>Ga0105044_10001725_pt1 | contig 29634 bp, 27 predicted proteins | sample MAT01_FD_78092 | JGI IMG/M metagenome (GOLD analysis project Ga0105044, IMG submission 78092) | Freshwater microbial communities from Lake Fryxell liftoff mats and glacier meltwater in Antarctica - MAT-01 | ecosystem: Environmental > Aquatic > Freshwater > Ice > Liftoff microbial mat | place...
ACAGCTTCTCCACCGGCGAGAGCTTCAACGTGTTCACCAGTGCCGTCATCGGCGGCGTCGGCTCGCTCGGCGGCGCGCTGCTGGGCGCGCTGTACCTGCGTGGCACGCGCTGGTTCATCACCGATCAGGCGTGGCAGCTGCTCTCCACCGGCGTCGGTGTGCTGTTGGTCCTGCTGGTCCTGCCGGGCGGGCTCGGCAGCCTTTGGGTGAGGCTACGCGATGTCGTCGTGCGATTGATCACCGGTCAGCGCGTCGACGAACCACTCGTCGCTGCGCAGGTCGTGGCGGAACCAATTGCGCAACCAAATGTCGAGTCGGGTGCCAGCGACGAAGACCCTGTTGTCCAGGAGACCGTATGAGCGCGTTTGCTCGCTTCCGAGGGCATGTCGCCCACCCGATGCTGTGGCTACGCGGCATCTGTGGCGGGGAGTCGGCGTTCCCACTCGTCGTGCTGTTCGGGCTGAATGCGGTCGACGAGCTCGATCGCACAGCGTTCGGCATCTTGCTGCCCAACATTCGCGACGAATTCGGGCTCGACAATACCGGGGTTCTCGGCCTCGTGGCCCTGTCGTCGGTAGCCGCCCTTGCGCTGCAGGTGCCGATCGCGCAGTACGCAGACCGATCGAAGCGGGTACCCCTCGCCGTGATCGGCGCACTCATCTGGGCCACGTTCAGCGGCATGACCGGGCTGGCCACCGGGGTTGTTCTGCTCACCATTGCCCGCAGCGGCAGCAGCCTGGGCAAGGCGGTCATCGACCCCACGCACAACTCGTTGCTGGCCGACTACTACCCCATCGAGGCGCGCAGCAAGGTATTCAGTACCCATCGGGCGGCCAATGCGGTCGGTGCGTTCGTCGGGCCGCTCAGCGCTGGCATGCTGGCGTACGCCTTCGGGTGGCGTGTGCCGTTCATCGTGTTCGTCGTACCAACCGTCATCTTTGCCGTCCTCGCGCTGAAGCTGCACGAGCCCATTCGTGGCAAGTGGGAACGCGAGGCGATGGGTGCCAGTGAGGAAGTTGCCAACACGGAGGAAACGGTGCCGTCGTTTGCCGAGAGCTGGCGCACGGTGCAGAAGATTCACACGCTCCAGCGCCTCTGGTGGAGCCTGCCCTTCCTGGCGACCGCGCTCATCGGCTTCGTCGTGTTGGCGTCGCTGATGTACGAGCAGCAGTTCGGCCTCGATGAGCGCGGTCGCGGCGTCGCCGCAGCGGTCTCCGAGCCGTTCCAATTGGTTGGTCTGGTCATCGGCACCCGCTACATCACCAAGCGCTTCATGGCCGACATGGGAGGGCTGATCCGCTTCATCTCCAAGGTCGCACTGCTCACCTCGGTTGCGTCGGTCGCCTTTGCGCTCTCGCCGAACGTCGTGGTCGCGGTGGCCGTCAACTGTGTCATTTCCGGCACGCTTGCCGTCGTCGGGCCCGGAATTCTCGTGGCGCTCTCGTTGGCGATTCCCGCCCGCGCTCGCGCGACCGGTTTCTCGGTGGCGTCACTGTGGGTCATTCCCGGTCTGCTGATCCTGCCGCTCATCGGCTGGATCAGTACCCAGGTCGGCATCCGCTGGGGCATGCTCACGTTGGTGCCGCTGTTCATCATCGGCAGCCTCATTCTCAGTACTGCGCAGAACACGATCGACGCCGACATCGCACAGGTGTGGCAGGCCTCGGCCGCGCGCAGTGAGGCGTTGTACCAGCGCCGTCGCGGTGAAGCCGACCTGCTGCTGATCCGCAACCTCGATGCCGGTTACGGCGGGCGGCAGGTCTTGTTCGGCGTCAACTTCGATGTCAAGGAAGGCGAGATCGTTGCCCTGTTGGGTACCAACGGCGCCGGCAAGAGCACCCTGTTGAAGTCGATCAGCGGCGTGGTCGAAGCCGATCGTGGTGCTGTCATTCTCGACGGTCGCGACGTCACCCATGCTCCGCCCAACGAGATCGCTGCGCTGGGTATCAGCCAGATGCCAGGCGGCCAGGGTGTCTTCGGCGGCCTCACTGTCAATGAGAACCTGCAGCTGGCCGGTTGGACTCGCCGACACGACCCGAAGGGGCGCGCCGAGGCAGTGGAGGAAGTGCTGACGATCTTCCCGCTGCTGCGCGAACGACTACATCGCGACGCGGGCGACCTCAGCGGCGGCCAGCAGCAGATGCTCGCCCTGGGCATGGCGTTCGTCGCCAAGCCGAGGGTGCTGCTGATCGACGAGTTGTCGTTGGGGCTGGCGCCGGTGATCGTTGGCCAGTTACTGCCGATCGTGCAGCGGGTTGCCGACCAGGGCACTGCCGTGATCCTGGTCGAGCAGAGCGTCAACGTTGCGCTCTCCGTTGCCCAGCGGGCCTACTTCATGGAGCGCGGCACCATCCGCTTCAGCGGCCCGACCTCCGAGCTGCTGGACCGCAAGGATCTCTTGCGATCGGTCTTCCTGTCGGGTGCTGCGGTGTCGGAAACGCCCGGTGCAACGGTCACCGCGTCGCGAATGCATGCCGATGACACGAACGCGACGCCGCTGCTGGAGGTCATCGAGATCTCGGTGGCATTCGGTGGTAACCGGGCAGTCAACGGCACCACGTTCGCGGTGCGCCCGCACGAGATCGTGGGAATGATCGGGCCCAATGGCGCTGGCAAGACCACCATCTTCGACCTGATCAGTGGCTTCGTGCCGGTGGACAGCGGTCGCATCGATCTGCAGGGTCGCGACATCACCAACCTGGGGGCCAGTGATCGCGCCGGCGCCGGCCTCGGCCGCAGTTTTCAGGATGCGCGACTGTTCCCCGACATGACGGTCCGCGAGACGCTCGCTGTGTCGTTGGAGCGGTGGGTGAACAGCCGTAACGCATTGTCTGCCGCGCTGCGCCTTCCCGCGGTGTACGACGACGAAGAGCGCACGGCCCTACGCGTGGCCGAACTCATCGAGTTGATGAACCTCGGCGACTATCAGAACTCATTCGTGCGTGAACTCAGTACCGGTACCCGGCGCGTGGTCGACCTTGCGTGCATCGCCGCGCACCGACCCGTGATGGTGTTGCTCGACGAACCCAGCAGTGGCATCGCGCAGCGCGAGGTGGAGGCGTTGGCCCCCGTACTGCGCCGGCTGCGCGACGAGATGGGCGCCAGCTTGCTGGTCATCGAGCACGACATTCCACTGATCTCGTCGATCAGCGATCGCCTGGTTGCGCTCGACCAAGGGGCCGTCCTCACTGAGGGGCCGCCTGCTGACGTTCTGAGCCATCCAGACGTGATAGAGAGCTATTTGGGGAACAACGCAGCAGCGCGCGAGCGCTCCGGCACAAGGGGGTAGCCATGCAACCGGCCAGCACTTCTGGAGCATCGGGAGGCAACAACCGACAGCTGAAACGATGGGGACCGATCGCGGGTGTGCTCGCAGTGGTCGCCATCGGCGGCGGCGTGTTGTTGGCAACTGGGGACGACGACTCGAAGTCTGTCGACGCGGGCACCACCACGGTCGCCGTTGCGGAGACCACGGTGCCGCAGGAAACGACGGCACCGACCGACACCGGGGCTGCCCCTGAGACCACCGGTGCACCGGCAGCCGAGATCACCTTTCCGCTGTCGTTTCCGCAGGCGGTGGAGCAGGGCATCGACGGGGATGTGAACTGGGGGGACCGCTGCGACATCAGCACCGGCCGGTTGGCCGTGCCCGACTACTTCGCACCGGAGTGCATGGCACCGTTCACTGGGGACAACGGTGGCGCCACTGCGACGGGGGTGACGGCCGATGAGATCACGCTCGTCAACTACGTCGGGCAGGAGGGCGACCCGATCATCGCGTACATCACCGACGCCATCGACAACGACGACACCACTCAGAACTACTTCGACACGATGAAGGGCCTGGTCGAATACTACTCGGCGTTCTACGAGCTCTACGGCCGCACGATCAATCTGGTGACGTTCGAAGGTACCGGCGGTGCAACCGACGAAGTCGCCGCCCGCGCCGACGCGGCCACGATCGCCGAGCAGTACTCGCCGTTCGCTGTGCTCGGTGGCCCGGCCTTGACGAGCGCCTTCGCCGACGAACTGTCCGCACGCCAGGTGTTGTGCATCGGTTGCACACCGGGCCAGCCAGCTGAGTTCTACACCGACCGCGACCCATATGTGTGGGGTCTCGACGGCAGCGCGCTACAGAAGCGGGCGCATGTGTTGGAGTTCGTCCAGAACCAACTGATCGGCAAGAACGCCACCCACGGCGGTGACGCCGTGAAGGACCAGCCGCGAGTGTTCGGTTTCGTGTACTTGGAGAGCAGCGGGGCGTCGAAGGATCTCGCCGATCAATTCGCCGGTCAGATGGAAGCTGCAGGTGCGCCGTTTGCGGCAGTGTCCGCCTACCAGCTCGACCCGGCCTCCATCCAGCAGACGGCATCACAGGTGATCACCAAGATGAAGTCGGCAGGCGTCACCACCATCATCTTCAGCGGCGACCCCGTTGCCCCACGCGACTTCACCAACGAGGCAACGGCCCAGGAGTACTTCCCGGAGTGGGTCATCGCTGCCAGCACGCTGGTGGATGTCACCGCCTTCGCCCGCACCTACGACCAGCAGCAGTGGTCGCACGCGTTCGGTGTCACTCAGCTGGCCGCTCGCAGCGACCCGACGAAGGCCGGCGCCTTCGCCAACTACGAATGGTTCACGGGCGTCGAGCCGCCGGCCAACGACAGCATCGGTGTCATCGCGCCCAACCCGGCGCTGTTCTTTGCGGTCGTGCAGGCCGTCGGCCCGAACCTGACGGCGGAGACCTTCCGCGACACCCTGTTCGCCAGCGACGGAACGCTGGCTGCCATCAGCCAGCCCTACCTTTCCTATGGCGACAAGGGCTACTGGGGTGGCGTACCCGATTATCAGGGTGTCGATGATGCCACGGTCATCTGGTGGGACGCTGCTGCCACGGGAGCTGACGAGATTCGTCGCGAGGGCACCGGCATGTACCAGTACGTCGACGGTGGCAAACGGTACCTGCCCGGTGAATGGCCCACCGAGGACAAGCTGTTCAATCCGGATGGCGCAGTGGCCATCTACCTGATGCCGCCGCCCGGTGAAGAGCCCGGCGACTACCCCAGCCCGGCGGGCTGACGGGTTTGTCACTCTCCGCCGCCCAAGGGCAGGTACAGGTGCCACTTCCGGCACGATTACCTGCTCATGGGCGGTGGATGGTGACACGTCCGAGTTCCTCGATGACTACCGTGTCGGGGAGTAGCCAGTCGATTGCGGCCGACCCGGCGGCCACGAGCGCAGCATTCGCGCGGCTGAACGGGCGGCTTCCGAAGAAGCCGTTGTGGGCGCTGAGCGGTGAGGGGTGCGCCGACTCCAACACGACGTGGCGGGAGAGGTCGATGAGCGGCTTCTTCTTGCGCGCAGCAGCGCCCCACAGCATGAAAACAACACGCTGCGGCTTGTCGTTGACGGCTCGCAGTACCTGGTCAGTGAAGATCTCCCAACCGTGCCCCTGGTGCGATGCTGCTTGGCCGGCGCGCACCGTGAGAGTGGTGTTCAGCAGCAGCACGCCCTGGCGAGCCCAGGCCTCCAGATTGCCGTGGTGCGGCGGCTCGATGCCCACATCGGTGCGCAGCTCCTTGTAGATGTTGGCCAGTGAGGGAGGAATCGCGACGCCCGGGCGCACGGAGAAGCACAGTCCGTGAGCCTGCTTCGGCCCGTGATACGGGTCCTGCCCAAGGATCACGACTCGCGTGTCGGCGTACGGGGTGAGGTGGAGGGCTGCGAAGACGTCGTCGGCGGGCGGGAAGACCGTGAACTGCTTTCGTTGATCGGCGACGAACTGCTGAAGGTGCGGCCAGTACGGCTGGGTGAACTCGTTGCGCAGGACCGGGTTCCAATCTGTCACGCCCTCAGTATGGGCGAGGTCGTTCCCAGTCACGACCGGCAACCGTCTGTCGACTCATCGGTGCGTGGTTCGTCCATCAACCGGTCGAGGACGAACCTTCCCCAACGCGTTGGCCCGAGAGCGCGGCCACGTTGGTCACGCCTGTCGCAGATCGCTTGCTGTGGCGGGCCCGGCCCTGCAACACGCGGGCGACGAACGCAAAGAGCAAGATGGCAATCACGCCGCAAGCGATTGCGAAGAAGACCAAGTTGGTGCTCTCACTGCCGGCCAGAAACCCGTGAACAGTGACCATCACGAACAGCACGTACGAGAGCAGGTGGATTCCATGCCAGAGCCGGCGTGGAATCCACTTCATCATCCACGACGACACCTGCACGATGACCATGAGGTAGAACGCCAGGACGCCCCATGTGACAGCGCCGGACTGCCAACGACTGGCCTGTGGAACGAAGAGCTCGCGCCAACCGAAGTACACCCAGTTGTCGCCCACGAGCGTCGCCATGTGGGCGCCGACCGTGACCAGCGACAGCACTCCCAGGTAGCGATGTAGGTCGAGCAGCCAGGCCGGGCGGTCGGCCGGTTTGAGCATGCGCGTGATCAAGAGGATTCCCCACAGGCAGGTGATGCCCAGGACAACCCAGGCGACCATGCCGGTGGCTCGGGACAGATACCACATCGTGTGTTCGTTCATACCAGGAAGTCCTTCAATGTCGAGGTCGTGAAGACTGCTCCACTGTCATCGACAGCGATGCCGGCAAGCTGGACTGCTGCTAGCAGCGCAACGCCATCGATGCCCGCCATCAGCGTCAGAGCGGTGGCGTAGACCTCCGCCGTGGCGGCGTCGGCGGCAATCACCGTGGCGGTAACGATGCCCGAATCCGATGGCTGTGCCCGGCAGGGGTCGATCAGGTGATGAGCGTGAGAACCATCGGGCCGCACCCACCTGCGGATTGTCGTGCCGGAGGTGGCAATGGCCCCACAGTCCAGTCGTAGCCGGGCGATGTGTGACGACGGGTCGCGAGGATCCTCGATCCCCAAGTACCAGGATTCGTCGTCGCTCGGCCGGCCAAGGACCACCAAGTCACCCCCGATGTTGACGAGCGCACCGAGCGCACCGGCCTCGATCAGGTCCTCGGCGACTATGTCGGCAGCGAAACCCTTGCCGATACCGCCGAGATCGATTGCCGATCGTGCGGGGACCGTGATCGTCGACGCGAGGTAGTCAACGCCTATCAACGCACTCGTGCCGACGCGGGTGCCGGTGATCAGCGGTGCCGGCTCGCAGTTGACGGCGCTATGCGTGTAGCCATGACTGATCAGCGCTGGCAGTGTCGTGATGTCGAATCGGCCGTTCGTTTGTCGCCAGGCTTCCATCGCGCGTGCAACCACGGCGAGGGTGTCGGCGTGCACAACGACCGGACGGCCTGCCGCCTGATTGGCACGAGTGACATCACTGTCGACCTGAAATCGACTCCACCATGCCTCGAGATCACGAACACGATCGACCGCCCGCGCCAGCATCTCGGTGGTACCGCCGTGCACGACGATGTACGCCCGGCTGCCCATGGCCCGAAACTCGTGCGTGTGCACCGCGGCTGCGAGTTCGGGTGTGCGGCTCGCTGTCATCCGCCGCTGGGGGCTGAGGTCGCTGGCGGCGGCGGTGGTGGCGGTGGTGGTGGAGTCGTGACGACATCGGGCGGCGCGACTGGGGCTGGCGCGGGTGGAGTCGTGGCCGCTGGTGCTGCGGGTGCGGGCGCTGCGGGCGCTGGCGCTGCGGGCGCTGGCGCTGCGGGCGCTGGCGCTGGCGCTGCAGATGGTGTCGCGGCTGGTGCTGGTGGCGGTGCTGCTGCTGACGGCGGTGCTGTTGCAGTAGCCGGTGCTGGCGCTGGTTTCACGGGTGTGGCCGGACGGGGTGCCGCCACCTGCGGCGCGGGCACAGCTGGAACGGACGCGACGGGTGCGGCGGGCAGAATCGAAGGATCGACGACCGGGGGTGCGGTGGTAGCAACAATTGTCGGCGCCACGGGCCCCAGTGGTGTCAGGGGCACCAGTGGCGTCAGTGCCTCAGGGGTGACCGTGGTGGTGGCAGCAGGTTGCAGCGGGGCCACCTGTACGAGTGGATCGCTGATGGCGCCCACGGGCCGGTGCGCGACGGCGATTGCTGCTGTGAGACCCAGGACGGACGAGGCAGTCAGGCCGGTCGCGATGATTCGTGCACCTGTCGCGACGTGCGCTCGCCGCCCACGTGGAGAGGCGATGGATGTCGGCGGCGCCGGGCGTGTCGAAGGAGCGTTGACGGAAAGCTCGACGGGCTGCTGGCCGCGGCTTGACCGAAGAGCCGCAAGTCGGTCCGCCTGGTCGGATTCGGTCATCGTGTTGGGAGTCCTTCGGTAGGGCCTACGGATCGCTTGGACGAAGGTGACACGCCGCAGGGCCTGCGATGGTTTGGTGCGCGTCGCCGGCATTCATGTAGGCCCCCGCCCCCGGTACCGAGCCGGTTCGCGATCCCTGCGTTGCGGGGGTTGCTCATTGATCGTCGCCTGCATCGTGATCCGTCAATTCGCGAAGTTTGTTGCGGCCCTTGTTGAGGTGAAACTTGACGGCGCCCTCGCTGAGTTTCAGCGTTGAGGCAACCTCGGCGACGGTGAGGTTGTCGACATAGAAGAGCGCCATCGCCAGTCGTTGCTGGCGTGGAAGCTCCGCCAGGAGCCCAGTGACATCACGACCGTTCGACCACTCGACACTCGGCGCTCGCTCCCGGGTCTGTATCTGGTGCAGCGCTCGTGCCTTGCGGCCGCTGCGCCGATGGTCGTCGCGAAGCTTGTTGATCGCGACGCGACGAATCCAGCCAACCGGGTCGTCGTAGCGTTGAATTCGTCGCCAGTGCAGATGCGCTCTGACGAAGGCTTCCTGCACTGCGTCGGCGGCCGTCTCCTGGCTGCCCGACACGAGCGCGAGTGCTCTCACCAGGCGCGAGTAATGCGCGCGGAAGAGTTCCTCGAGATCCGCAACGACGGGAATCTCCGTCGTGTTGCTCGCCTCGTCGGTCATCGCGACGCTCGTTTCAACCGCAGGGACACGCCGCACCTTAGGACCCGGGTCAGCCGCCGCTGAACCCGCCGACCCCATCGCCCTGTCCGCCGCTGTAGCTTTCTTCGCTCCCGGCACCGAGGTCATGACCCTCGCCCCGGTCATCACCGCCACTGCCATCATCGCCGCCGACGTCGTCGTTGCCGTCGGTGGTGCCTGGGCCTTCGTCACCACTCTGACCATCGTCGACGGTCGTGTTCGGCGCGCCGCTGTTGCCTGAGCTGGTAGTCGGCGCGTCGTCACTGCCCGAGCTCGTGGTCGGCTCCGCATTGTCACTGCCCGAGCTGGTGGTCGGCTCCGCACCCGAAGACCCGCCCGACGCCGTGGCGGCACTGTTCGCTGGACCGTCATCGTTGGTGACCGCAACTGTCGCTGTTGGTTCCGTGGAGGTGACAGCGGGCGGTCCGACGATCACCGTCGTCGGCGGAACGGCGGAGCTCGTGGTGGAACCGGGGGCGGGAATCAGATTCCCTCGTGGGTCGGTGGCTGGGCCTCCCGGCCGCTCACCATCGGGGGTGCCGATGCGACTGCCGGCAAGGACAACGCCACCGAAGAGTGCGACACATGCAGCGCCGCTGACCAGCGCCATCCGTCGCCGCTTCACGTGCTGTACGCGCTGCTGCACGCTGGCGTAGGCGCTGTCGACGTCGAGATCAACCGAGGGTCTGTCGCGAAACAGCGAACTGACGAACTCATCTTGCGGCTCGGTCACGGCGCACTCACAGGTTCCACAGCGAAGGACACGCACGGAGCGTGGCGAAGGTTTGGTCTGTCTCTCAGATTTCTTGATGGAACCACACCGATGCCCGTACGACACCGCTGACGCTACGGTGGTGCCATGAGCGAAATTCTGGAAGTCGATCTTCTTGCGTTCGAGAATGGCAGCGTGCAGCAACGGAGTGCGGTGGTCGATGGTGTGCGCCGCAGCCTGGCAACCGGGTTCGTCTACACGCTGCACGACCTCTCCGAGGACATGCTGGATACTGCCTATGGGATGCTCAAGGAGTTCTTCGAGCACCCACAGGAAACCAAGCTGGCGTTCGTTGCGCCCGACTCTCACGGCCAGACCGGGTACACCGGCCTGCTGGTGGAAACCGCTGCCAGTAGCGATGTGCCCGACTGGAAGGAAATGCTCAACTGGGGGCTCACCCTTCCCGAAGGGCACCCGCTGCGTACCCGTTACCCATACCGTTACGGACCGCAGGTGTTACCCGAGGCCGCAGTGCCCGGCATCACCGAGGTACTCAACACGTTTCACCGCAAAGTGGAAGACATCCAGCGTCGGTTCCTGCGCATCATCGCCGAGGGTCTCGGCTGTCACGAGTCGTTCTTCGATGAGATGACCACCAATGGAGCAACCCTCACCCGCGCCATCCGCTATCCAGCAATGCAGCAGGCGCCCGACGGTGGAGGCGCTGGGCACGTCTGGGCCGGTGCGCATGGCGATATCAACCTCATTACTGCACTCCCTCGTTCCACAGCCCCCGGCTTGCAGGTTTTGGTTGACGGCGAATGGGCAGATGCCGTGGCTCCTGGCGGGCAGGTCATCATCAACACCGGCATGATGCTCGAGCGGTTGACCAATGGCGGCATCCGTACCGGCATTCACCGCGTGGTAGCCGCCCCTGGCTACACCGGCGAGCGCTACAGCGTGGTGCAGTTTGCGCATCCCACGCCGTGGACGTTGCTCAATCCACTTGCTGCATGTATCACCCCGGAGAACCCGCAGCGATTCTCCGGCATGGTCAGCGCCGACGCGCTCGACCTTGTGCTGTACGAGATCAATCTGGTGGAGGCGGCGCGTCGCGTCGGCTGACAAATGTCCGAGCCTTCTGCAACCGATTCGCCCGCTGTCGATGAGGCGCCAGATCTCGTTGCCGCGTCCAAGCCGCGACTGCCCGATGTCGTACTCGCTATCGATATCGGCGGCACCAAGATGGCCGTTGGACTGATGACCATGCAGGGGGAGCTGATCGATCGCGACAAGATCGAGGTCAACCACGATCTCAACGCCGAAGCGCTCTTCGCCACGCTCAATGACATGATCGAGACGCAAATGGCGCGTGCGCGCGAGCATCACCGCATGCGAGTGGTCGCAGTGGGGGTTGGTAGTGCCGGCCCCACCACACCCGATGTGGAGACCATCTCCCCGCTCAACATTCACTCTTGGCGCAACTTCCCGTTGCGAGAGCGGCTCGTTTCGGCAACGCGTCTACCCGTTTTCGGCGACCTGGATGCGAAGGCGCTGGCGCTCGCCGAGGGTTGGCTGGGCGCCGCGCAGGGCAAGCAGAGCTTTCTCGCGATGGTTGTCAGCACCGGCGTCGGGGGTGGCATCGTGCTGAATGGTCAGCTGCTCGACGGTGGCACCGGAAACGCCGGTCATGTCGGGCACATCATCGTCGAGCCCAACGGTCGTCGTTGCCCATGCGGCTCGCGCGGGTGCCTGGAGGCGGAAGCATCAGGCGCGGCCATCGAATCGATCACCGGCCGGCCGCCCACCGAGCCGACGTACGAGATCATGCAGCGCACCGGCCGCCTGGTGGGTCGCGCGTCTGCCTCGGTGTGCAACGTCCTCGACCTCGACCTTGTGGTGGTTGGAGGTTCTGTGGCGTTGGGCTTCGGTGCGACATTCTTCAATTCTGCGCAAGAAGCGCTCGACGAGCACACCAAGCTGTCGTTCTCTCGCGGGGCACGCATCACCCCGGTGCGCCTCGGTGATCGTGGCCCACTCATCGGTGCCGGTGCGGTGGCTGTGCGCGGCATCCACCGGTCACGGCGTCGACGGGCAACCACCTGACATCCACGTAAGCTGACCCCGCACTTCGGCGAGGGAGTTCCCGCATGACAAAGATTCGTAGTACAGACGCTTCACATATCGACGACCGTCGCGGCCAGGCCGGCGGTGCCGGCAGAGGCGGCTTCCCATTCCAGATCCCGGGCATGGGTGGCGGGGGCGGTGGTGGCCTTCCCGGCGGCCTCAAGGCGGGCGGCGGCATGATCGGCATTCTGGTGTTGCTGGCTGCCATCTTCCTGCCCAAGTTGCTGGGTGCCGGGGACGACTCGCAATCACCCGCCCTGCCCGCACAATCCATGGGTTCCAGTGCGGCAGGTTGTGTCACAGACCTGGAACAGGTCGTGTGCGGTGTCACCAACGACGTGCAGGACTATTGGACCCGAGCCCTACCAGAGTTTTTCGGCACGAACTACGAGGTCACCGAGACCGTGTGGTTCACCGGTGGGGTCAGCACCGGCTGCGGCCAGGCCAGCAGCGAAACCGGTCCGTTCTACTGCCCGGCCGATCGTCTCGTCTACATCGACCTGGAGTTCCTGCAGCAGCTGGAGAACCAGCTGATCGGCACCACCAGCGATTTGGCCGAGCAGTACATCCTCGCTCACGAGTACGGCCACCACGTACAGAACCTGCTGGGCACCGATGCCCAGGTGCAGCAGGCATCACAGAACGATCCCAGCCGCGCCAACCAGTTCTCGGTCTCGATGGAACTTCAGGCCGACTGCTTCGCTGGCGCCTGGGTGGGCGACGCAAACGCTCGCGGCCTGCTCGACAACGCGCAGGAGATCCAAGAAGCCATCAGCGCCGCCGAGGGCGTCGGCGATGACCGCATTCAGCAACGAACGCAGGGCCGCATCGAGCCCGAGAGCTGGACGCATGGTTCCGCTGAACAGCGCAGGATGTGGTTCATGACCGGCTTCGACAGCCAGAACCCCACCACGTGCGACACCCTCAGCGCCGTGCTGTAGGTCAGCTCTGGGCCTCTCTATGTCGCGTTGGTACTGAACCTTCGGTACACCCATTCGAGCGGTCCGATTCCGAACCGCCGCTGGTAGGCCGTAGCGGCCACCACGGCGCACATCCAATAGCCGGCGGCGAAGAGCAGTGCAGTTCCCAAGGTGGCCGGCCGTACCCAGCCCAGCCAGTGCACCAACAGGTTGTACACCAGCACGTGGCCGACGTACAACGTCAGTGTGGTGCGGCCGGCAGCAGCGAGCGCACGCGTGATGCGTGAGTGTGCGGTGGCTTGCGCCAACCAGCCGACGAGGCTGACAGCCAACAGCGACGAACCCACGGCGGTGAGCGTGTAGAGCACCCCGCGGTTGAATGGAGTTGTCGACGCAAGTATCGGGTGCACGGCAATCGAGTTCTGGGCCAGGTATCCAAGAGCAAGGCACGCCGTGCCCGCGAAGGCCAACTCGGTTCGTCGCTGGCTGGCGAAGGGCATCATCCGGCCGAGCACCATGCCCATGCACAGGAACACCAACCATGGCAGTAGGGGGTGGGTACCGCGCACGAACGTATCCAGCAACAGGTCGCGCGGCGACCGATTGGCGGCTGCATCGCCGGACAGCAACCACGAGGTGTCGTGCCCGTTGCCCTGCTGGTTGAGAATCCACCATTGAATGGCGGCGGCGGCGAGCGCAGCGCCGGCACCGATGGCCACCAGCCACCGGCTGCGGAGGGTGAACAGCAAGGCGCCGGCGACGAAGAATGCGCCGTAGAAGAACAGGATCGTTCCGCTCCATATCCAGTTCAGGACGAACCCGAACGCGTACAGCAACACGCCGCGGCGTATCAGCGTCCAACGGTCGGCGCTGATCGCCCGACGGTCATCGCTGGCTCGGTTCCGCCGTGTCAGCAGTGTGATGCCCATTCCCGCAACGGTCACGAACGTGGCTGCGAAGCGCGTGGCCAGGGGCCCTGCCCATGGGTCGAAAATTCGCTCGACGAAGTCGGGTGGCGAGTACTTGGCACCAACGGGTGTATCGAGGATGAGATAGCCGTGGAAGTTCATCACGCAGACGCCGATCAGCGCAATTGCACGGATGACATCCAGTTCGATGTAGCGCGCGGACGCTGCAGGTGCGATTGCAGCAGATGTGGTTGGTGTCAGGTCCACAGCAGCTCGTCGACAGCGGTGCTGATCAGCGGGCGCTGCACGTCGACCCGGTCGCCAACGTGCGGGCACGGTTGGCCCACCGGGACGACGGCCAACGAAGTGTGCATGTGCGGTCGTTCCAGCAACACCAACCGTTGGTGCTGAAAGTGGAACGGGCTCCGTCGTTCTGGGTCAGCGTCCTCGATTGACGCCATGCCGTGGGCGGAGCCGGCACCGATTGCGATCAGCGTTCCGTCGAACGGTACCGGTGTGTGGTGATAGCCGGCCACCTCGCCGGCTATCACCTGCTGCGTCTGCAGCACGTCGGCGGAGAGGCGCAGAAAGTCGGCTCGGGGAACGCCGTGCCACAGCACGGTGCCGACGCGGATGCGGAAGCGGCGAGCTGGGTGGGCAGCGCAGAGCAAGTGGAATGAATCGGGACGAAGGTGACTGACCCACAATGCGGCCGTCAGCGGCAGCGCTGGCAGCCACTGCTCGATCTCGGCGAGGCGGGCGTCGTCGTCGCCGGCCAACGGTAGATGCAACCCGAAGCCCGCCACCTTCAGGCCTGCCTCATCGGCTGCGGCCAGTAGTGCGGTCAGTTGTGACGGGGTAGCGCCGTAGCGACGCATGCTGCTGGCCAGCTTCACCATCACGCTGCCGACCCACCCCTTCAATGCGTGCACGTGCTCGACGCTGCCGACGGTCAGCACGGCTCGGGTGTCGACGGGTGCCGTCAGTGTCGGCGTCAGCACCACTGCGCTCAACTCGGCAGGTACGTCGCCGAGCTCGTGGACGGTGCCCACGCACACCATGCGAGCACCATTGGCCGCAGCGACGCCGTGGAGCACAGATCTGGAGAGGCCGTACCCGTTTCCCTTCACCACTGGCACCAGCCCATCGCCGTAGCTGCCCAGCGCACCGGCGACGTGTGCCGTCCACGCAGTGCGGTCAACGGTCAGGCGAACAGTCATGCGCCAGCCACGGTAGCCCCGACCCTGCCCCCAAGCTTCCAGCCGAGGGTTTCGAGCGCTCCGTAGGCCATCCAAACCCTCGGGAGGTGTCCGTGCCGGCTAATTCCGAGTTGTCTGATCGGATTTGTCGGTATACCATCGCCTGCATGCGTGCGCGTCTGTTCGAGTTCCCCAACCCGGTCAACGAAACCTCTGCGCGATTGGTGGCTGCCGGGGTCGTTGTACAGGGCGTGGCATACCTCGTGTTCCGGCAATGGTGGCTGCTGTTGCCGCTGGTCTACGGCTTCCTGGCACGCGTACTCAGCGGCCCGCGATTCAGCCCGCTCGGTCAGTTCGTCACTCGCGTGGTCACTCCTCGCCTCCATGTCGAGCACCAGTTCGTTGCTGGCCCGCCGAAGCGTTTCGCGCAGGGTGTCGGGCTGGCCTTCAGCGGTGGCGCGCTGCTCGCCACCGCATTCGGCTCCGCAACTGTCAGCGCCGGGCTCGTTGCGGCACTCGTATTGGCGGCCACGCTCGAGTCGGCGTTCGCGTTCTGCCTCGGTTGCATGGTGTTCAACCGGCTGATGCGGTGGGGCCTCATCCCCGCCGGCATCTGCGACGACTGCAACGACGTCAACCGCCGGTTCGCTGCGGCCAGTTCGTGAGCTCGGGCCACAACGGCCCAAGTTCACGCTCCGTTACCACACCTGCCCACACGCCAGCCCCGTAAGCCATTTGATCTGCTGTGGCGAACGGAGCGTCCCGGAGCGGTTGTGTTGACTTCGTTCGGGCAGCGTCGGTCAACGCCGGGCCGACGAGTGCGGCGGCAACCGCCAGCCTTGCTCGTCGACTGACGACGGCCGCCACGATCGCGAGCGGCCACCAGACGCGAGTGATCGCCTGTGCGAATTGTCGGCCGGCGGCGAGGTGCCCCAGGCCGGCCAGACGTGCCGATTCCCCTGGCGGGACATCGGTGAGCTTGCGCTGCAATGCGATGATGGTGCCGCCGGCTACCCCGACTGCCAGCAGCGGATGACGAGCGGCGAGCAGTAACCACGAGAGCGCGCTCCAGCCGCTCATCCGCACCGGTGCCAATGCCTTTGGATGGCGGCGGGCCAATGATGCCGCTGAGCGGCCGTAGCCGAACCGTTGGCGCAGCAGGGCCTTCGCTGTCGTGCGGGGCTCATGATGGACAACCGACGTGGGCTCGTAGCGACAGCGGTGGCCAGTTGCCACGCAGCGCCACACGAGGTCGACGTCTTCGCCCAGCCGCATTGTCTCGTCGAAGCCACCCAGCTCGCGCACGACGTGGGTGCGCCACACCATTGCCGCAGCCGGTACGTAGCTGACTCGGGTGCCGGCAGCGATGCGTGCCGGTTCGGGCCCAAGGTCCAGCGGGCTGTGCCGCTGCTCGTAGGCGGCCAGCCAGCCGGTGCCCGGTGCTCCGGTGACGCGTGGCGCCACCAGTGCGACCCGTTCGTCGGCGAATTGGGAGAGCAGCGGTGGCAGCCAGCCATCGGGCAGTTGCACATCGGTGTCGACGAATGCGACCAGCGGAGTGGTCACCTCCGCAAGGCCGGTGTTGCGAGCAGCGGCTGGTCCCCTGTTCATGTCATGCCGCAGCAGGGCGTGCCGCAGCCCAGGCATGACATGGTGAGCAGTGTCGAGCGTGAGTGGCGTCGGCGACGCGTCGTCGACCACGATCACGTGAACGCCGGCAGGCAGGTTGCGCGGCAGGCGACCGTACGCGGGGATCACGACGGTGACGTGTGCCGCCGTGAATGGGCTTCGGTCGTGGAGCGGATGCATTGCCCCGGCGTCGACGAAGCGATCGAGTAACTGGTGCACCGGCGCCGTGTCGGGTTCCTCCCCGACCTCGGCCATCGCAACGACCTGCGCCCCGCCAGTGGAGAGCCGAAAGAGCCGCAAGGGTGAGCCGGCGATCAGTACCCGTCCATCGCCTGGCCGGCGCCACGACGAATCGAGGCGGTAACGAGTCCCCGCCACTAGTCCCACCACTCGTCGACGGCCGCAACGAGATCGATGTTGAGGCGAGTCATCAGGTTGCGACCGTGGGAAGCGGACGCGTGGCGCGGGTCGCCCAACACTCCGTTCTCGCTGACTGCACGCACACCGCCCTCGAACATCTCCTCCAACAGGTCTGCGAGGGGCTCGGTGTTACCCACCTCGGCGCGATGCATCCGCACCAGGTCGGGTGCCAGCGCGAGCATGATGGAGGTTTCGGTGTCGCCCGCGTGCGCGTCGCCACCGGGGATTTTCGGCCACCACGCGAAGACCCGCCGCTGCTCCTCGACGAGCGTTCGTACGGCGCGCTCGACAGGCAGGCGGTTGCCGCCGTGGCCGTTGACCAGGACGACGCCGGCGCTCCAGTCGGCGCTGCGCACCAACTCGACGATCAACTGTTCCATGACTGCTGCGCCGATGGACAGGGTGCCCGGGAACGATGCATGTTCGCCGCTGGATGTGATGGTGAGTGACGGCGCCACCAGCAGATCGCCCTCGTCGAACTTGTCGGCCAGGCTCTCCGCAAGGGCGACCGCGATGCGCGTGTCGGTGTCGAGCGGAAGATGCGGTCCGTGCTGCTCGCAGGCGCCGATCGGGACCACCAGCAGCGGGCGTCGAGTGGGCTTCCAGTGGTCGCTCCAGGTCGTACGCCCGAGGTACTTGGTCATTGTGTCCTGCAGATCATTGCGCAAGCCCGAGGATGATTGCGGCGGTGGCGTCGTGGTACACCTGCTGCCAGTCGACGTAGGCAACCTCCAGGTGTTTCAGCCGCAGGCTGATCACGCCATGGCAGGTACTCCACACGATCGCAGCCGCGTGCGTGGCATCCATCGGCCGCAGAATGCCGGCGTCCATGGTGCGCTGCAGCCGCGCGGCCAGCAGATGCAACGTGCCCAGCGCCGCAGCCTGAGCCTCGGGCGTGGGCACATAATCGGCCACCACACGCTCGAACATGACCGCGTAGAGGGTGGCGTGATCGAGGGCAAACCGGCGATAGGCCTCGCCGCAGATGCTGAGGTCGACCATCGGGTCGTCGGTCTCGGGTACCTCGTGCATCGCGTCGGCCAGCAGCGCAAAGCCTTGCAGAAACAGGTGCTCAACCACGCCGTCCTTGCCACCGAAACGTGAGTACACGTTCATCGTGCTCACACCCGCGACCGCGGCAATCCGGCGCACGGTCAGGGCCGCGGCGCCCTCGCTCGCCAGCAGTGTGTCGGCGGCTTTCAGCAGCGCGTTACCGACTTCGTCGAGGTGCGCGAGAGGGGCGTAGCTCATTCGAGATACCCCCATTCGCGCAGTGCGGCGACGATGCGAACGGCGGCGTCTGCTGGTGCCAGCACAACTGACTCCCCGTGCGCGGGGGCAGCCCCGCTCGAGTCGGTGAGTGCGCGGAGCCGGTCCAGCGGATGTGCGCCACGAGGGGCGGCGAGCGCTCGGGCGCGGGGGCGGTACGGGTAGATGATCGCGTCGTCTGCGTGCGCGGACGACAACGACGTCCGCACGAGAATCTGTACGCGTGCGGCGGCCAACACCGCACCCAGCCCGGCGCGACGAAGGTGTGCGGTGGCGCCTTCGACGCTGATGACTGCCGGCGACGCGACCAACAGCACCTCGCGGCGGCCACCGTCGAGACGACGGGTGGCAGTGAACTGGCCGGGGTCGGTTGGCTCGACGGCGATGACACCCAGTGCCTGTTGCGCGCCGAGGTTGGCGGCCAGGAATGCGGGCACGCTGCCGGTGCCGCGGTCGAGTGAATAGTCACCGCACCACACCCACTGCGCCTCCGGCACAGCCGTGGAGATGGCCTCGGCCACCTGCGCACTGGTCAGCGCCATAGGTGCATCGATACGAACTGCGTGGTGTGCGCCGCAGGCCATTGCATCGCGCAGCACCGCCTCGGCGGCGAGAGGACCAACCGTGACGACTGTGACCTCGGCTCCCGTCGCCGTCGCCTGTGCGAGCGCGAACTCCAATGCGGATTGGTCGGCAGGGCTCATACCGGCGAACCGGGCATCGTTGGGTTCACCGGGATGGGTGACCCACTTCAGGCAGGCGACGATCATGTGCGACGGAAGACGACACCATGGCCGCCCTCCGGGTAGTTCCAACTGATCGCACCCTCTTTGTTGCACACGAGATAGCAGACGCCGCACTCGAAGCACTGCTCGTGGTTGAACACGATGCCGCCGTCACTGGTGGGTATGAACAGGTTGGCCGGGCAGGCAACGATGCACTCGCGTGTGCTGCAGCCCTCACACACCGAGCCATCGACGACGATGTGTGCTTGATGGTGAATGCGGAACTCGGCAGTTGCCATTCGCTCTTGAAACGACATGCCACCCCACTCGTTGGGGGCAAGAATCTGCGCGGGGTGCGACCTGGTGTCGCCGGAATGGTCGGTCATCCGAAGCTCCTGAAGCCTGTCCAGCCGTCGCGCAGGAGGTCGCGGCGGCGAACCCCGGCGCGCTTGCGCTCCTGGTTGAGAATGCGCCGCACGCCCGGCTTTGGCGTGGGGTTGTCGACACGGAACATTCGCTCTGCCACGTTGGCCACCATGCTGGGGTATAGGTGTTGCACGCGATCGCTGAGTACCAGCTCGGGTGCCCGGCGCAGCTTGCGGTGGTCGCGCAACACGAACGTGTCACTGAGCCGGCGCTGGTAACCCGCAAGACCGCGTGCACTGGTGTCGCCCGCACGGACGGCTTCGACAACGGTTTCGCCTGCGTACATGCCGCTGGCCATTGCGAAGTTGACACCCTCCAACCAGATACCGGCTGCCAGGCACAGCGCAGCGGCGTCGCCAGCCACGAGCATGCCGTCGGTGGTCATCTTCGGCATCATCTTCAACCCGGCTTCGGGGATGAGGTGGGCGCTGTACTCCTTCAGCTCACCGTCTTGCACCAGCGGTGCAATTGCGGGGTGCTGCTTCAGCGCAGCGATGATGTGCTCCGGCCGTTTCTGTTGCGCACTCAACTTGTTGAGCTTGAGCACCACGCCAACGCCAATGGTGTCGAGGTTGGTGTAGAGGAAACCGCCGCCGTTGACGCCGCCGGTGGCGCCGATGATTTCGATGTCGACGCCCTCGCGACCGCGTACGCCGAAGCGTTCGTCGATCACTTCCTTGGGCAGCGCCAGCGTCTCCTTCACGCCGAGCGTGAAGTGCTTCGCATCGGTGTGCTCGTAGAGGCCAGCCTCCTTGGAGAGGAAGCTGTTGACGCCGTCACAGGCGATGACGACATGCGCGCGCAGGTCGCCGTCGGGCCGGTCGGTACGCACGCCGACCACCTTGCCGGTGCCGTCGCGCAGCAGCCCGGTTCCGGTTGTGCTGGTGATCAGTTGCGCACCAGCTGCCTGTGCGTGCCCGGCGAGCCAATTGTCGAAGTCGGGACGGAATGCGGTAGCCCCGTTGTACGGCGGCTTACCCCACGCTTCGGCGCGGAAGTCGACCGTCAGCGCTTGCGTGTCCGTGAGCAGCATCGTGCTGCGCCGCGTGACCCATCGTTGGATGGGGGCTTCCTCCCACCAGTTGGGGATCAGCTCGTCGAGAATGCGCGGGTAGACCACACCGCCGTACATGTTCTTGCTACCGGGGAATGGCCCACGCTCCAGCAGCACCACCGAGAGCCCGGCGCGTGCGGCAACCAGCGCCGCACACGAACCGGCCGGCCCACCACCGACAACGATGACGTCGACGTCCGTTGCTGTGGTTCGGTCGCTCATGTGGGGCCGCCGGTGAGAAGCGCATCCAGTGCGTTCAATGTCGCGTTCGCGTCAGCCACGATGGCCAGGTCGGCGAGCTGCATCATCGGGCAATGCTGATCTGTGTTGACCGAGATGATGTGCGCCGGGTTACCCAAACCGCTGGTGTGCTGCACCGCGCCGCTGACACCGAACGCCAGATAGAGGTCGGGGTCAACAACCACGCCGGTGGTGCCGATCTGGCGTTCGTGCGCCACCCAGCCTCGGTCGGTGACCACGCGTGTGGCGCCCATGCTGGCGCCCAGTGCGGCCCCGACGTGCGCCAGCTGCTGGATGCGCCCCGGCCCGTCCAGCCCGGCGCCGCCGCCGACTATTCGTGGCGCCTCGGCCAGGTCGACGGTTGCCGGGTTGGGTGGGTGAACGGCGAGCACACTGGCGTCGTGCTCGTCGGCGGCGAGCGTGAGGTGAGCGGCTGTCACGGTCGGAGCGGCCAGGTCGGGGTCCATCTCCACGCCGCGCACACCCGGCTGCAGGGTGGCGACGAACTCCGGTCCGGGTGCGCTGGAGTGCAGTTCGCGGCCACCGTTGCGTGCCATCTCCACACGCTGGGGGCTGATGGAGGTGGCGCCCGCGAACAACGGACGGTGCATCAGTGCTGCCAATCGGGGGGCCAGGTCACGGCCGTCGGGTGAGCCGGGCAGCACCAGTGCTGGCTCGTTGGCCAGCAACGGTGCCAGGGCGGAGGCCCAGGCGCCGGGGAGAAAATCAGCCAGCTCGACGGTGGTCACTTCTGTCGCAATGCCCGCAAGGTCGGCGAGAGCGGTGGCCAGGTCGTTGCCGACGAGCAGGGCGCGGCCGGCGCATTCGGCAATGGCTTCCGCCCCGCCCGCAGGGAGCTGCCCTGCGCGAACCACCACCACTGCGATCATCGCTGCAGAGTAGCTCCGATCAGTCATGAGTACCCTGGTGGGAACGATCGGGCTACACAGAGCAGACGCTGAACTGTGCGTGCGGCGAGACGACGCATCTTCTGGTCGTCGCCAAGCGCACCGTCGCGCGCGAGCGCCTCGGCGCGAGAGCGGAACTCCTGCATCTCCATGTCTCGACGTTGCGTTTCACGGCGCAGCGCGGGTGAGGGGCAAAGGTCACTTGCCGGGTGTTGCTTGCTACATCGCAGCCGTTCGGCTAGACCCACGTCATGACCGTCACCGACACCGTCATCCACACGGCGTGCACTCTCGATTGTCCCGATGCGTGTTCGCTGGCCGTCACCGTCACCAACGGGCGTATCACCGATGTCGATGCGTCGCCCGTCAACCCGTTCACCGATGGTTGGATCTGCGCCAAGGTGAAGCGCCATGCGCAGCGGGTGTACGCGCCCGAGCGAGTGCTGACACCGCTGGTGCGTACCGGTCCCAAAGGTGCCGGTGAGTTTCGCGAGGCGACATGGGATGAAGCCACCGCCCTGATCGCTGGTCGTATGCGTCAGGCAATCGACCGCGGTGGTGCTGATGCGGTGGTGGCCTTCACCTACAACTCGTCGGCCGCGACGGTGGAACGGGCCAGCCTTTCGGAAGCGTTCTTCGCCGCCATCGGGGCCACCATCATCGACCACACCATCTGCGCCGAGACGATGGGTGCGGCATGGGACAGCGTGTACGGCGAGATGGCCTCCGCCGACCCACGCGATGTCGTGCACAGCAAGTTGGTGGTCATCTGGGGAGCAAACCCGACGATCAGCAATACGCATTTCCCGCCGCTCGTGCAGCAGGCGGTTGCTGCCGGAGCCAAGGTTGTCGTCGTCGATCCGCGTCGAACGGCGATGGCCAAGCGTGCCGATCTGCATCTCGCCATCCGGCCCGGTACCGACACTGTGTTGGCGATGGCGATCGCCAACCACTGGGCTATCAGCGGTCGTATAGATCGAGAGTTCTCGGAGGCACATGCGACCGGCGTACACGAGTTCCTTGCTGCTGCGGCCCAGTGGGCGGTCGAGCGCGCCGCTGAGGTCACGGGGCTGGCCGCCACCGACATCGTCACGCTGGCCGACTGGTGGGGCACCACCAGGCCCAGCATGCTGCGCATCGGCTGGGGGCAGGAACGCAACGCCAACGGGGGAGCGTCGTGTCGCGCGATTCTGTCGCTGCCTGTACTCGGCGGGCACTTTGGCCAGAAAGGCAGCGGCGTCATCGGCTCCACCTCTGCCGGAGCGGCCAAGCCGCGCAAGCGTTGGCCGAAGGATGCTTTCAACGATCTGCCGCGCCGTTCGCTGCCGCTGCATCAAGTTGGCCAGTGGATGGCACCTGGTTCGGGCGATCCGTGTGAGGTGTTGTTCGTGCAGGGCTCCAACCCGCTGGTGATGTGTCCCGACCAGCGGGCAGTGGTGACCGCCTTCAGTCGCGACGACGTGTTCACCGTGGTTCACGAGCAGGTGCTCACCGATACCACCCGCTACGCCGACGTGGTGCTACCTGCCACCACCAGCTTCGAGATCAGCGATGTCACGTCCAGCTACGGCTCGCTGATGGTGATGCCCGTCACTCAGGCGATCGCGCCAGTGGGGGAGAGTCGGTCGAATGACGACACGGGTCTAGCACTCGCCCGCGCGTTCGGTTTCGGCTGGACACCCGCTGGCATGTCGGAGGCGGTTGCCGATGTTGGGCCGCGGGAGGCAGCCGTGCCCTCGCGTCAGTTCGTCGATACAGAGCCGGCCGGCGGCCGCGCACGGTTGATCGACGCGGTGCAGGGCGTTCCTCGTCACGTTGCTCTGCCGGTCGCAGACGGCTCGCTCATCTTGATCTCGCCGGCGTCGTCAAAGCTGGTCAACTCGATGTTCGGCGAGTTCCAAAGTCCGTCAGCCGCCATTCTGCTGCACCCAGTCGACGCGGCTGCCCGTGGTGTCGTTGCGGGGCAGACCGTGCGCGTGTGGAACGAGGCCGGTTCCATCGACGTGCCTGTCGAGGTCAACACCGATACCCGCCCCGGTGTGGCCGTGATGAGCAAGGGCGTGTGGCTGCGCAATCACTCCGACGGCTGGGGCGTCAACGCGCTGACTCCGGCCACCGGTGATGCGCTGATCAACGGCGCCTGCTTCAACGACACCGTCGTGCAAGTCGCCCCGCTGGGTGACCGGGCTACCAGCGAACGCTGACGTCGTACTGTTCGAAGCTCGAGTCGTTGCTGATGAGTGTCAGGTGCTCGACGGTGGCCTGAGCGATCAGGAGCCGGTCAAATGGATCTCGATGATGCATCGGGAGGGCCTGAACGCCGCGCAGGTGGGCCCGCGAGATCGCCAGCTGTGCGAAGCGAGAGGCGGCAGTGTGGCGTTCGAACCACTTACCGGCGTCCGGCTCGAGCGCAATCTTGCCCACACTGCATTTGATGATGAGCTCCCACAGAGTGACATCGCTGGCGATCACACGTTCAGCATTGGCAATCTCGTCTCGAACCCGCTGATCGAGGCGGTCGTCGTCGTCGACCCACCAGAGCAGCGCGTGCGTATCCAACAGGTAACTCGTCATGTGCTCAGGTGATCAAGCAGGCGCGTCGTGGTGAAACAACTCGTCGATCTCATCATCCGTGAAGTCGAATGCTCCGTGATATTGGATCGACCCTGCCCCTGAGCCGGGGTGTCGGGGCACGTTGTGTGCGCCGACGAGCCGTGCAACCACCTTGCCATGGCGCGTGATGTTCACGGATTCGCCGCTCTCTGCCTGTGCGACGAGATGAGAGAGCTTGGCTTTCGCATCGTGAAGGCTGTAGGTGTTGACCATGCAGCACACGATAGCCAAAGAGGACTAGAAAAACTAGTGTCGTTTCAGTTGGCTGGCTAGCTGACGTCGGCGGCGGCGCCGGTGAACTGGGCGTTGTAGAGCGTGAAGTAGGCGCCCTGGCGTTGCAGCAGTTCTTGGTGTGAGCCCTGCTCGACGATGCGCCCGGCGTCCATCACCAAAATGACGTCCGCGTCACGGATGGTCGAGAGGCGGTGCGCAATCACGAAACTGGTGCGCCCACCGCGCAGCTTGGCCATTGCCCGCTGAATCAACACCTCGGTTCGTGTGTCGACCGAGCTGGTGGCCTCATCGAGAATCAAGATGGTCGGGTTGGCCAGGAAGGCGCGGGCGATGGTGAGCAACTGCTTCTCGCCGGCGCTCACCGAGCTGCCTTCGTCATCGAGCACGGTGTCGTAGCCCTGGGGCAGCGAGTGCGCGAAGCGGTCGACGTAACACGCCTTGGCGGCGGCAATGATCTGCTCTTCGGTGGCGTCGGTGTTGCCGTACGCAATGTTTTCGCGAATGGTGCCGCCGAAGAGCCAGGTGTCTTGCAACACCATGCCCATCTCGCTGCGCAGCTCGGCTCGGGGCATCTGCGAGATGTCGCGGCCGTCCAGCTTGATCGCGCCACCGTTGAGTTCGTAGAAGCGCATGATCAGGTTGACCAGCGTTGTCTTGCCGGCGCCGGTGGGGCCCACGATTGCAACCGTCTGGCCGGGCTGCGCCACCAGCGACAGGTCGTCGATCAGTGGCGTGTCGTCGCGGTAGCGGAACGAGACGTCGATGAACTCGACGCGACCCAGGGCCGGCGACGGGTTGGCTGTGGCCGGTGCGTCGGGGCTCTGCTCGGGTGCGTCGAGTAGCTCGAACACGCGCTCGGCGGAGGCGATGCCGGACTGCAGCACGTTGACCATCGAGGCCGTCTGTGTGAGTGGCTGGGCGAACTGGCGCGAGTACTGGATGAAGGCCTGCACATCACCCAGGCCCAACGAACCATTGGCCACCTTCAGGCCACCGAACACGGCGATGGCGACATAGTTCAGGTTGCCGATCATCACCATCGCGGGTTGCACGCAACCGCTGATGAATTGTGCCGCGAAACCAGCCTCGTACAGCTTGTCGTTGGTCGCATCGAAGCGGGCCTGCGCCTCGCGCTGACGGCCGAACGCCTTGACGATCGGGTGACCGGTGAAGGTCTCCTCGACCTGCGCGTTGAGCGCACCGGTGTGCTTCCACTGTGCAATGAACTTGCCCTTGGAATGGCCGGCGATCTTCTTCATCAACAGCAGCGAGATGGGCACCGAGATGACCGCGACGAGGGCCAGTTGCCACGAGATCCACAGCATCATGCCGATGGTGCCGGCGATGGTGAGCACACCCTGCAACAGCTGGCTGAGCGACTGCTGCATGCTCTGTGCAACGTTGTCGATGTCGTTGGTGACGCGACTCAGCAGGTCGCCGCGAGCCTGTCGGTCGAGGTACGACAGCGGCATTGCGTGCAGCTTCGTCTCCACGTCGCCACGCAGGCGGTACATCGTGCGTTGGACAACACCGGCCAGCACCCACGCCTGCAGGTACGCCAACGCGTAGCCGGTGAGGTAGAGGCCAACCGCAATCCACAATGTCGTGTGCAGGGCGTCGAAATCGATGCCGGCGCCGCCCTTCGATGACCGTACGAGGCCCTCGAAGATGAGGTTGGTGGCGTGGCCCAGAATCTTCGGCCCGGAGACGACGAGTGCCACGCTGACGACGGCCAGTACGAGCACGAGGTACGCCTTCGGGCGTTCGGGGCCCAGCCGGCGGAACAGCCGCTTGCTCGATGCGGAGAAGTCCTTCGACTTCTCGGTGGGCACGCCCACCGTGTTCATCCGCCCGCCGCGCATCTCCGACGCGCTGGACGGCGGTGCCGGCGGCTGCTTCGCGTCGTGGTCGTCGTGGTCGTCGCTGGCGTCGTGTGTGTCGTCGACGTCGCTCATGCCACTGCCTCCTCGGCGGTGAGCTGGGAGTTGACGATCTCGACGTAGGTCGGGCAACGTTCCAGCAGTTCGTCGTGCGTGCCCAGACCAACGGGCTCGCCATCCTCGAGGACAAGGATCTGGTCGGCGTGCTTGATGCTGGTGACCCGCTGCGCGACCATCAGCACGACGGCATCGCGTGTGTACGGCGCAAGCGCTGCTCGCAACCGTGCGTCGGTAGCCATGTCGAGCGCCGAGAGCGAGTCGTCGAAGAGATACACCTCGGGTTTGCGGACCAGGGCACGGGCAATCGCCAGGCGCTGCCGCTGGCCCCCGGAGACGTTGGTGCCACCCTGCGAGATGGCTGATTCGATTCCGTCGGGCATTGCGCGCACGAAGTCGGCGGCCTGGGCGACCGTCAGCGCCTCCCACAGCTCGTCGTCGGTGGCGTCGGGCTTCCCGTAGCGCAGGTTGCTGGCAACCGTGCCACCGAACAGATAGGGCCGTTGGGGGACCAGACCAATGCGTTGCCACAGTGCGTCGGTGGCCAGTTGGCGCACATCAACCCCGTTGACCAGTACCGAACCCTGGGTGACGTCGAAGAGGCGGGCAACCAAGCTGACCAACGTCGTCTTACCCGAACCGGTACTGCCGATCACGGCGGTGGTCTGGCCGGCAACGCACGTGAAGGTGATGTCGCAGAGCACCGGGTGCTGGGCGCCGGGATAGCGGAAGCCGGCATCTCGAAACTCGACGGAGGCGCCTTCGGGCAGCTCGAGCACCGCGTCCGCTGCGGCCTTCACGCTGGATGCCGTGTCCAGCACCTCTTGAATTCGCTCAGCACTGACCGCCGCACGGGGCACGAGTGCCGCCATGTAGGTGGCCAACATGACCGCCATCAGGATCTGCGTCAGATAGGTGAGGAACGCGATCAGTGCGCCGATCTGCAGATCGCCGGCATTGACACGATTTGCCCCGAACCAGATGACGGCAACGCTGGACACGTTGACGATCATGATCACGGTTGGGAACATCAGCCCCATCAACCGGCCGCCGCGCAGTGCGGTGCGGGTGAGCTGGTAGTTGCTGCGTTCGAAGCGCTCGGTCTCGTACGGCTCGCGTACGAAGGCCCGCACGACGCGAATACCGGTGATCTGCTCGCGCAACACGCCGTTGATCTCGTCGGTGCGTTCCTGCACGCGCCGGAAGGTGGGGACCATGTTGTAGATGACGGTGCCGATGGAGAGTACGAGCACTGGAATCGCTACGGCGAGAATCCAGGTGAGCTGCACGTCTTCGCGCAGCGCCATGACCAGGCCGCCCGCCGCCGTCAACGGTGCGGCGATCAACAACGTGCAGGTCATCTGTACAAGGGTTTGCACCTGCTGCGCATCGTTGGTGACGCGGGTGATCAGCGTCGGCGGACCGAAATGGCTGACCTCACGAGCTGAGAATTCGGTCACCTGATGGAAGAGCGCGCCGCGCACATCGCGACCGAAGCCGGTGGCCACCTTCGAGCCGTAGTAGATCGCGGCGATCGAGAACCCGATCTGAATGAGGGCCACCAACAGCATCAACCCGCCATGGCGCCAGATGTATCCGGTGTCGCCGGTTGCCACGCCCTTGTCGATGATGTCGGCATTGAGTGTGGGAAGGGTGAGCGCCGCCGCTGTCTGCGCCGCCTGCAAGAGCACGACGGCGACCAGAAGCGACTTGTAGCGACGAAGGTGCGTACGCAGGAGTCGAATCAACATGTGTCCGACATCATGCCGCCGGTGAAGGATTCTGCACGAACTCGGCCGATGTGGCGCATGCGTACTCAGGTAGGTTCGCGCTGCCATGAACGTCGCGTCCACGCCATTGTCTGCCCTGCTGCCAGACCGAGTCGATGTCGTCGTCGTCGGTGCCGGTCTCGCTGGCTTGGCTGCAGCCCGGGCTGTTGCAGCGGCCGGCCGGACTGCGGTCATCGTCGAGGCGTCCGACGGTGTGGGCGGCCGCGTGCGCACCGACATGGTCGACGGCTTTCGGCTCGATCGTGGGTTTCAGGTGCTACTCACCGCCTACCCGGAAGTTGGCCGTCAGCTCGATCTGGCGGCCCTTCGCCCGTGCGCATTCGACCCTGGATCGCTCGTCTGGCTGGGAAAGCGGATGTACGCCATCGGCGACCCCACGCGCCGGCCCAGCATGCTGCTCTCCAGCGCCCTCGCACCGGTGGGCAGCGTGACCGACAAGCTTCGCCTCGCTCGACTACTGCACCGGCTGCGCAAGGCCGACCCCGTGTCGCTGCTGCAGGGTGACGACGTCAGCACGCTCGCCGCACTGCGTGAGCTGGGGTTCAGCACCCGCATGATCGACCGGTTCTTTCGCCCACTGCTCGGTGGCATCCAGCTCGATGCACAACTGTCCGCCAGCCGTCGTATGGCCGACATCATCCTGCGCTGCCTCGCGGTTGGCGACTCGGTTGTTCCTGCACTTGGCATGCAAGCCATCCCCGACCAGTTGGCTGCCGGGCTACTGCCTGGCACTGTGCACCTCGGGTGCGCCGCCGCTGCTGTCGCGCCCGGCGAGGTGCGGCTCGCCGATGGGCGAGTGGTGCGTGGCGCACGTGTGGTGGTCGCAACCGAAGGGCCGGGCGCTGCCGAGCTGTTGCGCCAGCGGCACGTTGCGGCTCGCGCATCGCGCACCGTGTCGTGTGTGTGGTTTTCGGCACCGAAGCCCCCGGTCGACGACAAGCTGATCGTTCTCGACGGCACTTCCAACATGAACGGCACCATCACCGGTCCGGCCTTGAACGTGGCGCTGATGAGCAACGTGTCACCTCACTATGCGCCTGCTGGGCGTGCGCTGATCGCAGCGGCGTGCCCAGCTTCCGAGGGGGATCTGCGCGCGTTGCCCGACGCGGTGCGTGCCCAGTTGCGCCGTTGGTGGGGCGCTCAGGTCGACGAGTGGCAGGTGCTGCGCACCGACACGATCATCCACGGCCAACCCGACTCGCAGCCGCCGTTCGCGCCGAAGAAGCCGGTGGCGTTGGGTGACGGCCTGTTCGTCTGCGGCGACCACCGCGACACACCCTCGATTCAGGGTGCCCTGTTCAGCGGCCGCCGAACCGCCGAAGCCGTCCTCGCTTCCCTCGGCTGAACTGCCGCAAACCGCCAGTAGCCCCGAGCTTCGGCGTTCAGGTGCGGTTCTACCGCACCTCAGCGCCGAAGCTGGGGCCAGGCTGGGTAGGTAACGGCGGCATCTACTCGGGCGCACCCGCGAACTTCGCCGCGTTGGGGGAGGCCGCCGGTAGCATTGCAGGCCGCGCCATCGGCCTCTTTCGGTCGTTGCGCGCCCACACATCGCAGCACATACGACGCACGAGAGTAGAGAGACACAGAGATGGCCAAGCGCGAATTC
>Ga0105044_10001726_pt1 | contig 29623 bp, 28 predicted proteins | sample MAT01_FD_78092 | JGI IMG/M metagenome (GOLD analysis project Ga0105044, IMG submission 78092) | Freshwater microbial communities from Lake Fryxell liftoff mats and glacier meltwater in Antarctica - MAT-01 | ecosystem: Environmental > Aquatic > Freshwater > Ice > Liftoff microbial mat | place...
CAATCACCAATCACCACCCCACCAATCACCCATCCACCAATCACCAATCCACCAATCCACCAATCACCAATCCACCAATCACCAATCCACCAATCACCAATCACCCATCCACCAATCATCAATCCACCAATCACCACCCCACCAATCCACCAATCCACCAATCACCAATCCACCAACTTCCCCCGCCTTGAGACACTTTTTGCCACATTTTATTCAAGAGAATTATCGGAACGGCATCTTGCAGGGCAGACTGCAAGCTTGCACGATGTTCGTTGATTTGAGCGGATTCACCCGCCTGACCGAATCGCTTATGGCAAAAGGCCCGGAAGGTGCGGAAGAACTTTCTGATGTTCTCAACCACATATTTCAACCCACCGTCGAGTTGGTGTATCAGCAGGGTGGTTTCATCCCGTACTTCGCGGGCGATAGCTTTACGGCCATCTTTCCGAATGCCCCCGGTGGGGTCTTAGGAGCCGGTTTGGCAGGCACCTTGGCCTCTGCTCAAATCATCCTGTCTCGTTTTTCACGCGAACAGAAAAGCGCAGATTCCATCCTTTCCGAACACAACATTGGCATTAAAATTGGCCTCTCAGAAGGCGAAGTGGAATGGGGCATCGTGGGCCGGCGCCGCAAGGGCTACTACTTCCAGGGCGACCCGATTGACGGCTGCGCACTAGCCCAAACCCGTGCTGACAGCCTGGAAATAGTATCTGATGCACAATTCCTGCGCCTGCTCGACCCCGCTATTTTTGAGGCAACAGACCTTGGCGACGGGTTTTTCAAACTCAAAATTGAACCAGGACATGTTCCAACGAATATTGAAGTAAAGGCTATAAAGCTCCCCTCTCCCGACGCATCCGTCACTGCCGACTTCTTGCCCAAGGAAGTTTTTGAAAACCAACAAAGTGGCGAATTCCGCAACGTGGTGAGTGTTTTCATCTCCTTCGAAGGGGTACGCTCTCACGAATCACTCGACCACTTTGCCTCCATTGTGCTGGATCAAAGTGAAAATTTCGGCGGATACTTTAAGGAGATTGATTTTGGCGACAAGGGCGGGGTAATGTTTTGCCTTTTCGGCGCCCCAATTGCGTTTGAAAACAACACCGAGCGTGCCCTCGAATTTGTGGCCGCTGTTCGCGATGACCTTTCTCAACTCACCGAGCTCACCGGTGCCCGTTTCCGAGTGGGCATGGCATCCGGTCAGGCATTCACCGGAGTAATTGGCAGCGAAGAACGCTGCCAATATGCAGCGGTGGGTGCTCGGGTGAACCTCGGTGCTCGACTCATGATGCAAGCGGTTTGGGGCGAGGTGCTGAGCGACGAGAACGTGTCGCGCAACCGAAACTTCAAGTTCAGTTACCGGGGCGACGGGTATTTCAAAGGTTTTGAAAACAAATTGCCAACCTACGTCCTAACTGGTCGGAATTTAGCGGGCAAAGCCAGTTTTTCGGGCGATTGTTTTGGTCGAGCAGAAGAATTGGAGCGGCTTTTTGAATTTGCCCAGCCTTTGCACGAAAACCGCTTTGCTGGCATGGCATACATTTTTGGCGAAGCCGGCATTGGCAAAAGCCGACTGAGTTATGAACTACGCCGCCGACTGCGCGACATGATGGCGGTCAGTTGGTTTGGTTGTGCCAGCGACCAGATTTTGCGCAAACCTTTCAACCCATTTATCTATTTTCTCAAAAACTATTTTGATCAAAGCCCCGAAAACACCCCAGAGCGCAACACAGAACTATTCGAGCAAAATTTTCTCGAACTCCAATATGAACTTACAGAAAGCCGACACCCCGAGGCCGATGCGGTACGCCGCGAAATAGCCCGAACCCAGAGTGTGCTGGCCGCTATGGTCGGCATTGTTTTTCCAGGTGCTTTATGGGAACAATTGGATGCTCGGGGGAGATACCAAAATGCGCTAGCCGCCATGGCCAACCTTTTTGTGGCCGAATCGCTGCTTCAACCTGTGGTGATCGAACTGGAAGATGGGCATTGGTATGATGACATGAGCCGTGAATTTTTAGCACAATTCGCCCGACGCTCCCAAGCTTACCCTTTGCTGTTTTTGATTACGAGCCGTTACGAAGATGATGGCACCAAAAACTACGTTTTCAAGAAAAATTTGTTAGAAGAAATTGGTACGCCCTTCTGCGAGGTAGACCTCAATTTCTTGCAAAACGATGATTTAAAAGCATTTGCAGAATCGAGGCTGGGTAACGCGCTACACCCCGACCTCTATGAACTTCTTCACCGGATGACGCAGGGCAACCCGTTCTACGTAGAACAAATGGCCGAGTATTTCCGAGAGGCAAATTTATTGAAAACGACCGACGATGGGATGTTGCAGCTCAAAAATGAAGACCTGCAAATCGCTGATTCTGTAAAGGAAATCATGATGGCGCGGATAGACCGCCTGAGCGGGCTGGTAAAAGAAACGGTAAAGGCTGCGGCGGTTATTGGGCGCGAATTTGAGTTGCCGGTGCTGTCTGCGGTAATGGCTCGGCAGGAAGATTTCATCCGCCGCAACGGCGACCTGGAAATGGTATTGCGCGAACAAATACAGACAGCTGAGAAATGGCAGGTGTGGTACGCAATGAACGAATTGCGCTACATATTCAGGCACTCGCTGCTCCGCGAAGCCGCTTACGATATGCAACTGCGCACCCGACTGCGTGAGCTTCACCAACTCATCGCTGAGGCAATAGAACAACTTTATCCCAATTCAGAGGAGCGTTATGTGGACCTCGCTTTCCACTACGATGAGGCAGAAGACGAGAAAAAAACAAACAAATACCTCGAAAAAGCGGCGCGTTACGCCCAACGGAACTTCCAGAACAGGCAAGCCTTGCAGTTCTACGACAAATTGATTTCCAACTACTTGAACAAGGAAAAGGAAACCAAAAAAGTCATCCGGCTCATGCTGCGCAAGGGGGCTGTACACGAGTTGGTGGGCCAATGGGATGAAGCCGAAAAGGACTATCGCATCGCACTCAAGCGCGCCCAAGTACTGAGCGATTGGTTGCTCATTGGACGGGCCAACCGCCGTTTGGGTCAGTTGAGGATGCTCCGGGGTGATTATATTGAAGCCAAAAAACACATGGACGTGGCTTCTACGTTTTTTGACTTTGCAAAAGACCCCGTTGGCACCGCAAAAACTTATGGTAATCTCGGCACGCTCTTTTTCCGGCAGGGCAGCTATGACTCGGCCAAAAGTTGGTTTGCCAAAGCCATCGAGATCAACCGTGCCAATGGACGCGAGGCAGAGAACGCTGCCATCGTGGCCAATCTGGGCCTCATTTTTATGAACCAGGGCCACTATGACGAAGGTATACGTTGGCTTGAAGAACAGTTGGACATCGCCCAACGCGCCGGAGACAAGCAGGGCCTCACCACCTTGTACACAAACCTGGGCATTATTAACCTTGAAAAAGGCTCTCTGGATTCCGCCCTGCTTTGCCTTGAACGCGGGCTCGCCCTCTCGGAAGAATTGGGCAACAAACTTTTCATGACGATCTGCATCGGCTCCATCGGCTCCGTTTGGGAACGAAAAGGGGACTATACCAAAGCCATGCAAAACTTCGAGCGCGACCTGCAACTCGTGCGCGAACTGGGCGACAAACAGGGTCTAGCAATCGCCTGCGGACTCATTGGCGACCTGCTTTCTGTGATGGGCGATTTCGACTCAGCCATTGAATATTTGGAGCAAAACCTCGCGCTCAGCCGTGAACTCAATTATAAAAAAGGCATCGCCAAAGCACTCAACACCCTAGGCGATACTTGGTTTTACAAAGGGGATTTCCCCCGGAGCATCCGTTATTACAACGAAGCCATTGACCATGCCCGACAAATGGGCAACCGGCTCGTGTTGGGTTATTCCCTCATTGAAAAAGGCTTGGTACACATTCAGGCAGGAGATGTAGCATCAGCACGGCAATATGTGGAAGAGGGGCGCGACATCGCGCTCGCCCTGGGCAATGCTGAGCTCACTTTTGGCGCCAACATCCTCCGAGCACAGGTCATCATCACTGAAGGCAACCGACCCGAAGCCATGCGCCAACTTCAGCAAATGCTCAGCCTCGTGAGAACAGAACGCGAAGAGGCTGCAGTTCATTTCGAGCTACGCAGGGTGGCCGACAATCCTACTCCACACCACCTCCGTGCGGTAGCGCTCTACCGATCTATGCATGCACGCACCCCACAGTACATCTATAAAGTTCGCTTGGAAGAATTGGAGCGCGAACATTAAACTTTAGAGACTGTCTAAAATAAAACCCTTTCTCTGCGGGTATTTCAGGGAAAAAACGGAAATTTGTGCCGCAGAATCATAAATAGTAGTTAAATACCAACAACAATCACCGCTTTCAATGGAAGAAGAAAAAAAGCGCCGTCCGCGCCTCTCCAAGTCGGACCTGGATTCCTCGCTGGAAGAGCGAACGAAATCCGAACAATCTGAAGACCCGTTTACCGAAAAACCAGAAAAACCTGTTGAACGTCCCGACAGAGGCCCTGGCTTAGAGCGCAAGCCCTGGCAGGATCGTTCTCAAGGCGGCGAGCGAAAGCCCTGGCAAGATCGCAGCCAAGGTGGTGGCACGAACCAAGGCGGTGGCGGCAACTACGAGCGAAAGCCCTGGCAAGACCGCAGCCAAAGTGGCGGCACAAACCAAGGAGGTAGCACGAACCAAGGCGGTGGCGGCAACTACGAGCGAAAGCCCTGGCAAGACCGCAATCAAGGTGGCGGCACAAACCAAGGTGGTGGCGGCAACTACGAGCGAAAGCCCTGGCAAGACCGCAACCAAGGAGGCGGCACAAACCAAGGTGGTGGCACGAACCAAGGTGGTGGCGGCAACTACGAGCGCAGACCCTATCAAGATCGCAGCCAAGGCGGCGGTCAAGGTGGAGGCGGCAATTACGAGCGCAGGCCGTACCAGCAGCGCAGCGGAGGTGGCGGTGGCAACTTCGGTAGAAAACCTTTCCGTAAAAAAGACGACTTCTATATTGAAAAGAAGCCCAAACCCAATCTTCCCACGGGTGAGGGGATGCCTCTGAATAAATATTTGGCGCACTGCGGGCTTTCGTCTCGCCGTAAAGCGGTTGAATATGTGGAGGCCGGAAAAGTCACGGTGAATAGTGAAATCAAAAAAGAGCCATTCTACCGCATCCAAGCGGGAGATATCGTCATTTGCGACAGCAAACTGATGCGGGTGCAGGAGCGCATGGTGTATGTGCTGTTGAACAAACCCAAAAACGTCATCACAACCACCGACGATGATCGTGGAAGGCCCACGGTGATAGACATTGTGGACTCGAGCTTCCCGGAGCGTATATTCCCCGTAGGTCGCCTTGACCGTGACACCACGGGATTGGTACTTTTGACCAATGATGGCGAATTGGCGCAAAAACTCACGCACCCAAGCTTCGCCGTACAGAAACAATACCGTGTAGGGCTGCGTCGTGGGCTCACGCCAGCCGATTTGGAACACATCGAACGGGGCGTAGAACTAGAAGACGGCCTTATGGAAGTCAACTGGATCCGCTTTTCGGAAGATCACCCTGAGCGCGACATCGTAGAACTCGAAATCAGCTCGGGCCGCAACCGCGTGGTACGTCGAATCTTCGAGACGCTTGGTTACGAGATTTTCAAACTCGATCGTTTCTACTTTGCAGGTTTGACCAAAAAAGACCTTGAACGCGGCAAATTCCGCGAACTCACTCAACGTGAAGTCATTATGCTCAAGCACTTTACGGGGCACCCCTCTACGGGCAAGAAGAAAAAAGGCGAGGAGGGAGAAGAGCCAGAAGCAACAGTCGAGGCGACTGAACAATAAAGAAAATTAAAAAACCGGAAAGTTTAAAACCGAGCACCCTGATCCGAAGATGGGCAAATTTGCCTATTTTTTGAGATCAGGCGCTTCGCAATTTTACATTTTCCGGTTTTTCGGTTCTCCAGCTTTTCGGTTTAATTTTTGTTTCTAGATGTTCTGCAATTCGACCTATATTTGTCTGGGTTTGAACAAAAACAGCTCTGCTTCGCTATGAAACCGATTCGCAACATCCTGCTCCCTTCCATCTTGTTTTTAGTTGGCCTTTGTTCCCTGCACGCTCAGATGACTGATGGCAGGCCACATATTGGATTCAAAGCTGGCATAAATGGTTCCAGACTTTACGATGATGCCAACGCCTCAGATAAAAAATCTCGCATCGGGTTTACGGGGGGGCTCTTTGCACAAGTTCCTTTTGCAAAAGACCGGATGGCACTACGTCCTGAGTTATTGTTTACAACCAAAGGCGGCGCCTATAATTTTGTCAATGGCGACCGCTCAGATTTCAAGATTAATTACATCGAGTTGCCCGTTTCACTTGAATACCGATTGTTGGGTTTTGTAAACATGCATGCCGGAGGATACGCTTCTTTGCTTACCAGTGCAGGTGGTAACATTGAGGGAATTCCGGGCACCTTGATCCGGGCTAATTTCGAAGAATTCGATTTTGGCTGGCATGCTGGCGCTGGCATTGATTTTGGCGGACTTGGCTTGCACTTCCGGCTTTCGCGTGGGCTACAAAATGTGGGCTCAAAAACACCAGCCGGTTTGTTCGGCGACTTGAAAAATTCCACTTGGGCAGTTACCTTGTCTTATGGCCTTTAAAAGTCGTTGAAAATGAACGATATATTAGAATTTGATGCCGTTTTAAATGCGGTGGAAGGCATACAATCTCTTCGCGATACCGAGGAGCGTCTTGTGGAAACACCTCCGGAACTTGCCGAACTATTTGCCCTGGGAACGCGGCACCAATAACTTAGTCATTTGATGCCACCCTTTGTTCCATCAAATGACTAAGTTATTGGTGCCGCGTTCCCTAAACCCCGAAGCCCAGACTCGTTTCGACAAACTTTCCCACACCCACCGAAAAGAACACGTACAATGGATCAATGAGGCCAAACGGCCAGAGACCAGGCAGAATCGGCTGTCCAAAACCATTGATATGCTGCTGAATGGAAAAAAAATCCGACGGATAAGTAGGTTGAGATTGTTGAGAGGGTTTAGATTGCTGACACAGTTTTCTGAGCACTCCCCAGCGCCAACTCTCCACAATCTCAACCCTCTCAACTATTCCGGCTTTATCCGAGCAAAATGCTCGTAATACCCTGGGCGATTACCGCTCTCTATGCCAGGAACAAATTTTTTGGAGATGATGATGCGCTGTAATGGTGCAAACAGAACGATTTCCGGAACCTCGTCGTAAAAAACCTGTTGAATTTGGAGGTACAAAGCGTTGCGCTTGGGAACGTCTGGTTGTGTGCGGATCGCCTCGATGAGGCTGTCTGCTTTTGGGCTCATATATCCAGCCCGGTTGTCGCCCGCAGGGGAAAGGCTTTTGGAGTGGAACCGTTGGTTGTACTCTATCTGCCCCGGGAAAAGCGCGACGCCCAATAGTGCACTGTCATAATTTCCGCTGCGCGTATCGGCGCTCATGACCGAGAGGTCTACACTTTGGAGCACGAGGTCAATACCAGCTTGCCTGGCAGATACTTTCAAACTGTTGGCGAACAATTCATTGGTTTTGATTGCGGTAGCGGCCAAAATTCTGAATGAAAGTTGTTGGCGCTTTCCGTTGACTACCTTGTCCATAATGCCATCGCCATCGGTATCAGTCCAACCAGCCTTCGCAAGCAAATCTCTGGCTTTTGCGATGTTAAAGTCGGGCAAGGCTAGGTTTTTGGCATAATATGGCCTGTCAGGAGGCATCGGTGAAGCAATTCGTACCGCCAAGCCGCGTTGCACCTGGTTAACAAAATAATCGTAGTCTACAACGTGCGTAAGCGCTCGCCGAACCTGAACATCCGCTAGGATGGGGTTGCGGTGGTTGAGCACCCAACGGTTGTATTGTGTGGTGCCAACCGTAAAAAAGTCATACTTGCTAGTGAGCGAATCGTTGGTTTTCATTTCCAAAAACTTGGCGGGGTTGATGACCCCTCCAATCACATCAAGTTCGCCGTTTTTGAGCATATTTTCAAGGGTTGGGTCGTCTTTTACCACTTTGTAGACCAACCTTTTGGGGTAAGCCGCCAACAAGGGATATTGTTCGACCACCTTGTCCCCCCACCAATTTTGCTTTTTAACCAAAACGGCCCCTTGTTCGTTCATGATTTCCATCCGATAGGGACCGCTGCCTGAAATTGCGTTCGATTCGTTGGCAAATTTTGGCTGGTTGAACTCTGTTACAAACGTTTTCAGATTGACATCCGCATTGAGCATAGCCGTTTTGGCAGTATCCAAAAAATCGCCCAGCGGAACGTTCGTAAGTCTGTTGGCAGGGTCATAGTTGTAGGAAGGGTAAATGGGGGTGTTACAAATCGTCTCGAGGGACAACATGTAGAAGCTGCTGAAGTACAAGCTGAACTTTTTGGCGTTGGCAGGGTCTAATTCTATCCCTGACAATTGGGTCAAATATCCACGCCAAACGGTAGGGAGTCCGGGGTGAAAGAGGAGTTTGAGCGTGAATGCAACGTCATTGGCCGTTACGGGGCTGCCATTGTCCCAAATCGCTTCCGGGATGATTTCAAAGTCATAAGCAAACTGACCTTTGCGCGGGCCGTCTTTCACATCACGCAAGCTAGGGATGGCTTTCACGAGTGTAGGTTTCATCTCCATGGTCTTTGGATCGAGATCCGCCAGTTGTTGAAATATTTGACGTGCCAAGAAGGAGGACGGCGCGTGACCTCCATTCAAAAAAAGGTTGAGATTGTTGGGTGCCGAGTCAATCCGGACATAGATTTCTTCGGGGGCACGCGGCTTTTTTTTGCCAAAAAGTATAGGGTAAAGTAGCCAAGCGGCCACAAGCAGGGCGACCATCGCCAGCACCCGCCGGAGAGATAGAAATTTGTTCATGGTAAAATTGATAAAATTGTGAGTGAGATATTCAGCGGATTAAAGAATAAAGCGGCGCAAGTTATATCTGATGCCATGGATAATTTTAAAATTTATGCGGGATTTTTTTTGACTGCATTTGTAGCAGCAGCTTTAGCCGCCGCTACGACAAAAACCGCTCCTTCCATTCAGGTCTTGGCAGCATACATTCCTCCCGTCGGCCAAACCACCGATAACGGTTGCGGGCCACGAAGTTGTAAATAGCATCGCGGAACGGGCGCGGAAAGATTTTGAAAAAATAAAGGAGGCCCCATAAACCACCAAGCCGCCGCACGATTTCGAGGGGTGCATCGGAACGCAAGAAAATACGGTCGCCCAAGGCCAGTACCACCGTGTCAAAGTGCTTGGAAGAGAGCCCCTGTTGATGTAATATCTGTTGCCCAGCTTCCGATTGCAAGGCGGCAAAGCGGAATTGCCCTTTAGGGTCGCGTTTCAGAACCCATTGCACGGAGGCGTTGCAGAGGTTGCATACCCCGTCGAAAAGGAGGATGGGGGTATTGGTTGATTGGCTTATGGGGGATGGAGGATGGAGGTTTATTGATGCTTGTGACATAATTTTACATTGGGTTTGAACTTGGTGGACTACATTCGCACATTGACTACATTGACTACATTGACTACATTCTAAAAAATGCCTACCGCGCTCACCATCGTATTTGTCGGCTGCACCATTTTTTTGTCGCACTGGTTTGCCGCCCTTTTTGCACGCACAAAGATACCAGATGTGCTATGGCTTTTTATCATTGGGCTATTGTTGGGGCCGGTGTGGGGATTTGTCACGCCGGAAAAGTTTGGCGCTGTCGGGCCTGTTTTTACCACCATCACGTTGATTTTCATTCTGTTTGAGAGTGGTATTGACCAGCGTCTTGAGCCGCTGATCAATTCTATCGGAGGCACAGCACGCATTACAACATACAACTTCCTGGCTACTTGTTTGGTTGCGGGCGGCATTACCTTCTACTACACGGATTTGGGTCTTTTGCGTTCCTTGATGTTGGGCAGCATTGTGGGGGGCACTTCATCCGCAGTGGTTACTACCTTGGTTCGGCAATTCCCAATGGCTGAGCGCACCCGCACGATCTTGGTCTTGGAATCGGCGTTTTCTGATGTATTCACCTTGGCGGTTCCGCTTACTTTGCTCACAGCTTACAAAATCGGAACCATAGACGTGGCCATTGTAACGGGCCAAATGATTGCCGCTTTTATCCTCGCCGCTATGCTCGGCGTGGTAGGGGCGTTTGGTTGGAGCATCCTGCTGAACAAGATGCGAACGCTTCAAAACACAGTGTTCACTACCCCTGCCTTTGTGTTCATCTTATACGGGATTGTTGAGTTGCTCAATTATTCTGGCCCCCTTGCCGCCCTGGCTTTTGGCATTACACTGGGAAATATTGACGTGCTGGGTCCGCCGATTATGCGCAACGCCCTTTCGCGCAAACCCATCTCCTTAAATGACCATGAACGGGCATTCTTCTCTGAGGCGGTATTTTTGCTGCGCACCTTTTTTTTCGTCTACATCGGGATCTCTGTCCGCCTCCAAGATTGGCACTGGATGATGCTTGGCGCCGCCATCACGGGCTTTTTGTTCCTCGTGCGCATCCCGGTGGTGCGCATTTCCATACCGCGTAGTACCTCCCCCAAAGACGCTTCTTACATGGCCACCATGATTCCCAAGGGTTTGGGTGCGGCAGTGCTCGCATCTTTGCCCGTCCAACAAGGGGTGTCAGGCGGAGAGATCATTCAATCGGTGGTGTTTTCAATCATACTTTGTTCTACGGTGTTGACCACCGTGTTGACTTTTTTGGTAGAAAAAACGTTCTTTTCCAGCCTTTATATCTGGATCTTTATTGTGCTGGGATTAGGAAAAAACCAGAAGAAAGAGTCTGAACCGGAACTGCAAAACGAATTGCAAGCACCTGAAATCGAAGAAGAAATTTCAATGTCTGAGTCAGCACAGGAATTGCCCGCCCCAGAAAAGCAAACTGAAAAGCCTGCTCCGGCCAAAGCCAAGCGAGGCAGGAAAGTCAAATAAGTATCCTATACGACATTTTCCGAATGATCCAAACATCCTGCTCCAGACCCCAGCTTTTGCGCGAGCCTTCAATATGCTTCAGGATTTCTGCCTGGGATTCAAACAATGGCCGGAGGCAGGCCGGAGGATGGAAGGCCGCAAAAACCCGATGACCTTCTACCACTTTTCCCCGCTCCACGAGTTTGCCACGGTCAAAATCTTGGCGCTCCTGATCGGTAAGTTTATCGCGAAAGATATTGCCGTGGGTTGTCAGAATCAACACACCCCCCTTTTTTGAAATACGCATCAACTCGTTAAACCAATGCGTATGATTGGCTTCGGATAAATGCGTGAAAATAGAAATCCCGTACACGAGGTCGAAACGCTCGTTCGGGTATGTTGTGGGCGGGTTTAGTTGGTTGACGGAAAAAGTCGCCCCCACTATATTTTCGCGGCACCACGCGATGGTTTTTGGGTTGTAATCAGTGCCGTGAATTTCGCTGGTGTTGCCCAGCAATTTGGGGAAATGCCGCAGTACCCGAGCAGGCCCACAACCCCAATCCAACAGGGTTTTTCCAGCCATGGGCGTGTGTTCTTCGAACAAACCCAGGAGCCACTTCGCCGTGCGTTCACCACCCTCGTAATACTTTTGGTAATCTAGTTGGAACGCCTCAAAAAGCATGTAGTCGGGCGGTAATTTCACATTCGGGTTTTCTTTTGCAAATCGTGCGTTGCGCCCACTGTTCTTCCATTTTTGATAGCCGTATTTCGCTTGGTCGAGCAAGTGCATCAGACCTAAATCCCGGAACGGCTTTGTCAATTTTCCTGTGTTCATTTTTGAATGCTTCTTGTTTTTTAGCCATTAGCCAATATCCACGAATCAATGGGTGCTAATTAGTGCCCCTGCCACTAGTGGTCCAAAACCACCTCAAACCCCACTTTCTCCAAATGCTTCCAAAACTGTGGGTATGATTTTGAAACTACTTCGGGGTTTTCTATTTCCACGGGGCCGAGCAGGGCAAAAGCTGCGAATGCCATTGCCATGCGATGGTCGCCGTAGGTGGAAAAGCATGGCAGCGTTGACAAATCGGCTTTGCCATCGAGGTTGTAGAATGTTTTTTCGACCGATTTTTTTGAAAAACGAGCGGGCAGTTTGGCAAACGAAACGCCCACTTTCGCCAACTCCGTTTTCAAGGCCCCTATGCGGTCTGTTTCCTTGATGCTTAAAGTTTCCAGACCGCTGAAAACACCGGTTGTCCCAAGTCCTGCGCACACCACTGCAAGGGTTTGGGCAATGTCTGGACATGCTAAAAAATCCTTTTCAAAGAGCGGTCGTGGAGCTTTGCCCATCTTTGTCAAGTGAACAGAATTTTCTTCAAAAACCGTTTGAATATCAAATCGTTGCATCATGTTTGCTATCACTGCGTCGCCCTGCCAACTGTGCTTTTGCAGCCCTTGAAGGGTCAAGTCCAAGTCCTCAGAAAACGCTGCCATTGCGTACCAATAGGAAGCTGCTGACCAATCAGATTCCACGGTTAAAAGTCGCGGTGTGAATTGCCCCGGCGCAACCACGATGCCCTCTCCTTGCCAGTCCACAGACGCCCCGAAGTGCTGCATCAGTCCCAACGTCATTTCTAAATACGGCCGCGATACGAGCGGGCCTTCTGGCACCAATTCCAAGCCTTCGGGCAAATACGGTCCAATCAGCAAAAGTGCCGAAAGGAACTGGCTGCTCACATTGGCTGCTACCCGGACGCTGCGCTTGCGGGGCTTCATCTCGCCGATTTTCAAGGGCGGATAGCCTTCTTTTCCCAAAAACTGAATGTCTGCGCCAAGTTCGCGCAATGCCTGAACCAATGGGCCGACCGGGCGCTCGAGCATACGAGCCGACCCGGTGAGGATTTGTTCGCCCGGTTGCTTGGCAAGAAAAGCCGTCATAAAGCGGAAGGTAGTGCCTGCATCACCTGCATCGAAAGTAGGGCTCTTTTGTTCCAGCAGTTGAAGCAAGGTCTGCGTGTCTTTTGACGTGGAAAGGTTGGAAAGCCAATTGCTCGGCTTTTCGCTGGCCAAGGCAAGGGCGATTAAGGCCCGGTTGCTGATGCTTTTCGAGCCGTCGAGCGCAATGTTGCCTTGTAAATCACGGGAGGATTTGGAGAGTTTCATCGCTCAATCACTTCATTATGATCTACCACTTCCATTACGGTACGGAACACGGCGTACTTGCCATCGAAGCGTTCCTTGTGCTGGCGCTGGAGTTCTGGGCCAAATTCGTTTTGATAGCGCAGTAAATGCGCTAGGTCTTTCACGGCATATTGCACCGCATAGATTTCAGAATCCGTGTGATCGTGACCAATGAGTCGGCAGAGTCGGTAGGAGATAAACATTCCAGTGATCATTACGTCCGGGATATGTGTGTCGCGCATCCATCGGAGCCAGTCTTCGTGTACATTGAGATCAACGGTTACGGTTACATTGTAGAGCAGCATAGTTACAAGAAAAATTAAGTCGGCCAAATGTAGGGCGAGCTGGACTTACTTTTGCGGTTACATTTTTCTAATCTACCACATAGCGCATACAGAATGGCAAAAATCCTACTCATCGAGACTTCCAGTGAAGTCTGCTCCGCAGCAATTAGCGTGGACGGCGAAGTGCTTGCGCTTTCCGAAAACCTAGAGGCTTCAAGCCACGCTGCACTGCTCACCCTTCAAATCAGCGAATGCTGCAAGACAGCGGGCATCTCACTTGCTCAACTTGACGCAGTGGCGCTAAGCAGAGGTCCGGGCGCCTACACTGCGCTTCGCGTGGGGGCTTCTGTGGCCAAAGGCATTTGCTACGCCTTGGAAAAACCACTCATCGCGGTGGATACGCTGCTTGCGCTCGCCCATGCCAGTCGGAGGGTGATTGGGGATCCGGAATTGGTAATTGGTAGCCCGTCGTCCAACACACAAATTCCAAGGTCCAATTTCCACCCTCCTGCGGCAAGTCTAGAGCGGGTAAAACATCCAACATCCAATGTCTTCGTCCCTCTTTTGGATGCGCGCCGGCAGGAGGTTTGGCTCGCGGTATATGATGAGGCGATGGTAGAAATCGCGCCTGCGCAACCCTTGATTTTGGAAAACAATTCGTTTGAAAAGTTTGTTTCGGCGAAAACGGGTGAATGGGTGGTAAGCGGTATTGTTTTGGCTGGAAACGGTATGGAAAAAATCAGGAGCGGCGAATTTTCAGAAACGGTGATATTTTCGGAGATAAAAAAATGTTCTGCGGGGTACCTTTCCGTGTTGGCAGAGCAGTTTTTTCAAAATGGTGATTTTCAGGATATTGCGTATTTCGAGCCTTTTTACATGAAGCCTCCTAACATTACAACTTCATTTAAAACTTTATTTTGAGAGAAAATAACATTGTTTTTCAATTTATTGATTTCTATTGCCTATTTTCGTGGTGATTTTAAAGAGATTACGTCTACAGTTTCTAACGTATGTCTATTTTTTGAAAATCAAACTGGCACAGTTTGTGAAGTAAGGAAGGTTCAAAACTGTGTCCAATCACCTTTATCAAACATTTAGTATGGGAAAAACAAACATCGAACGTGTGTCGCTCAAAAATGGGGCACACGATGCGTCGCTTGATTACCTCGAGCTGCGCAGGGCCGCGCTGGTATTGCGGGCCGTAAACCACAAATTACGCCAAAAAATGCTCGACCTTTTGGACGAGAATAAGCGCATGACCGTAACGGAGATTTATGTAAAACTTAGGCTCGAACAAAGTGTGGCAAGCCAGCATCTTGCCATCCTGCGCAGCGCAGGGGTAGTGCAAACAGAACGCAACGGAAAATTCATTTTTTACTCAGTGAATCGCAGCCGTATTGGCCAGATCTCCTCCCTTGTGGAAGAACTGGCCGCTTGACCTTACAGTTTGTTTAATGTTTAACTGTATGTATTTCATGGCAAGCCGTTCTGTATAACAGAACGGCTTGCTTTTTTTATTTCGCAGGGTTGGTCATTCAAAAGGTGGATTGCATCTTTGCGCACTTAAATCAATAATCCCATTCCGATTACAAGGCAAAAAGAATGCATAAACAAATACCTAAGCTCCTAGGCAATGAGGATCAATTACGCGTATCCACGCGTATTTTGAGAGCATTGGCCCATCCTCTCCGCTTGAGCATTATCCGTGTGATTCACGATAATGATGGCTCTGCCAATGTGGGGGAAATTTTTGCTGCGCTTAAAATTGAGCAGTCCGTCGCATCGCAACACTTGCGTGTTTTGCGCCAAGCTGAATTGGTAAAAACCCGCCGTGACCGCAAATTTGTCTACTACACCCTTGACTACGAACGTATTGCGCGTACCACGAGTGCAATCGAAGTTTTAAAAGAGGAATAGGCTTGATTGTCCCAACAACAACAATGCCCCTCGTATTACCAAGGGGCATTGTAAATATAGTGGACAGACTCAAGCCTAGAAAAACACAGCTATTCTAAGTGCAATATTTCCGAAGGTAGCTTTGGAATCTTCTTTTGTCAAGTCTACCAAAGGGTCAGCGCTGCCGCTCACCATTTCGCTTCTTGTTAGGTCAGTGAACTGCTTTTGAAAGACAAGCCCGGTCACCAGTGTGGCGTTGGTAGCAATTTCGTATTCAATGCCTGCGCCAAGACCCCAAGAAAGTGACAGTGCGCTCACCTCATCTCGAATGCTAATATCTTCAAGATTTTGCGTGTTGGTGCCGCGAATATCTCCAGTGGCTTTCGAGACAAAGCCAAGGGTAAATATGGGTGCTTCCGCGTAAAATTTGATCCGCGCGTCTTCATTGGAGCCGCCACGCATTTTGAGGCCTAAGGGAATTTCCACATAATTGACACGATAATGGATTTTAGCGTCTGGCCCAAAAACATCGGAAGGTATTTCACTCAAGTCAGACTCATCCCATGGCTTGTAGCGTGCATATCCGTTTTGAAGACTTCCTCCCTGGTTGAAGCCAAAGCCAAGACCGGTGGTAATCGCGTAGTTGTCTGCAAAATAGAATTCGCCGAGGACGCCGAGTTTGACGCCCCAGTTGGAGCTCACACCTTCGAGCTTGCGCTCATTTGTGCGCAGCCAGGACCAAGAAGGGCTGGCTTGGATGCCAAAACGAACCTCTTTTTGTGCGGCGGCCTCACCGAGCAAAAAGGATGCGAAGATGAGAAGAAGTGCAATTTTTTTCATAGTCATGTAATTTGTTAGTAGGTAAAGAATCTAGTTTTGATTGTTGGCAGGTATTTTTACACAAGCCAAAGTGGCTGCAAAAGTCGAGGTTTTTTGGCAACCTTGAAGCAGATTTCTTGAAATGTAATTGCTTGGCTAACTTTGCCGCTTAATTTCAAACGTTTTTCATGCGCACACTCCTCCTGTTTCTCTCCCTCGTATTCCTTTTTTCAAATTGCAAAAACAAGCCCCAGGCACTCCAACAGGCAAAAGCCGAAGCGGATTTGCCCAAAGACTTTCTGGAGTTTTATCAGAAATTTCACACCGATAGTGTCTACCAAATGGCGCACATCGAGTGGCCGCTCAAAGGCGAAAAAGGGGTGTCGCAAGATACTTTGGCCAAGCGCCAACTCACCGAATGGACGCCCGAAACCTGGCACCTGATGCACTTGCCCGACACCACCATGAGTACGCTCAAGCGCGGTTTTGAAACCGTGGGTGATGTGATGGTCATCGAGCGGATGTCGTACCCCATGGTGGGATTTGGCTACGAGCGGCAATTCTATAAAGAAGAAGACGGCTCTTGGCGGCTTATTTTTTACGGCGAGACCATGATGCAGTAGCCCTAATATTTCAACAATTTCTCCAATTGGCCTTTCAACCTTCCTGCCGGGAAAAAATTATTCTCCAGCGGAATCGCAAATGGCACGGGTGTGTCAAGGCTGGCTGCTCGCATCACAGGCGCATCGAGGTGCTCAAATAAATGTTCCGAAATCCAGGCGGCGATCTCTCCTCCGATGCCGCCAAAAAGTGTGTCTTCGTGTAAAATGAGCACGCGGTTCGTGCGCTTAACGGAGGCCGTAATCGCCTCATAATCAAGTGGAACGAGCGAGCGTAAGTCCACAATATCTGCATCCAGGCCCATCTCGTCGGCGGTATGTTCGGCCCAGCGTACCCCGAGGCCATAGGTCAGGATGCTCACTGCTTTTCCCTCCCGCACCTGTCGCGCCTTGCCAATCTCCGTGGTATAGTAACCTTCCGGCACAAGCCCACTTTCGGAACGATATAAGGCTTTGTGTTCAAAATACATCACCGGATTGGGATCTTCAAAAGCAGCTAACATCAAGCCCTTCGCATCAGCAGGGGTACTTGGATAAACAACTTTCAATCCTGGCACATGCGTGAACCATGCTTCGTTCGATTGTGAGTGAAAAGGCCCGGCGCCGCTTCCTCCCCCGGTTGGCATTCGAATGACCATGTCGGCGGTCTGACCCCAACGCCAGTGAAGTTTTGCTAAATTGTTGACAATCTGATTGAAACCGCAGGTCACGAAATCTGCAAACTGCATTTCTACCATGCTTTTGATGCCTTTCAAACTCAATCCAAGTCCAATACCGACGATGGCCGATTCGCAAAGGGGGGTATTCCGAACGCGGTCTTTGCCAAATTCGTCCGTGAAACCGTTGGTAATTTTGAACACGCCGCCATAGTCTGCTATGTCCTGACCCATTAGCACGAGTTCGGGGTGGCGGCGCATGGCTTCGCGGAGTCCATCGGAGAGCGCGTCAATGAAGCGCATTTCGCGAGCGGGAAGATTTGACAACTTTTCAAAAGTTGTCAAATCTGTTCCTGACTCCCGGACATTGGGCATTGGATTGGTCGCATATACATCCCGTAATTCTTCTTCCGTATCCGCCACCGGCTCCGGCTCGTTGAACATCACGTCCACGGCCTTCTGCACCTCTTTTTTGTAGCGGTCTTTGAGCGATTTTATAAAATCCTCGGTAAGGATTCTTTCTTTCAAAAGCCATTTCTCGTAGTTTTCGATGGGGTCTTTTTTTGCCCATTCGTCCATGAGTTCTTTGAGGACATACTTCGTCCCGCTGGCTTCTTCGTGACCGCGCATTCGGAACGTAACACACTCTAAAAGAAAGGGTTGCGGGTTTTCACGCATCTCTTCCGCGATGTTTTTGATGGTGGAATACACCTCCAGAATGTTGTTGCCATCAATTTTTGCGGAGCGCATTCCGTAGCCTTGCGCCCGATCCACGAGGTCTTTGCAGGCATACTGCTCGTTGGGTCGCGTGCTGAGGCCGTATCCGTTGTTTTCTATGAGGAAAATGACCGGAAGTTTCCAAACGGCAGCCACATTCAATGCCTCATGGAATTCGCCCTGACTCGTGGCGCCCTCGCCGGTGAACGCGAGTGAAACACGGCCTTCTGACCGGAGTTTATGGGCCATAGCAACCCCGGCTGCCAGCGAAAGTTGTGGCCCCAGGTGCGAGATCATACCCACAATACCGTGTTCCATTGCCCCGAAATGGAAAGAACGATCTCGTGCTTTGGTGTAACCAAGCCGTTTGCCCTGCCATTGACAGAACATGCGATCGAGTGGCATCTCTCTGGCGGTGAACACGCCCAAGTTGCGGTGCATGGTAAATATCACCTCGTCGGGCAGGATGGCACAGGCTGCGCCAACGCTGATTGCCTCTTGCCCAATCCCCGAAAACCATTTGGAAATTTTGCCCTGCCGAAGCAGGTTCAACATTTTTTCCTCGATGAGGCGCGGCTTGGCGAGTTGTTCGTAGAGATGGAGGAGGGTTTCGTTGCTGAAACCTTTTTTGTTGTATTTTATGGTGGACATGGTAAGAATCTCAAAATTCAATAGACGCAGAAAACTAGGTAATCTATGTGGCTAAGAGGGGGTAAATAAAACCAATGTGATCATTTGCTTTTGGGTTTTAACAGCGCAAAGAACCCTCAAATCCCCAACGCCGCAAAAACCGGATAATGATCAGAAAAATCTCCGTCGCGGGAAGTCCTGCAGGAGAAGGTGGTGATGCTCTTTTCGGTCAAAATGTAGTCAATGCGGAGCAGCGGCATGGCGCCGCCAAAAGTAGTACCCAGCCCCAGCGCCTTCTGACGGAAAGTGTCGTGAAAGCCCTCAGAGAGCAGGGAATAGACGTACGAATTGGGCGTGTCGTTGAAGTCGCCGCAAATGATGACGGGAAGTTTGCAGGCCGCAATGTGCTCGCGCAATTTTTGCGCCTGCTCGGCGCGGAGGCTCGTCGCTGAACCTACCCGACCCAACACAAAACCGATGTCTTGCCAAGTTTCACCTTCGTCGAGTTCCCCTTTCTGTATGACTTTTTCGGTTGTTTTTGTTACCCTATTTGATTGAAGATGAACGTCATACACACGCACCACCTTTTTTTCGCTCACACGAATGTCTGCCCAGAGGGTGGAGTTGGAGGTGTTTTCAAACTGCACATCGCCCCCCGCTAGGATAGGGAATCTACTAAGGATAACCGTTCCTTTTTTAAGGTTGAATGTGTACGGGTATTCCATTTTTTCTGCCAACAGGCGATAGAATTTGCCACTCGTTTCTTGGGTGCAGAGGATGTCGGGAAATCCGTTTTCCTGTAAAAAACCGGCATAAGCAGCGGCGCGTTTTTCGCGCCAGGCATCGGTGGCTTCGCGGCCTTGATAGATGCCGCCAAGGTTGTGGGTCGCCACGGTGACCGCAGTTTCAGGCACGGTGTCTTTTCCAAAATCAAAACCGATGAAGCCCGTGATATGTTGCCACCCAAAAGCCAAAATGCCCAGGTGATACAGTGCAAACCGACTACCACGCCAAGTCCATACACCCAGTAAAACCAGATTTGTCAACAACATCCAGGGGAATGCTGTGCCAAAAAAAGACAGCCAAGAAAACTTGGCCGGATTCAGATACGGACAAGCGTACGCCAGCACGGTGCAGCAGATGACCACGGCGCTCAACACTCGGACTAAATATTTTAGCATTGGCTTCATTTGAGGTACCCCGGAACTCTGTTCCGGGCTGAGCATAGATCCTCCGGAACGGAGTTCCGGGGTACAGCATCGTTAAGAAAAGACTAAACCAGCTTGTAACCTGTTCCGAAGTTCTTTCCTTCGCGTTTAAAGAACCGAGATTTACAACATTTCCTCCCTTTCATTCTAACATTGATTATCATGTTCAAAAAATCACTCCTTCTTATCGCCGCCCTTTTCGTTTCGCAATTTGCACAGGCTCAGTTCGGTAAAATTCTGGACAAGGCAAAAGATAAGGTTGGGCTCGACGTTCCGCTCAGTCAGGAAGAAGCTGGCAACGGCCTCAAAGAAGCCCTCAACAACGGTATCGGCGAGGCGGTAGATTTTCTATCTGCAAAAGACGGCTATTTTAAATCCCCGTACAAAATCCTTCTGCCTGAAGAGGCCCAAAAAGTGGTCAGCCGACTCAAGGCAGTACCCGGCTTTTCCAACGTAGAGGCCGATTTGACGGAGCGCATGAACCGTGCCGCCGAAGATGCCGCCACCAAAGCCAAACCCATTTTTGTCAATGCTATCAAAAAGCTCACTTTTCAGGATGCCCTCAATATCCTGATGGGCAACCCCGACGCGGCTACCCGCTATTTGGAAAAAACCACCTTCGATCCACTCTACGCCGAATTCAAACCAATTATTCAAACCTCCTTGGATAAAGTCAAAGCCCGTGAATACTGGAAAACTTCCGTGACAGCCTACAACAAAATGCCACTCGTGACGAAAACCAATCCAGAACTTGACGACCACGTTACAAGAACGGCGCTCAAAGGCATGTTTAGCCTCGTACAAAAGAAAGAACAGGGTATACGCTCCAATGTGAGCCTGCGCAATTCCGAGCTGTTGAAAAAGGTATTTGCCAAGCAGGATAAGAAGTGATTTTGGTTGAGAGGGTTGAGAATGTTGAGATTTAGCTGTCAACATTCTCAACAACCTCAACATTCTCAACAACCTCAACCTTACAGCTCAAAATTCGGCTCCAACAAGCTCGCGTCTTCTGCGTAAAACTTGTTGATGTACTGTACCGCTTCCTCCGGGTCGTCCGTTAAGAGGAACAAATCAAGGTCTTCGGGATTGATATTGTGGTGGCGTTGGAGCATGATTTCCACGATCCACTTTTTCAAACCCTCCCAAAATTCTACGCCCATGAGCACGATCGGGAACCGTTGTATCCTGTTCGTTTGAATCAACGTGAGCACTTCAAACAACTCGTCCAGGGTGCCGAAACCTCCTGGCATGGCCACAAATGCTTGAGCATACTTGACAAACATTACTTTCCGAACAAAGAAATAACGGTGTTTCAGGTTGTGATCGGCTGCGATGAAAGCATTGTGATGTTGTTCAAAGGGAAGGTCAATATTGAGTCCAATCGAAGTGCCGCCTTTCATCCAGGCGCCTTTGTTGCCCGCTTCCATGATGCCAGGCCCGCCGCCTGTAATGACCCCATAACCTTCTTCTACCAGTCGAGAAGCCATTTTTACCGCCAATTCGTAATAAACAGTGCCCGGTTTGGTGCGCGCTGAACCAAAAATAGATACACAAGGCCCGACCTTGTTGAGGACTTCAAAACCGTCTACGAATTCGGCCATGACCTTGAACATGGTCCATGCGTTTTCACCGCGCTTTTTAGACCATTCTTTTCGTTTTCTGGCAGGGCTGTTTTTATGATCTTGCGGTTCTTTTGCGTCTTTTTCCATAATATTAAAAAATGTGATAAAAAGAGTCGTCCCGATGGGAGGTACATCGAGACGACTCACATTATTGATTATCAATTATTTCCAAAGTCCAAGCCTCGGCTTTTTCGGAGAAAAGGGCTTTGGTCTTGGCCCAGGTGTCGGCAAAAAGTGCGGAGGCTCTGTAAGCCTCGAGTGCAGCCTCTTCGTCCCAGATGCTTAAGGTGAAAAGCACGTTGGGCCGGGCCTTGTGTCGGAGCAATTCCATGTGCTGACAGCCGTCGAATGCACGAATCCGTGCCTTACTTTGTTCAAAAACTTCCTCGACAAAGGTTGGAACAGCCTCTTCACGGAACGTCATTTTTACGATGCGTTTTATCATGTTCAATTTGCTAGCTATTGTGCATAACGTCTTTTCCGAAGCCAATTAAAAAGCCAGCCAAAAACAGCGAGGAACAAGAGTGGCAAGGCTAAATTTAGCCCACGCCAGAAATTTTGTTCCTCCTCTGATCTCACGGTGTCGAGCAGTCGGAGTTTCACCTCCTTAGAACGAGCCTCAATGACCCCGTTGGGTTCAATTAGATATTCTATCGCATTGATAATGAAATCTTTATTGGCATAGGTTGCTTTTTCAAAACGATTGAAACCCAGTGGAAGGGTCTGTTTACTTGCAGCGTCTCGCACAAAATTGGCGGCCACATCCCCGTCGCTGACCACCATCATCCGCGTGGGCACACTAGCAGATTTGAATTCCATGCCGAGTTTTTTCATACCACTCAGCAAATCTTCTGAAACGCGGTTTTCGAATGCCGAGGGGAAGCTGCCATCGAGTAAAACCGCAAGATTCTGAGGGCCTTTGTCAAACTTCGCCGGATCTGGGTCGTATTTTAGTATTTCAAAATTGAGGTCTACAGGGTTGAACTGCATTCTGCTATACTGACTGCTGCGCAACAGCACCGTTTTGCGAATAGGCGTTTTGGTGCGCAGGGTGTCCATGCTGGAGGCAAAATTGAACTCTACGCGATCGAGGTTTTTTACCACCGGGTGAATACCCTCAGGCTGTGCAGCGATGTGGTAATACCAGTCAAAAAGTTGGTACTGCGGTTGATTGCCCACTTGCCCTATCTGGAGGGGAATTTTGGTGCATTTCAGGTCTAACACCACATCGGAATTGATACGAACCCCATATTTAAAGAGCAGGTCGTCCAGTTTCAAATTGTAGGGCGTAGAGATGAATTTTCCGCCCATGCTCAGGCTGTCGAGGCTGGCGTTCATCTGGTCGAGCAGCCAGAGAATGCGCCCGCCGTTCATGGCGTATTGATCCATCTTAAATTTATCTTTTTCGGAAAACTCCCAACGCGGCTTGGCAACCACAAGCAAAGCACAGTCTTCGGGATTGAGTTGCACCACCGAATCGAGCGAAATGCGGTCGGTATCGTAAAACTGCTGGAGTCCGCGCTCCAAATCGGCGGTTTGTAGTTCGGTGAGTTCACCATGGTCGCGGGTGAACAAGATCACGGAGCGTTTTGCCGAGCGGAGTTTTTTGATGACGTTCGCAAATTTGTATTCCAGCAAAGTCACCGAATTGTTGATCACCTCGTCGGGCGAAAGTGAAGGCGAGTTGTTTTCCAACAGTTTGACCACCATTTGGCGGCCATTGTAGTGGAATATTGCCACAGGATAAATGAGTTGCTGTGAACTCTCGCCCAGGTCAGCCACACGGAGGTTGAAGGGTACAATACCGTCTTCGGCCAAGGTCTTGCGACGTTCGTTCACTTCCTCCACGCTCCCTAAGGAAGGGTTTTCAAATTGATAATCCAGATACCCGCTTTCGGAGCGGAAGTCGTCGAGCATTTCCTTGGTGGCCGTCTGGAGGCGTTTGAAGCCTGCTGGGAAATCTCCATCAAGCAGCACACGCACATACACGCGGTCTTTTAGATCGCGCAAAAGCGTCTTGGTGGGCTTGGTGAGCGTGAAGCGTTTTTCCTCCGTAAGGTCGAGATGGGTGTAAAACGAGTTGGCTAAAATGTTGGCAAACAGCAAGATGCCTGCGAAGAGGCCAAACTGTAAAAGTGATTGTGCGCGTCGGGAACGGGACATGGTGTGGGATCGCGGTTTTTTGCCGGAGAGCAAAAGTACGGCACTCTGTATATACTGTCCCCACCATAGCTTTACCTTTCCTGTTCATAACAAGAAAACACCCTATACCTATGTATCAAAAAACAGTAACACTCGACAATTCCGACCTGCTCCTAATCGAATGGGGCGAAAATTTGTCAAACATGACCGTCAAAAAAGATGGGGAAGTCATCGGCACCTTCAATAACAAAGACGAACTAAAACAAGGCCGCAGCTTCTCACTTCCTGATCGGCGGCAAGTCACGGTGGTTTATACGGAATACGGCCTGGAAGTATGGCAAAATGGCAAAGAACTCGTAAGCGGTGCCAAAAGTGGCTATGTGGACGGGTTTGCTTCAGCGGTAAAAGGGCTCAATTGGGTCGGTGGAGCCCAACTGGTTTTTGCACCCATTTTATTTTTTATCTCCTCAGAAGAACTTCGCTGGGCAAATGCCATTGGGCTTGTAGTGGCCGGTGGCATCCTGCTGGGTCTGGGCTATTGGGCAAAACAAACCGGCAACAAAATGCCGTTCTGGATAGGAATCGGGTTTTGTGTGCTCAACATCCTCATTACCATTGCTTCCGGCAGCGCTTCGGGAATCATTATTTCAGCAATTCTCATGTACTATCTATACCGTGGCACAAAATCTGATGCGCCAGAACTCCTGCGCAAGCAGTTCAGCGACCCCAATGCCCCCCTTGATAGTGACTTGTAGGCATGACTTCCCACTCCCTTCCACCTCGACTATTGCCGGGGATTTTCTTTTTGTGCCTTGCGTTGTTGTGTTACCTGTTGAATTTCAACGGGCTGTACGGCCAGGATGCCCACGAGTATCTGCGTCAGAGCCAGGCAATTTTTGATCGCTGGCAAGGGTTGCCCATTCCTGCGCCTGGGCTAGGCGATGCTGAATTTGCCGGTGGATACCCGCTTGCCGGGGCGCTGTTGCGATTTCTTGTGGGCGATGCTGTGTTGGCCATGCAATGGGTGTCCTGGATAGCGGCGGCGCTTGGGCTCTGGATTTTTGAGCGGCTTTTGGCTTTGCTGGCCCCTGGTGCTCGGGTCGAAAGTCGCTGGGCTTTTGCCGGACTGGGTTTGGTACTCGCTCCAATGTTTTTTCGAGCGGGGCTGACCAGCATGAGCGACGGGCTGGGGCTATTGCTCCTGTTGGGGAGCTTCTTCTTTGGGCTTCGAGCTTTTGGAAGCAGCAGGACCATGGATACAATTTGGGCTGCAGCGTTGGCTGCGTTGGCATTCAGCACCCGTTATTCGCTGGCGGCAGTCCTTTTGCCTTTGGGTGTGGCACTCCTCTCTTATTTATGGACGAAAAGAAAATGGCGCACCATGCTGGGAGCGATTCTAATTGGCATGCTGGCTTTGATACCGCATTTTTGGCTCAAAGAGGGCCGTGCTGAAAATCCACTGGTGCACTCGAGTTTGGAGCAATGGTCAGCGCTCCATTTCTTCAAAAACACCTTTATAGGCAATAATGGCGGCTTATCAAGCTACACGATGCCCAACATTTTGTTCCTGCTATTTCCGCTTGCACACCCTGGGTTTTGCCTCCCCTTGTCAGGATTGTTTTTTCTTTCCAAAAAGACCGACTTAGTTCTGCCCGCAAAAAAAATACTGCTGGTTTGCATCGCATCGTACCTGATTTTGCTTGGTGGAATGCCACAGCAGAATCTGCGCCATTTGCTTCCAGCCTATGCACTGCTGCTACTGTTGCTTTTCCCCGCCTGGGATCGGCTCTACTGTTATGGTTTCTTGTTTTTTCGCCGGCTTACCACGGGTATTTTAGTCACTGTGCTCGCGTTGCAGATATTCTGTTGTGCAAAATATCTGGCGCCTACCCTAACCCGGAACCGATTAGAAACTGCGGTGGCAGGCCAGTTGAGGACAATTTTGCCACCCAATGCCACGGTTTATGCCTTCGATCTCGATGTAGCTTTGCGAAGTTATCTTCCCGAAGTCCAATTCCAAAACCTCTGGGAACGCCGCTACTCGGAATTCCCCGCGGGCAGTTTTGTGCTCTTCAAAGAGGCCTTGCGTGTGCAATGGCAGGGGCAGAACCCTATTTTGAACTGGGACTATTTGAAAAAAAACCACCCGCTCGAACGGCAAGCAGAATTGCCCGAAGGCTGGGGACTCTGGGAAATCAGGTAGCTTTTTGAAAAAAGATTCCTCAACGGAGCGAAATGCCGAAATAAAAAAAATTAACACGCAAACTGTTCACGATTTCCCTGCGTAAGTAATTGATAATCATCGTTGGTTCTTTGAAATATTGGCTAGGTCTCTGGTACCGTTTTCTCAAAAAACAATACCGTTTAACGCGACTTTTCTACCCCAATAAGTCTAATTCTTCCTTTTTTGGAAAAATTTTTCTGCAAAAAACCCTTGCTTGAGCACTTTGGCAAGCAATTTGAATTAGAAGGAGAAACAGGCATTCACCTGATAAGCAAATCGCAGGAAAATAATCCACACTTAAAAAAATCCAAATCCGATCTTTACAATGAAAAATTCAAAATTAATCCCGGCTCTACTTCTTGCTCTGGCAAGCATCGTTACCCTGAATGCTCAGGACGCAACACCTACTTTCCAAGATTTCTTGGCTCAGTTCCCAAAGGCTTCGCTTCCTTACACATTCAATGCACAAGACCTCCAAGGTCAGCTCGAAACCCGTCCAGCAGTGAAAGCTGCTCGCCTTGGTTGGGAGTTCTACCAGTTTCTTCCTGAGTTGGAGCGCAGCGCTTCTTTCAGTAACATGCCAGTATGTCCAGAACCAGTAGCCGCTTTCGAGACGAAAGAATACACTGCAGTTCTTTACAATATTGCTCGCGGATTTAGCCGCGGCACAAAAACCTACAGCATCAGCGTATTCAGCAATCAAGGCGAATACCTCGGCACACACTTCGTGGCTGGCGTAAATCCTGAAACGCTGACCGTTGCTACCATCCATGAGACCTTGAGCGCAAGCGTGAATGAATACAAGGTGAACTGGGAAAACAACTATCGTGAGAACGGCCACATCGGCAATAAAGTGACCGGCCTTATTTTGGTAGAATCCACAACCGTTGAACTGACGACCACAGGCAACCCGGACAAAATTGAATGGACAAGCCGCGGCATCAACACCAGCGCTGACGTAGCCAAAATCAAATAAAGAAATTCAGAACCAGCGATACACGAACCCCGTCAGGCCACGCGCCAGACGGGGTTTTTCGTTTTATCTTGCCCCGAATTGCACGAATTTTGGGCTCAATTGGTTGAAATTCGTGAAATTCTCGGCGTATTAAGTTTTAATCCACCTGGAAAAGCAGCGTACAGCCCCCTCCTGTTATCTTTGAACCAAACTTTTCTGCGCTATGAAAAAATTTGCCTTGCTTGCTGCGCTTTGCTGTTTCGTCCAAATGGGCTTTACACAACGAAATTTTGGCAAACTCGTGGGCGGCCTTGAACTAGGCTTCGATGTCAGCCAACTCACCGACGGTTTCAAACCGCGATTTATCCCCACCTTCCAGTTGGAAGTGCCCATCGGCTCGCTGGCATTGGGCGCCGGAATCGGGCGCGAATACTATCAATACTATGAGTACGGGCTTAGTACGGGCCAAACCGTCTTGCGGGAGGAGGGGGGTGTTCCGGTTACTTATTATCTCACCAATATTCGCGAGTTCAAGCCCGCTTATTGGACGGTGCCCCTGAAGGCGGAGGTGCGGGTTCACCGCTGCCAATGTGTGTATTTGCAAGCCGGAATGACGCTTGATTTCTTTGATTCAGGCACTCCTGATCGCCTTGTTTTCAGCGGCGCAGAAGTCAAGCAACCCTGGCCCTACGAACTTCGGCACGATGATCTTTTTAAGAAGCGGACCACCAGTTTCAACTTTGGCATTGGGTTCAATTTGTTCCGAACAGGAGGCTTTCGGCTTACGGCCCGGCCTTCGATTGTCTGGAGCGAAAACCCGGAAATTTATCAGCTATACGCCGACAATGCACCTAAGTATATTCCCACTTTACGGATGAATTTTGGGATGCAGGTGGCGATTATTCGGTGATTGGATTAACACTTAGGCACATTAGGACACATAGGATTTTTTTTAACACATAGGCACACAGCACCTATGTGTTTCAAAAAAAGTTTATGTGTTTAATAATCAACTATTTAAACCACGAAGCATAAAAAACATAGTTGTTCGCAATACGCTCAATCTGGCCTTTAAACAACTCGGGCGTGAGCTCTTTCACGCGTTTGGCCGGCACGCCTGCATACACTCCTCCGGCATGGCATACCGTGTTTTCCAACACCACAGCCCCTGCCGCGATGAGGCAATTTTCTTCCACCACCACCTGATCCATAATGATGGCGCCCATGCCCACCAGCACGTTGTCGTGCAAAGTGCAGCCGTGTACCAGCGCTCGGTGACCGATGCTGACGTTGCTGCCGATCGTGGTGCCGCACTTTTGGTAGGTACCATGCAGGATGGCCCCGTCTTGTATGTTGACTTTATTGCCGATTCGGATAAAGTTTACATCGCCGCGTACCACAGCCTGAAACCATACGGAACACTCGTCGCCCATGGTGACGTCGCCGATGATGGTGGCGTTTTCAGCGAGGAAGCAGTTGGAGCCAAATTGGGGGGTGAATTCGCGGCAAGGAACGATGAGCGCCATGGGATTTACGATTTTGGAGGTGGACTTTTGAAAAATTGGGTTGCAAGCATAGCGGCAATAAATGCTCCTGCGGCATTGGCCAGCATATCGTGGTATTCAAAAAAACGGTTCGGGAAAAACGTGCCTTGCACCCATTCCATCAATGCACCATAAAGGGTTGCAAAACCAAATATCAGGAACCGTTCTCCTGGGGTCAAGGCTCGTTTTTTTGATTTCCAAATGGCCCAGGCCAGACACAAAACAAGCAGGGCGTAGGCGCCGGCATGTCCCAGTTTGTCGGCTGAAAAAAGTTGGAACTTGGGCAGTTGAAGGCTTGATGTAACGGATAAATAAGTGATCACAACAAGCCAAAAAGTGGCTGGCAAGTATGGTTTAAGGATCATTTGTTTTTGTTCTTTTTGGGTTCATCTGCGGATTTTTTCTCCTCCAATACGCCCTGCCGCTTCATTTTGTAATAATGTACGCCAGCCCCAAATACCCAGCCCTCCTTGCCGGATTGGGTGCGAACTTTTACCCAGTGATCGGTCACTTTTTCGTAGCCGAGACTGATTTCCTGGGTCCAGTCCGTTTTTTTGTTTAAGAAGGTGACGGGTTCGTAGAGTTTGAGTTCTGCTACCGTTTCTCCTTTGAGACCGGGCTCTTTGCGCACTTTCAAGCCATCAATGGTGGCGAAAAGTATGGAGCCGTTCGTGCTGGGCGGTACCGCAGAAGGGTTGGGTACGTTCGTGAGCGAGGGTCGCTTGGGGGCCGCGCCAGGGGTTGGAGTGGGCACGGCGGTTTGTGGCGGCTGGGTAACTGGAGGCACAGGCGTGTTATCGGGCACTTGGTTGCTGGGCGTTTTGGGGGCGGATTGTACTACGACCGTATCACGTTTGACCGGACGATCTTCGCCATCGGAGTCTTCAATATCGCGCACCTTGCGCACGGATTCGGCGCGGCGTTCGGAACATTTGGACATGGCCCACAAGGCCATGCAGACCAAAAAGGCAAAGAGGATGAGTGTTTCTGCTTTGGGAAGTTTCATGGGTGCAAAGATGGGAAATGTGGGGGATTTGTTCCCGCATGTTGCTAGTGGCAGGGGCACTAAGTCTTTGACGGTTTGTTCGACTCTTTTGAACTGATACTTTGTTGCGCCTCAGTCATGGAGAGCCCGCTACAATCCTTCGTCGCGCCTAGTCTCATCTCAAAATAATCTGACCAAACTATCA
>Ga0105044_10001730_pt1 | contig 29574 bp, 24 predicted proteins | sample MAT01_FD_78092 | JGI IMG/M metagenome (GOLD analysis project Ga0105044, IMG submission 78092) | Freshwater microbial communities from Lake Fryxell liftoff mats and glacier meltwater in Antarctica - MAT-01 | ecosystem: Environmental > Aquatic > Freshwater > Ice > Liftoff microbial mat | place...
GCGCTTGACGGTCGCACGCTGATCATCGCGTCGGTCGAAGACAACTTGGTGAAGGGTGCGAGCGGTCAGGCGATCCAGAACCTTAACCTGATGTTCGGACTCGACGAGAGCATGGGCCTGCTGCGTCGCGGAATGTGATTCCGCTTTCGCGCTGCACGGTAGCCATCACCACGCGCTGAACCTCCGCACCTCCACGACCCTGCCCTTGCACTGAAGACGGATCCGGCACCATCCACCGCCGGTCCGCTCCATCGTCAGGGAAATATCGTATGCGCCGCATCCTTACCACGCTGGTGTCATGTACTCTCGCTGCGTTGACGCCGGCGGCGGATGCTCCCGTGCTGGCCCAGCTCACCATTTCCGACGGCCAACGACTGGTGCAGCATTTCAAGGCCGGGGTGTTTGGACGCTTGTGGAGCGACCCGGCACTCGCGCCGTTGCGTGCTCGGGTCGATGAGCAGATGCCGATGATCGAAGCAGAACTCGGATTTTCGCCGCTGGCACTGCCGGAATCGTTGACGTCAGCGCAGGCGACGATGTTCGGCCTGCCGGCTGGCGCAGCCGCGGCGGATGTCGCCGCCTACAAGAAATCACCCGACTTTGGCCTCCAAGCTGGACTGGGAAAATTAGCCGCCCAGATATTTGCCAAATTCAAGGACGCTGGTGAACCTGCCGTGGTGCTTGGCGCGAGCGAAGCGCTCTTGCTGCCCCGGCAACAAGGCACGCTGGTGCGTATCGGTGAAATGCTGCTGATGGGCAGCCGCGCCAAACGGCTCATTCCCACTCCCATCGCACCCTCCGAACACGACCTGACCGTCAGCTTCCACGGCCAGTTCCTCGCCGATACCATTCGCAACACGCTGACTCCGCAGGAGGTGGAAAAGGCCGACCTTTTCATCAAGGCGCTGCATCGCTTCCTGGTGCCGATGACGTCGCACGTCGATTTCACTCCCACTCACGTCGCGTCGTACGCCGCGGCACAGACCACTCTGCCATTCCTGACGCCAGCTGATCTGACGCTGTGCGGACGCCTGCCGGCGACCGCCTACTCGGTAAGTGCCATCGGCTTCGACGGGGCGGTATTGTGGGACGATCTGATCGCGCCATTGCTGGCTGCCGCTGCCGCAAGCGAGGGCACGACCGCGGAAGCACTCGTGCAGCCGGCCAATGAACAACTCAGCGCCTTCGGTGCCACTACCTCGGTGCAGGATCTGGTCAGCGGTCTGCGCGGCACGGTGTTGTTCGCGCAGACCCCAGGCGCACCCTTCCCTGGTTACACCCTCGGCATTCCGCGTTCACCCGCACTTGATCAGGTACTCAGCATCGTGCTAAAACAACTCGGCAACGAATTGCCCGCGGAAGGCGAAGCCATGCCACTGGCCTTTCCCAACGTGCCGCTGCCGGTGAACCTGGTGCGTGATCGTGGTCATTGGGTCATCACCACTGACACCACGCTGGCAACGACCTGGTCGACCACTCCAGATGGTGGGTGGTTGGCGAGCCCACTGGGAAAACTCGCAACGGAAAAATCAGTCCCGGGGAAAGTCGGCAAAGGTGCGCTAATGTTGTCCGTCAGCGACACCGCCGCCGAACTGCGCGCGATGCAGGGCTACGTCGGCATGGGGCTTGGCTCACTGCCGTTGGAGCCGAAGGAGAAACAGGCGGTGATGCGTGCCTTCAGCATGCTCATCACCAACGCCGGCCTCAGCTACGAGGTCCTGCAGCAGCGGGGCGATAGCCTGGTGTCTGAAGGTCAAAGCATGCTCGGTGGCAGCTCCATCGCCGTGGTCGCCATCATCGCGGCGATCGCCATTCCCAACCTCTTGGAAAGCCGCGTGGCTGCCAACGAGGCCGCTGCAGCCATGTCGCTCAAGAGCGGCGTCTTTCCGGCACAGGTGCAGTTCCAGGGCGGCGGCTACCGCGACCTTGATGGCGACGGCATTGGCGAGTTCGGCTTCTTCAGTGAGATGTCCGGTGGTCCGGTCGCTGGGCTCAAGAACGATATCAATCTCAAGCTGTTGGATGAACGTTGGAACAGCCCACTGCCCGAGGTCAACGGCTACAACTTCGTCATGTACCTGCCGGACGGCCAGGGCGGCGCGTACGGCGCGACCGACAAACTGCCGGAGAAAATCGCCGACGCCGCCAATGCCGGAGAAAAATATTTTGTCGCCTACGCTTGGCCGATCGATGATAGCAACGGTCGCCGAGCCTTTGCCCTGACCAACGCGGGAACCGCCTACTCAATCTTCGCCAACGAGCTCCCTGAAGGAGTGCCCGCATGGAACACGGTGTTCGGCGGCGAGGGTAAAGGATGGCAGGACCAACCGGTGTGGCCGCAGCACCAGCGCCGAGACGGCGGCCCCCGGCCAGCGCCCCAACAAAAAGCTGAAGATCCAGCGGATGCCCCAGCGTTCTAGCTGAGACGAATGCTGTACGGACCGGTGCTTGCCGCGCCCGCAGGCGGATGAACCATCCGGGCATGGACGGCAAGCCAGATGTGCGCAGCGATCCCGCGACCTGGGTGGATGCCCATGGCGCGGCGTTGCTGGCCTATGCCATGCCGCGGGTGCGTGATCAGCAGACTGCTGAAGACTTGGTGCAGGAAACCTTTCTGGCGGCGTTGCAGGCCGCGAATTTCCGCGGTGACGCGCAGGAACGCACCTGGCTGATCGGTATTTTGCGCAACAAGATCTGCGATCATTTCCGCCGTTTGGCGCGCGAACGTGCGCAACCGGGTGGCGACGCGATCGATGTGGTGGAGGACAGCCAGTTCGCTCCGCACATGGGCTCAGATGGCTGGGCCAAGGGACCCGCCAAGTGGATCGTTGATGACGAGGCACTGATCGCCAATCGTGAGTTCTGGGAGGTCTTCCACGCCTGCCTGGGCGGATTGCCCTCACGTCAGGCTGCTGCTTTCGTGCTGCGCATGATGGAAGACGTCGATGCCGAACGTGTCTGTCAGGATCTGGACATCACCGCGACAAACCTCTGGGTCATGCTGCACCGTGCGCGTTGCCGGCTGCGGGCCTGCCTTGAGGAGCGCTGGTTCACGATATGAAACGACTCGTTTCCTGCAAAGAAGCCGCGAAGGCTGCCGCCGAGGCACTGGAACACGATCTGCCGCTCTATCGGCGGTTCGCCTTGGGATTCCACCTGCTGATCTGTGCCGGCTGCCGGCGTTACCGACGGCAGGTGATGGGACTCAATCGTTTGGTGCGCCGTTACGTACGTGAATCAAACCAGCCGGTGGTGGAATTGGATGCCGCCACCCGTCAGCGTTTTGTCGAGCGCCTGCGTCAAGCCGCCGGCACACCTGCCGGCGGTACACCCAGTTCAGGAAGCACTGGCGCTCCTGGCGGGACATCAGGTCCCCCCTAGACCTCGGTGTAAGGTTGTCGCGCCTATCGCGACCAACCATGCGACACCACACAGGTGTCATCCAACAAACCAAAACCCAATCCTGGGGGAGTCTCTATGCGCAAATCCATCAACCACCTCGCCATCGCCGCCGCCGTCACCGGCCTCTTCGCTGGTTCCGCGCTGACGCAGATCCAGGCGAACGAGCCCGGCCAGTACAGCCACACCCAGGACTACGCTGGCGACAAGAATGCGTGCAAAGGCATGAATGCCTGCAAAGGCAAGGGTGGTTGCAAGACCGACGCCAATGCCTGCAAGGGCATGAACGACTGCAAGGGCAAGGGCGGTTGCGCCACCAGCAAGAACGAGTGCAAGGGCCACAACGAGTGCAAGGGCCTCGGCGGCTGCAAGTCGGGCGCCAACGGCTGCAAAGGCAAGAACGACTGCAAGGGCAAGGGCGGCTGCAAGGTCGGTAAGTAATTCGTTTCCTATGAACTGGACCCACCTCCGCCATGCGGCGGAGGTGGGCTCTTCTCCTGTGATGGATCACTCATGATCGCACCCACCAAACCACGCCTTGGACTGCCCGATCTCGGCATCGGCGTCGGACTGCGGACGCAGCACTATCGCGAGATCCTTGATGGATCGCCGCGCGTTGGGTTCTTTGAGATCATCTCCGACAACTACATGGAAACCGCGGGACGCCCGCTGGAGTTCCTTGATCGTATTGCTGAACGCCATCCCATCGTCATGCATGGCGTGTCGCTCTCGATCGGTTCCACCGCCCCCCTTGATCGCGCTTATGTGCGCAACCTGAAAAAACTCCGCGACCGCGTGCACGCACGCTGGGTCAGCGACCATCTCTGCTGGACCGGCATCGCCGGGCGCAACACCCACGATCTGCTGCCGTTGCCGTACACCAAAGAGTCCCTGCGCCATGTGTGCGAGCGGATCCGCCGGGTGCAGGACGTGCTGGAAGCTCCGCTCATCATCGAGAATCCGTCGACCTACGTCGGCTTCGCCGAGTCGACCATGACGGAATGGGAATTCATCGCCGCCATGTGCGAGCGCAGCGGCTGCGGACTGCTGCTCGATGTGAACAACATTTTTGTCTCGGCGCGCAATCATGGCTTCACGCCGGATGATTATCTCGCGGCGGTGCCGTGGGAACGCGTGGTGCAGTTTCATGTCGCCGGTCACAGCGATGAAGGCACCCATATCGTTGACACCCACGATGGCCCAGTGATCGATCCGGTGTGGGCGATCCTGGCCAAGGCGTGGCCGCGGGCCGGCGGTGCATCAGTGTTGTTAGAGTGGGACGCCAAGATCCCGTCCTTTGCCGAGGTTGAACGCGAAGCCTTCCGAGCGCACACCGTGCTGCCGGCGATGAAATCCGCGCGCGCGAAGACTCCGACGCGGACCAAAACGCGCGTTGGCGGTGCCGCATGAGCGCGGTGCTCGCCAAACGCCAACGTTGGCTCTACGACGCCATCGTCGATGACAGCGCGCCGAAGCAGCCCCAGCGCGTGCTTGGTGGAGCGGCAGTGCCGGCGGAGATCGGCCTTGGAGTCTACCGCCATGCCTACCGTGCGCGCCTGCGTGAGTGCGTCGAAGACGACTTCACCGCAGTAGCGAAGGTACTCGGCGAACGCGCCTTCACCCGAGTCGCGGACGACTTCATCGCCGCCAATCCGCCCTGCGACGCGACGCTCAACGCCTATGGCCGTTTCTTTGCGCCATGGCTGGTCACCACCCGCATCACGGGTCGCATGCGTTTGGCGGAACTCGCCAGTCTGGAATGGGCACTGGTGGAGGCGTTGCATGCGCCCCTCGCAACGACGCTCAGTGGCGCGGATCTCGCCGGCGTCGCGCCTGATGCCTGGGGAAATATCACGCTGCGCGTGGCACCGTCACTGCGCGTGCTGACCTGCCAGTACGCCACCAATGCGCTGTACGAAGCCTTCCGCACCAAACGCCCACTAACGCCAGCACCGCGGAAAAGCGGTGGCGTCGTGGTCATCCGGGGCCGCGACGGCCTGCAGCGGTTTGATCTGGACGCGATCGAAACCGGCGTGCTGAGCAAACTCGTCGACGGTGCCACGCTGGGCGACGCGCTCGGCGGACTATCAGCCAAACACACGCTCACCATTCAGCGCGCCTTCTCTCGTTGGGTCACGCAGGGTTTTTTCACCGCCCTCGGTTGATCCGCCATTAATCCATCCAACCAACCACCTGCCGCCGGCATGACGTGCCGGCAACGGAGCTGTCATGTCCATCCTGCATCGCACTATCGCCCTCTATGACCGCGGCACTGAATTGCTGATGAAGGCCGACTTCCTCCCGCTGCTGGTCGCGCGCCTGAGCGTTGGCTGGGTGATGGTCGAGTCGGGCTACGGCAAGCTCGGCAATCTATCCGACGTTACGGATTACTTCCGCAGCCTGGGCATCCCGGCACCGGAGCTGCAGGCGCCGTTCGCTGCCGGATCGGAGCTGCTGTTCGGTGCGTTGCTGATGATCGGGCTGTTCACCCGCATGTCGGCCATCCCGCTGATGGTGATCATGACCGTGGCGATCATCACGGCCAAACGCGAGGACCTGGGTGGTCTCAGCGACCTCTTCGGCTTCATCGAGTACCTCTACATCGTCCTGCTGCTGTTCTTATTGGTGCGCGGTGGTGGCTTTCTATCGGTCGACCGGTTGCTGGTGTGGAAACGCTCGCGCTGCGCGCACACAGCAGCACCGATGCCGGAGCCGGTCGCCGCTACCTGAACAAACGGCCCGCAGAGCCGCACTGATGACACTCCGAATGGAAGCGCTTTCCCGCGGCGAATTACCAAAAAAACATCAGCGCACTCGACGCATCCTTCGGATTGATGCAGGGTTACACTCAACGCGGTGGATGTGGACGGGTACAGCCTGCCCATGTTTCGCACCATCTCGTTATCCGCCTCCCTGCTGCTGATCGCCACACTGGGCTCCGCCTTCGCCGCGCAGACGCCGGAGGACGCCATCGCCGCGCAGTACGACAGCCAGGTTAAACCTTTGCTGTCGAAGTACTGCTACGCCTGCCACAACAACCAGAAGGAGAAGGGCGAGGTCAACTTGGCGCGCTACAGCGGGATGTCGGAGGTGCTGCGCCAGCGCAAGACCTGGAAATCGATCGACCTGCGCGTCACCGACCGCGACATGCCGCCGGAGGATCACGATAAACAGCCATCCGACGCAGAGCGTCAGGTGATAACCGGCTGGATCGCCTCGCTCAAACAACTCGACACCCCGGATCCCGGCCACACCACGCTGCGCCGGCTGAACCGCACCGAGTATCGCTGGACCATTCTTGACCTCTTCGGCGTCGAGTTCGACACCGACGAGGACTTTCCCAAGGACGATGTCAGTGACGGCTTCGACAACATCGCGCAGACGCTCTCGCTCTCGCCGCTGCTCATGGAGAAGTACCTGATCGCGGCCGACAAGATCCTCGATCAAGCGCTGAAGCCGGAAACCGTGGTGCTACGTGCGGGCGCAGGTGCGCTTGATGCGGTGATTGGCACCACCAACGATCCTGGCCAAGAAGAAGGTACCCAGCGCCTGCTGCACCACAGTGGCGAACTGCGCCGCACGTTGAACGTCGAACGCGCTGGCGACCACGTCATCGCTGTGCGTGCCGGTGCGGATACGTCTGGAACCGCGGTGGAACTGTCGGTGACGATCGACGGCCGCACCCTCATCACCGTGCCGGTGACGGCGGCGACCATCTCGCCCCAGGTCATCACCTGTACCGTGCGCCTGGAAGCTGGCGAACATCCGCTGGTCATCGGCGTGCGCATTCCTCCACCTGCGGCGAAACCATCCGACGCCAACTCCATCGCTCGGGTGACCAAACGCACAGCACTGGTGGAAAATGTCGAAGTGCTCGGCCCGGCACCAGAACTCGATGCCATCGCCAAGCGCACCCTCAGCGTTCTGCCGAGCGCTGAAGTTCCGCCGCGTCTGGCCGCCGAACGTATCGCCCGCGACGTCGCCGCACGCGCCTATCGCCGTCCGGTCAGCGATGCGCAGCTCGCCATGCTGCTGCGGGTGTTCGATCTGGCCTCAGCGCAGAACCGCGGCTTTACCCGCTCAGTGAAGGAGATGCTCAAGGCGGCACTGATCAGCCCGGAGTTCCTCTTCCGCGCTGAACACCAGCGCCCAGACGGTGATGATGGGAAGGTCGACGGCATCGCGCGACTCGACGGCTACGACCTCGCCAGCCGGCTGTCGTACTTCCTGTGGTCGTCACAACCGGATGCTGAACTGCTGGCGCTTGCCAGCGCGGGAAAACTCCAGGACGACGAGGTCCTGCGCACGCAAGTGCGCCGCCTGATCGCCGATCCGAAAGCACAACGCTTCATCGACAACTTCGCCGGCCAATGGCTGCTGCTGCGCAATGTCCTGGGCGAACGCGATCGCGTCGACGGCGATGAGAAACCCAACCCGAAGCAGAAAGAGCGGAAGCGCCGCGGCGATATCGATCCGGACATCCGCGATGCGATGTTCGCCGAAGGCACCGCACTGTTCCGCCACATCCTGACCCAAGGCCGTCCGGTGCGCGATTTCATTGATCCGGACTACACGTTTCTCAATGAGGAGTTGGCCAAACACTACGGCATTCCCGACGTCACTGGCCCAGAGATGCGACAAGTCCAATTACAGGACCGTCGCCGCGGTGGTGTGCTGACCATGGGTGCGTTGCTGGTGGCCAATTCGCATCCGGGCCACACCAGTCCGACGCAACGCGGGCGTTGGGTGTTGGAGGAAGTCCTCGGCAAACCGCCGCCCCCGCCGCCGCCTGACATTCCCCAGTTGCAGTTCGTGCAGCAGAAACATCCCGACGCCAGCGATCGCCGCATTCTGGAGATCCACCGTGAGCGTGCCGAATGCGCCGGCTGCCATCGGGTGATGGATCCCATTGGCTTTGGCCTGGAGAACTTCGACCAGACCGGGCGTTGGCGCGACAACATCCGCAAAGACCAGATCGACGCGACCGGTGAACTGCCTGGGAAAAAGAAATTCAACGGACCGGCAGAACTCAAAGCCATCATCGCTGAACACAGCGATGAATTGGCGAGGGTGCTGACCGAACGAATGCTGACGTATGCGCTCGGCCGCGCGCTGCACTACTACGACGACACGGTGATCGATCACATCGTTGAACGCAGCCTCGCCGACGGCGGCCGGTTCGACACCATCGTGGTGGAAACCGCGCTCAGTCTGCCGTTCCGCAACCGCCGGGCGGCACCATGATCATAATTTTCCGCTCAAGGAATCACCCATGACGCACCCGTGGCTGCTCTCCCGTCGTACCGCGCTCAAAGGCCTGGGCGCCGCGCTAGCGTTGCCCTTGTTCGATACCATGGGTTGGGCCGAATCACCCGCTGCGACGCGGGCCGTTCCGACGCGCCTTGGCTTCCTATACGTCCCGCACGGTGTCGACAACGAACGCTTCTGGCCCAAGGATAACGAGACCGTCCTCGACGCGTCGCTGCCGTCGATCCTTGGCCCGCTGGCACCGTGGCGTGAGGACATCGTTGTCATCAAAGGCCTGCACCATCGCAACGCCGAAGGCGACAACCGCGGCCACCACGCGCGTGAGACCGCCACGTGGCTCACCGGTTTTGGTTCGCGGCCCGATATGGTCTACAACGCCGTGTCGATCGATCAGGTCTACGCCCGCCGCGTCGGCGCTGGTACCAAGCTGCCGTCGCTCGAACTCGGATTGCAGACCGGACGTGCCGCCGGCAATTGCGACCAGGGATTCTCGTGCGCCTACCACGCGCACATCTCGTGGCGTTCACCGACCCAACCGAATCCGCGCGAGCTGAATCCGCGCGCGGTGTTCGACCGCTTGTTCGCCTCGACCTCCCTGACCGGTGCCAACGCTTACGGCGAGGCTTCGCTCAACGGCAGCATCCTGGACCTGGTGCGCGATAGCTCCAAGGCTCTCAGCAGCCGCATCAGCCGCGACGACCAGCGCAAACTCGACGAGTACACCGACAGCGTGCGCTCGGTGGAATCACGCATCCAAGGCATCGAACAGAAATCCACCCAGCGTGGTGGCGCTGATGGCCTCGACATGGGTGTACCAGCAGGCGTGCCCGCACGTTTCGATGATTACTGCCAACTGATGATGGACCTGTTGGTGCTCGCCTGGCGCACCGACAGCACGCGTGTCGCGACGCTGATGTTCTCGCAGGCCTTCGGCCGCAGTTATCCCGAGATCGGAGTGCCAGAGAACCACCACGAGATGTCGCATCACCAGTGGAACGCCGACAAGCTGGCGAAAGTTTGCCGCATCAACACCTACCACGTGACGCAGCTCGCGTATTTCATCGAGCGCCTGGCCAGCACACGCGACGGTGCCGGCAGCCTGCTCGACCACAGTCTGATCCTCTACGGTTCCGGCATGGGCGACGGTGACCGCCACGATCACCAGAACCTGCCGACCATCCTCGCCGGCCACGGTGGCGGCCTGCAGGGCGGACGTTTCATCCCCAAGGCCGACGGCAATTTCAGCGATCTACTGCTGGCGATGATGAGCCGCGCGGGTTGTCCGCTAGAATCGTTCGGCGACGGCAAACGCCCGCTACCGGGCATCGCCTGATGCTGGAAAATCTTGGGAATCAGGCGGTAACCGTCTGGTTCCGCAGATGGATCAGGCCCACCGAACCGACGTCATCGACCGACCAGACCAAGGCATCGCGCGCTTTCGCATAACCGCGCTGGAAAGCACGCAGGGCCAGAGCACATCCGAGCGCTCCGCTGGCCGCCCCGGTCGCGCCAAAACTTTCGGCCGGCAAGCGCACGCGTTGCGAACCGCGTCCGAGCGACGATCGGCTCAACAGGTGTCCCCAGGACAAGGCGCGCCACTCCTCGCCGGTCTGGTCGAGCACGTGTTCGCACTGCGCTTCCCGCAACGTTTCATCCTGCTGCATCAGCGTGCTCCATCGCGTGGCGATGCGGATGGGATCGGGACGTGGCGCGCCGTCATCGCCCGGCAGGTGTGCGGAGGACACCACGGTGACACCGCGCACTGATCCGCAGGTGGCGACATCGCTGGACTCGACTACCAGAACGACGGCAGATTCGCCGGGCTGGATACCATTGGGATTGCCCTCGCCTTTGAGGCGCGCGTTTTCCGCCAGCCAGGTGATCGATGAAGGATCCAACAGGCTGTCGATCGCGAGGATCACCGCTCGCCGCCAGTCTCCAGCCGCCAGCCGTGCACTCGCTACCCCGAGTGCCTGGGCGGTTCCGCTATGGTCCCCTGCAATCACGACGCGGTGCGTATCCGGCAGGACAATCCCCAAGCGCGACAACAGTGCGAGTAACAGATGTTCGTCGAGAAGTGAACCGGGATCATCCACCTCCCAGCCATGGCGTGCGAGGTGGATACGGGGCATGACCAGGATCATCCCGGTTCCGGACCAATCGTTGGGATAACGCGCCGACGATGCACCACCAGTCGTCCACCCATCCGCCCACGCCAATTGGGCGAGGCGCAACCACGCGGCGAAACCATCGAGCCCTTCGACGGGCGGACGTACCGGATGGCCGACGACCAGAGCACGTTCACCGTCATGCCCGTGGGCCGTTATCCACGGCAGGTTCTGAGCACGTGTGATTCCTGCGCGGAACGCCGCTGCCGCCTGGATGATTCCACCCAGTGATGAGGCGAGTCCGACTGCGGTAATGCTGATCGGCGTCATCACTCAACCGAGGCCGCGTGGATCGTCGACCTGCCGCCAAGCCGTGGCATCTGGCAAGCGCACCGTGGGCGGCAGTTGGAGCAAATCCGGCAGCAGGACATGCGACAGGGACAGCGGCACGCCGCGCCGGTGGGCAAGGCGCAGCAGAGCGAGTCCTTCTAGGGAGAGCCGGTCGGTGGTCACCGCGGCATCCGGATCTCCCGACTCAGCCGCCTGACGCTCACGGATAGCGGCGAGGATCTCGTCCAGCAGCAGGACAACGGCATCGGTCAGATCCGCCGCATTCCTAGCGAGCAACGCCGTGCACACGACGAACCGCGATTCGCCACCGCCGGAGACACTCCGCCACCGTGCCCACTGCCGTTCAGCGTCATCGTCATGGCCAGACCAGCAGGCGTGGAGCGTCCTGGCGTAGCAGAAGTCGTCTTCGTATTCCCTTCCCTGATGCCAAGTGGCGCGCGACGCGGCGATGATCCGCTGAGTCGCTTCATCAGCACCGCACACGACTGCGTCGAAAAACGGATCGAGCCGGCTCGTGCGCTTGGCATCGTCACTATTTCCCGCCAACCAATGCCCATACAACCACGCGCCGTTGGCCAAGCCGGCGAACAGCCCATCCACATCCAGGCGGACGAGCCACTGGCAGAGGGCGACGCGTCGGTAATGGGTGCAGAGCATGAGCACGCCGTCGAGGCTGAGCTTTTCCATCTGCGGCTGGCGCCGAAGCACGTCGGCGATGGTCATGCCGCTGGCTTTTTCGACCAACGACAAGCGTGGCATGGTCACGCTGGCGCTCCCGTGACTTCGAGTTCCTCGACGTAGATGTTCGGGATGGGGAGGTTCAGGGCTTTGATGGCCATGAGGAGGTCGTGGCGGATGATGTAGGAATCTCGGGATTCTTTAATCCTGAACAGCGGTTTCTTCTGATCAATGCCGTGTAGGCTGAGCACCTTCTTCTCCACGCTGATCACCTCGCCCTCCTCATCTCGTTCAATTAAACTTTTTTTTTGGTCGAGACAATCTAGGGATCCAATTGGGTTGATGTACCAGTAGCCGTCATCCGCCAATCGCTGCTTGTGATCACAAATGGCTACACGAAGAATTTCCAACATCTGCTGGTCCTCGAACCATTCACTGATCACGTCCTTGACCGGAGTTGAGACGATAAGGTGGCCACAAGTATTTGAAACCAAGCCTCCTAACCCCATCCCGTACTCTGGCACCATGAATATCCGAGCGTCATCCAGATCACCAGGATAGAGCGGCCCTAACTTTCTCCCCCATGAAAGCATGTAGTCGATATGTCGCACCTTGTCTGGCGCATGATGGATCATGCACAACTCATGCGCCTTGAGGTAACACGTATTCAACTCGAAGAATCTTACTTTCGACATGGGGTCACCTTATATCCGAGAGGGACTTACCACCCGAAGTTGAACCAAGTCCAATGATCGCCTTGAAGCATGCATTCGATACATTCTCAATCCGCTTCTTTGATAGTAGAGGCTTGGGATTTGGTTTTTCGCACGTCTTTTCTGCCACCCGTTCTTTAAAGTCTTGTACGCACCGCCTAATCTTTCCTCGAACGAAATTGTCATACTCGACATGACTCATCATCTCCTTCCGTAACTCCGCATCCACATCCTCACCGTCACCCTCTTCCAACAGAATCAGGTGCCGTGGCAGCTTGAGGATCTCGCCGACCTCCTTGTCCTGCGGCAGGATGATCATGTTGATCTTGTGGTTGATATTGTACTTCGCCTCCAGCAGGCATGAACGGATTATCATTGGGCAGTCGGGACTCGCGCCTTCCCCTCTTCCGGTCTCATCGACCATGTTGTTGAACAATCGCTTGGGGATCATGTGGTGTGAGTTGTGCCAATACGGGTTGTAGCAGTCCTTGAAATTCGTGTGTGGCTGAATGTCGCGCGGCTGATTGAGGAAGGTCTTGCGCGGGACTAATCGCTTGGGCCCATCGATATCCCAATCGCCATCCTGCGGTATTGATATCTTCGCGATGTACTGTGACGGGTGAAAGTTACCGCTCCTCGCTTTTTAGGCGTTGGTGTTGATCCCGAACAAGAATCACTCGTCCACTGCTCGCACATTGTAGTGCGTGCTGCCTAGCTTCCCTTCTCGCTCTTTGGCCACCATATGAGCTTGCCAGCGGTAGGCGCAGGAGACTTCTTGATACGCCGTATCGTGTCCAGTCAGGCAGGCTCCCTGGTCAATGCCGGCGATACCTTTCTGAACTGAGTCCGCATGCAGATCATCAAGCGTCTGCTGGCTGATGTGATCCTTGCCCATGCTCAGTATTCCTCACCACAACACGGGCACTTGGGCTTGTCGTTGCTTGGCAACGCGATCACCGGTCCTTGGATCAGCGGCACCGGAGGCGTGTTCTTGTCGTTGTGGAGCATGGGATCGAGTGCGCGCGGGACGTTCTTTCCCTCGATCTTCACATCCATGGAGAAGTTGACGAACTCTGCCTTGCCCTTGTTTTTGCTGGAGGCAACACCGCCACCAGCGGTGCCGGCTTCATCACCGGTGCTGGTCTTGAAACAGGAATCCTTCAGGCACACCGGATTGCCATCGACCTTGACGCTTTTGCTCGCCTTGTCGGTGTCGGACGACATGGCGATATTGGGATACGGAATCGGGATCGGACCACCTGGCGACGGTGTCTTGCAGACGTCGGGAAAGGCGATGGTGATCCCGCCGCTGTCCTTGTGGACGACCGACAGGCTGTTGACGCCAACCGTAACCGACATGGGAACCCCTCGCTCAGGGGCGCGAGGATGGAGTCGTAGCCAACCATCTCAACCTTCAAACCGGACGTGCAGATTTCCCGCATCCGGCTTTCCCGGCGGATTCATGGTCGGATTGCCACCGCCTTGTCGGTGTCGGGCGATACGGAATACGGAATCGCGATCGAGCCACTTGGTGCCACTTGGCGATGGCGTCTTGCACATGTCGGGAAAAGGATGGTGATCCCGCCTCTGTCCTCTGTCCTTGTGGACGACCGACAGGCTGTTGACGTTTCATCCCCCAGGACGAGGGCAATTTCAGCGATCTACTGTTGGCGATCATGAGCCGTGCGGGCACGCCATTGGAATCGTTCGGCGACGGAAAACGGGCATTGCTGGGTGTCGCCTGACCAACATTCAATCGGGCTTTCAGCCCTTTGGGACTATCACATCTGCGACCCAGGGCGTTGCCCTGGGCTACCTTCAGGTCGCGCCGTTGGCGCTCGCGAGTCGCGAGCCCGAAGACAAGCAAAAGGGAATCGTTAGCCCTTATGTCTTATGTCTCATTAGGCCTGAAATTCCCAGTACTACATAGAAGGGAGAAAGGCACAGGCAGGCAAAAAAATATACGATCCCGGAATAACGCCAAACACCAGCGTAGTACCGTCGAGAAATGACAGCCCGATGGTTACAAGCGCGGTAAAATCCCAAGTTTTATCAGGCTCTTCGCCTTGTCGCGCTTTATTGAGGAAAATGCTGTGCTGTCCCCGGCGATTACCCGATCATTCGTGGAGATGTAGTACATCGACGAAAAGCCATTACCGCCGCGAATATGTAGGGTTGCTGGCGCCCCAAAAAGCTCGATTTCGACATCGCAAATCGCCGCATCTGCCTTGTAGCCCTTCTTTCCCTCCTTTGATGTGATTGCTACTGTATTATTTATTGGCGAGTGCCTCAAGGACACTTCGTCCATAATCCCATCATGCGAGATCTGGTATTTTCGGTTCACGGTGAATGGCATGGAAGATGACTCGGCTGAAGGTGACTTGGTATGCTAGCTTCTAATGCCTCTCGGCAGCCATGACTTACATGCCTTGCACCTTGAGGTGAGTGCCCACAGGACTCCAAAAATGCTGGCCGAAAAAAGCGAACACACGAACGCGACAGCGACACGCATTCTGATGGCCTCTGTCATTTTATCGCTGGGCGTTGGCAGGAGACTGGCAACAAACACAAATAACGAAACAGTAAAAATGAGTTTAGGAATAACTGTCATTCGCGAAACTTGCGGGTCCTTCCCGTATTTTCGACAGTTGAAGGGGTCTTCTTTGGGATTGTACATTTTCCTGGCCCATCCTCGATAAGGTTAAGAGCCTCAACCTCTCGCAGGCTGAATTTTCGCACGCTACTGTGCAGACTCGCTCGCGATGCGGGCAAAATGAGTGCCCTCATAGGCCTTGACGAAGCCGGGGATGCTCGCCTTCATCGCTTCGATGCGTTTATCCTTGGGCTGCTTCTCCACCGTGGCGAGCAACCCACGCCAAGCGTTCTCTGCCTTCTGCTCGCGCGCGATGGCCTTATCTTTGGCGATTTCACCCACCGCCTTCTGTGCTGCCTTCGCTGGTGGCAGGCCACGCAACTGGGTCGTCAGATCGCGTAGGCCCATGAACGCGACGTAGCGTTGCGGATCGGCGGCGTCACGCGCCTTGGTCTCCAGGTCGGTGAGGCGCGTGGTGGCGATGGCCAAGAGATCGTCTTCGAGCCCTTTGCCCGGCAGGCCGCCGACGGTGCGCGAGGCGGCAATGGCTGAGGCGATGCGGCCACTTTCGGCCAACAGCACCGCACGCGAAAATTCTTTGGCATACTGCTTTTCGGCAGGCAACACCATGCGCTTGCTGTCGGCGTAGGCCTTGTCGAAGTCGGCGCGTTTGCTCGGCAGCACGAAGCGCTTGGCGCCGGCACCACCATAGTACTGCCCGGCCTTGTCGGCTTCGATGCGTGAGCCGTCCGGCGCGACCACCGCGTAACCCCACAGCGGTGCTTCGGCGATGATGCGCTGGTAGTAGGCCTCCTCCGCGTCGCTGGCGACCACCCAACGTTCGGGATCCGCGCCTTTGCCGGCCAGGAAGGCCTTGGCCTCTTCCGGCGTGCCGCCATCGGTCTTGATGCCGATGAGCACGTACCCCGGCTGCCCGGCGTACTGTTGTTCGAGCTGCTTGATCAGGTCCGGAGCCCAGCCATTGCATATCGGACACCATGATTGGAAGAACAACACCACCGCGACCTTGCCGCGCAGACCGGCGATGGTGACCGGTTCCTCGCCCTTGGCGAAGGTTACCGAGCTGCCGAACTCCGGCATGCTCTGCGACCACGCGGGAACGACCGCACACAGCAGGGCAAGAACGAGAGCAGGCAGACGCATGGCGTTCTCCTCAACGGGGTTTTCGGCACTAGAACAACGCGCGCGCCTTGGACAACCACTCAGCGGAATGTTTGTGTGGTGATGGAGGAAAACGAAAAACCCCGGCTTTCACCGGGGTTTTTCATCTGGTGCACGGGAGGGGACTCGAACCCCTACGAGAGTTACCTCGCTAGCACCTCAAGCTAGTGCGTCTGCCAATTCCGCCACCCATGCACATGGGAGGGCGGAACATAGAAGGGTGACCCTGGGCGTCAATGGCGATGATCGTCGGGTTATTTGCGGGTCGGCAGCACTGCGCCAAGGCGGGTTGCACCGCCAGGCAGCGCCGCCTGGGCGGCGTTCTCATCCGGCGCACCGGGCTCACGCTGGGTGTAGGCATCGATGATCTGCGAGAGGAAGCGGCCTGGGCATTCGGTGACCTTGAACTTCTTGTGCCCGAAAACCGAGGCACGGCTGATGCCGTATTGCAGGCACAGGCGGTCGAGTGAGCTCAGCAGGGCGGTGCGTTGCGCTGGTGGAACGCGCTGCACGTCGAAATTGCCGATCAGGCAGATGCCGATGTTGAGGCGGTTGACCAGGTTGTTGCCGGCATGCGCACCTTGGTACTGCAGCGGACGGCCTTCATAGATGCGACCGCTGGGGTCGATGATGAAATGGTAACCGATGCAGGCCCACGGCTCCGGATGGTTGATGCCCTTGATATGGTTGAGATCAACCTGCCGCAGCCAGGCGATGCTGTCGGCGTTCACGTCATCCTTGTCACCGCTGTGGTGGACGGTGATGCGGCTGGGCGTGCCGCCCATCGGTGTGGTGCGGCTGATCACCACTGGCTGACGCGTCCAGGACAAACGCGGTACGAACCAAGATTCATCTATCGGCGGAGAATCCGGCTGTTCTACGACCGGCTCCGGTGGCGTTGGTTCCGGCAATGCCGACAGACGTGCACCCGGAACCTGCAGCACCGTACCTGGACGAAGATTGCGATCACGGATGTAGTTGGCGTCCACCAGGGTCGTCACCGACACACCGTATTTCTGGGCGATCGACGACAGCGTCTCGCCACTCTGCACGGTGTGTTGGACGACCTGTGACTGATGATAGGGCGCACCGGTGCTGCTGTTCCCGCGCGTCTGACATCCGGTCTGCGCCAACATGGCGATCAGACCAAGGCAGAGAACTAAGGAGACTCTGCCCCAGCCCGATGGGCCATTATGGGGCAGAGTCCCGTTAGACCTTTTGCTAAGGGGGCTGCGCCCACACACACCCGCGCCCTTGAGAGCGACGACTTCGCCAAACTTGACTCGGCAGGTCAACGTCGCCGCTCTCAAGGACTCTAGGGAACGCAGCAGCGATGACATGACCTACCTCGCGTAATCAGCGACGACGGCGACCGAGACGGATGCCTCCAACCAAGGGCTTGAGGATGCGCGGTTGGCCGACGGGCATGTCGGCGATGGTGCGCTTGACCTCAGCTTCGGGCGGAGTCGCTTCGAAGCCTTCGATCTTCTCTTCTTCCAGCAAGAGGCCGATGTGTTTTTCGATCTCTAGGAGGAACTGACCGTCCTCGGGCGTGATGAAGGTCCGCGCGATGCCTTTGGCCCCGTTGCGGGCGGTACGACCGATGCGGTGGACGTACTCCTCCGGCATCTCAGGGATGTCGTAGTTGACCACGTGCGAGACCGTCGGGATGTCCAAACCGCGCGCCGCCACGTTGGTGGCGATCAGGCTCTGGATCTCGCCAGCGCGGAACTGCGCCAAGATCTTTTCGCGTTTGGTCTGCGGCAGATCGCCATGGATGGCGCCAGCCGACATGTTCTTGCGCTTGAGCACTTCCGCCACGCGGTCGGTCTGGTGCTTGGTGCGACAGAACACCACCAACTGCGGCGGATTTTGCGTTTCGATGAAGTGCGCCAGCAGCGTGTTCTTACGTTCACGCGACACCGCGATGTACTTCTGATCGACCTGCTCGACCGTGATCACCTTGGGCGTGATGCGGATCTGCTGCGGGTCCTTCATGTGCTTCTGCGCCATCTCCTTCACCGGTTCGGGGAAGGTGGCCGAGAACAGCATGATCTGACGCGACGGCGGCGTGTGGCCGATGATGTAATTCACATCCGGCCAGAAGCCGATGTCGAGCATCTGGTCGGCCTCGTCGAGCACTGCCATCGCCAGACCGGAGAGGTCGAGCACGCGGCGTTTCATGTGATCGATGATGCGACCGGGAGTACCGATGACGACGTGCGGGTAGTTCTCCAGCGCTTTGATCTGGTCATCCATCGGCGTGCCGCCGTAGATCACCACCGCGCGCGCGCCGCTGGCGCCAGCCATGCGGGTGAACTCGTTGAACACCTGACGCGCGAGTTCACGTGTCGGGCACAGCACCAGGGCCACCGGCTTGCGCTCGGGGCTCTCTATGCTGTAGAGGCGTTGCAGGATCGGCAGCACAAAGGCCGCGGTCTTGCCGGTACCGGTCTGAGCTTGGCCCAGCACGTCTTTGCCGGAGAGCACCACCGGAATCGCTTCGGCCTGGATCGGCGTCGGCTGTTCGTAACCGATCGCCGCCAAATCCGCGAGGATCTGGTCGTTGAGGCCGAGCGGCGCGAAGCCGACGGCCTTGGGCTTGGCGGCGAGTTCTGCCGGCACCTGTGGGGCGAGCGGCAAACGCGGAGCTTCACCAACTGGTTCAGCGCCGTGTTTGCTGAACGGCGAACGGCCTTGGTCGGGCTCGCGCGCTGGACGCTCACGGCGTTCCGGACGCGGGCCGCGGTCTTCGCGCGGACCGCGCTCTTCACGAGCGCCGCGTTCGTCACGCGGACCGCGTTCGTCACGCGGACCGCGTTCTTCGCGCGGACCGCGTTCTTCGCGCGGACCGCGTTCTTCGCGTTCGTCACGCGGAGCACGCTCCTGTGGTGCTGGCGCTTCGCCTGCTATCGCACCCTCAACCGTCGGCGCTGGGGCCGGACGCGGAGCGGGAGCGTTCATGGGCGGACGCTGCTCCTGACGCGGAGCCGATGACACCGGTGACACCGGTGACACCGGTGACAGATCCTTGCGCTCGCTACCAGAAACACGCACCTGCGCCTTGCGCAGACAGAACAGATCGCCGCGGTCACCCCGCAGTGAGAAGCCAGGGGCTTCAACGATGGCGATATTGCCGTGGGGCACGTTCTCGGCGACCACCGTGCCAAGCACCTGATGATAATCCGCGTGCGGCTGGCCATTGGCCGGCGTCGGCACCACGCCGATATCGGCGAGCAGTTCGCTTAGGCGCGCCTGCGCCCAGGTGGGCGTGGTCGGATCGCACAGTTCAAGGATGCCCTTGGAGAACGAGCACAGACGGTCGAGCACGCTCGGCATCGAGCGCTGCGGACCATCGACGCGCGGACGCGGCGCACGTGGTTCACCGTTCTGCGGCTGCGACTGACGCTGCTGATCGCGCGGGTCACGCTGCTGATCGCGTTGCTCGCCGTTCTGCGGCTGGCGCTGCTGATCACGCGGGTCTCGTGGCTGATCGCGGGGCTCGCCGTTCTGCGGCTGACGCTGCTGATCACGCGGGTCTCGTGGCTGATCGCGGGGCTCGCCGTTCTGCGGCTGACGCTGCTGATCGCGGGGCTCGCCGTTCTGCGGCTGACGCTGCTGATCGCGGGGGCCTTGGCCATCGCGTGGCGGACGTTGATCCCGCTGTTCGCGCGGCGGCTGTTCGGGACGGGGAGCGGTTGCGGTGGGAGCACCTTCCTCAGCGCCGTCGTCGCCATCTTCTTCGCCCTCGGCATCGTCGCCTTGGTCTTCACCAGCGACTGGTGCCTGACCGTCGGGATCGTGCGGGATGGGGTTGCCATTCTCGTCACGGCGACCACGGCCGCGACGACGACGACGACGACGACGACGACGTTCGCCTGGGAAGGCGGGGTCGTCGGGATGACCTTCACCCGCAGGAGGTGCGCCATCGTGTGCGAGATCGGCGACCGCGGCCGCATCGAGCACTTCCGGCTCCGCCGGCGCAGCGGTCGACGCGGCAGCGATCAGTTCGCCTGGCGTGATCTCTTCCGGTTCGTTGGCGACAACAGGAGCGGGAGCGGGAGCAGCGACAGCAGCGGTGGCTTGACCGGCAGCAGCCGACGCACTCGCCGCAGCGAGGTGTCCGGTGAGCACGCCTTGCAGCGCCTGGATGAGATCGTCTTTACCGAGCCGGCTACGATTCTGGATTTGATGTTCGCCGGCGAGCTGTCTGAGGTCTTTGATGCTAAGAGCGGTGAGATCCGGTTGATCCGACATGGTTCCAATAGTCCTGCGCAAACGCTGCGCGACGCCCGCCTCGTCCGGCGGGATGAATGGCCTAAATACGGCCTGTGTTATTGACCCGTCGTGGGCCTGGGCGCGCCGATGACATCACCGGTACAGCCGTCCCTCGCGCGGGACTCGCATCCGCGAGCCTGCCAAGCGCAAAGGATGCGGCATTAGAGTGGGTGACTGGTTCATCGCAAGTGCGTTAGATGATCTCATGCGCGAGTCAGGTAAGTTACCGTATTCCATTTCAGATAAGCAACTTACGCTGATAAATCGATGTTGTATGGGAAACTCGCAGAGCACTCGATCGACAACTGTATACAAACCTACATACACCCAGCTATGGCTCGCCAGTGGTGCGCGCACTGGGCAGATCACGGTTAATTTCCACCACGAAAAACCGCCGCGGGTACGGCGATTCAGCCGATGAAGGGCACAACCGATCCACGTTCGAGCAGACGGACGCGGCGCAGCACTTGGCGCGACGGTTGACCGGCGAAGGCTTCCATCAGCAAGCCCACGGCCCCCTCGCCAATGCCTTCAATATCAGGCTGGATGGTGGTCAGCGGTGGTTCGAGGGTCTCGGCGAAATCGAGGTCATCGTAGCCGACAATGCTGAGACCAAGTGGCGGGCGACGTCCCAGCGAACGCAGCGCACGATAAGCACCCAACGCGTAGCGATCGTTGCCGGCAAACAGCGCGGTGACGTCGGGCTGCTTGCTCAACAGACGCGCGATCACCGGTTCCGCTGCATCGGCGCTGTCACTCGGACATTCCACCACCAAGGCCGGATCGAACGGTACACCGGCTTCGCGCAAGGCCGCTTCGTACCCCAACCGCCGCAGTTTCCAGTGACGACTCACCACCGGGCCGGTGATCAGTCCGATGCGACGATGTCCCGCAGCCAAGAGGTGATCGGTGGCGAGGCGCCCGCCCTGGAAATTGTCGTTGCCGATGATGCGCACCTCTGGCGGCGCAGGATGCTGGCGCAACAAGCCACCGGCGAGCGCGAACGGCAATTCGCTGTCCACCAGTGCGCGGTAGGAGTCATCGTCGATGTCGCCGGTGCACACGACGCCTTCGACCGCCAACGCCGACAATTGCCGCGCCGCTCCACCAACGTCATCTGGTTCGATCTGACGATAGACCAGCGCGCATCCCGCGTCGCTTGCGGCGCGTTCCGCACCTGACAACACGCGCGAGAAGAACGGATCCAAGCGCGAACGGTTGCACAGCAGGAACAACAGCAGCCGCATGGTGCCACTCTCAGGCACCCGCACCACGAAGGAGCCGCGGCCGTGTTCGGTGCGGATGATCCCAGTCTCTACCAGGGCATCGAGCGCCATGCGTACCACCGGCAGACTGACCTCGTGGGTATCAATCAACTCGCGGATCGACGGCAGTTGGCTCCCCACTGGCCATTCGCCGCGACGGATGCCGTCGGTCAGCAGTTCACGCAACTGGACGTGCAAGTGAGTCGGCAATGAGCGATCGATGGTACGGCGAGACATGCAGGAAGCGGCATGATGCCGTCTGCACGGCGGGACGCCAGACAACGCATGCCGATGGCGCTCTATGAGTGATCAGTTCGATGAGACGGAAGGGCTGCGATCCCGCTCAATCCGTAAGGCCTCGACACCCTCGGAATAAATCTGCCCAAGATCGACCGCGGCGCCCGCCAGCGCCTGGTCATCCCCCGCCAGGGCGAGGCGCTCAATCGTGTCGAGCACCTGCGCCAAACGCATCAGGCCGATGGTCAGCGCCGCGCCTTTCATGGCGTGTGCTCGCTCGCTCAACCCGTCACGACGAGCAGCGACGCCATCAAAGATGATGGCGGCAATGGCGCCGGACGACTCGCGCAGGTAGGTGTCGACCATGTGCATGAAACCTGCGGGCTTGGCGTCGAGTGAGCGCAGCGTGGCGATCACCTGACGATCAAGCACCACCACACCCGCAGAGCGATCGGTATTCGGCGCCGACTCAGCATTCTTGATGTGCAAGAATCGCGACAATTCACCCGCGAGCAGATCCAGGCGAATGGGTTTGGCGAGGAATCCATCCATACCGGCTTGGCGACAGCGTTCACGGTCGGATGGCGTCACCGCGGCGGACAGGGCGATCACCGGCAGACGCTGCTTGGCTCCCTCGTGCAGTCGCAGTTCCGCGGTGGTGGCGATTCCATCCAATTCGGGCATCTGACAATCCATCAATACCAGATCGATGCCACCCTTGGCCAAACGATCGAGCGCCGCGCGACCGTCAGCGGCCTCTTCGACCTCAAGGCCAAGGCGTTTGACCATCGCCACCGCCACCTGGCGGTTGATTTCGCGATCATCCACCACCAGCACACGACCGCGGAAGGACGGCACCTGAGCGATCGGTGTAGTCCGCATGATACTAGTGGTCGGACGATCAGTAGCGCGAAGCGGCAGCGTGAAAGCAAAGGCGGTACCACGCCCGGGTGCGCTTTCGACGCTGATGATGCCGCCCATCAGCTTCACCAGTCGCTGACTGATCGACAATCCCAGTCCGGTACCACCAAAACGCCGATTGATCGAACTGTCGCCCTGGGTGAACGGCTTGAAAACGCGCGCGCGGCTGGCCTCATCCATTCCCACGCCAGTATCGATGACGCTGAAGGTGATCGCCCCACCCGGATGGGTGGCGCGCACGGTGATGGTGACTCCACCGGTATTGGTGAACTTCACGGCGTTCGACACCAGATTGAGCAGAACCTGACGCAGGCGCACGGGATCACCGATGACCCGTTCACTTACCGGTCCATCGATGACCAGTTCGAGGCGCAAGCCCTTGGCGTTGGCGGCTGCCTTCAGGAGCGAGACCACCTCGTCCGCTGATTCCTTGGGCGAGAACGGCAGTTCCTCCAGCGTCATGTGCCCGGCATCGATCTTGGAATGATCAAGGATGTCATTGATCATCGACAACAGGTGTTCACCGCTGGTGCGGATGGTCGCCAGGTGATGACGCTGCTCGTCATCCGGATCACCCGCGATAAGTAGGTCGGCCAAACCGATGACTGCGTTGAGCGGAGTACGGATCTCATGGGTCATTACCGCCAGGAATTCATCCTTGGAGCGGTTGGCGCGCTCAGCCACCAGCCGCTCAGCCTTGAGCACTTTGGCGTTTTCATCGGCCAAAAACCGTGCGAGCCGCAGGGACGACGCAAAGCGCGCCACCACGACGCCGACCAGGATGGAACACGCCAGCGCCAACAAGGCACCAAGGCCCATCGCCGATTGCATGCCGCCCACCCGTTGCTCATAGGTGTCGAGATCTATGTCGACGCCCACCCCGCCCACCGTGTTGCCCAGATCGTCATGGAACGGGGCATAACCGCTGATGGTGGTGCCCCACCGATCGGTCACCGGTTCCTGATCGGAGGCAGCAGGTCCACCTGCCAACACCGCCCGCATCGCCTCATTGGCTTCGTCGTAACGATCCATCAAGGAGGAGTGGTCCTCGACCCCGTCGCCATCCGCATCGCCCTTCGGCGTCGGATCGAGCACAAAGTACACGTTGCCGTCTTTGAGCACGCAGGTGTAGATGAAACGGATGCTGGTGGTCGAACGCAGGATTTTGCGCAGTGGCGCTACCGCCTGCTGGTAGGCGGGACTCTCCTCCTGACTCGGATCGGTGAGCTGACGGTGCAGGTGGCTATCGATCGCCGCGGCAGCGACCACCGCGGTGCGGCGCAGATCACTGCGGACTTCATCGATCAGGGATTCACGTCCACGCACATACAACGTGCCACAGCTGAGAGCGGCGGTGAGAAACACCACGGCTGCCGCAGCAAGCCCCAGGATGAGCGGCTGAGATGGATGCGAGTTGGACCACGGAGATGCCATAGGTGCTGCTTCGACGATGACTCAGCATTGCTGGTCCGGTCGCCTTGGCGAGTGCCAGTCCCATCACTCGCCATTACTCGCCGGACGCTCCAGCATGCCGCATCTGGACGCTGATCACCGCCATCGCGCATCCGCCTAGTGCTTAGTCAGATCAATAACGCCGGCTTCCGATGTGAGGGACTACAGGCTACAGGCTACAGGCTACAGACCACCGGTTTGCACACGACGTCGCAGCACGATCCTGTGGTCTGTAGCCTGTAGCCTGTAGCCTGTAGTTCCTCAAACTGGCAACCTGCATTTTCGTTTTGCCAAAGCCCTAGCGTCCTGGGACACGAGCTCCGTTGGTAGCGTTTCACTTTGCCGATGGGTGGAAATCCACTTCGACACGAACTCAGCGCAGATTGGGAGGCGTAGCCGGCAGCGCACGTTCCAATTTGAAAGCGATATGACGCAGAAACTCTGGTGCGTGCAGGTCCAGCGCTCCCCCTGGATGCTCCAACAGGTGCACCTCACACAACGCCCCATCGTTGGCATCCCACCATTCGATCCGACAGGGACCTGGGGTGACCTGTGAGCCGATGCGCACGCTGACACCACTGCGGCGCTGGGTCACCCCGCCCTCGCCAGTCCAGCGGTGATCAGCGATATAACCAAGCATCCGTCCTGGGCGAACCCAGGCACGCGCCCACCACGGACCACCATCGCCGGTGGCAGAGAGCACCACCGCCCGCGCCTCGGCACCACGCTGATCCTCACCCTGCAGGAACCGAGCAATGGCGCTGAACGACTGCCAACGCTCACCCTGATCGATCCATTCGAACCACCACATGAATGGCATGCCAGCGTTACCAGATACCATCGCCGCCCATGGCGCACTGGCGAGTTCGGCCGCCAACAGGTCATCGCTGCTGCCGCCCGAGCTGCCACCGAACTCGGTCACCAACAGCGGCTTCTTGAAACGCCCCAGCCCGCGCACCTGATCCTGGGTGCCATTCCACAACAGATCCACCAGGGTCGAACCGGTGTAGAAGGCGCGACCGTTGTGGTAAGCGTCGATGCACAGGTAGTCGATGCCGGGCAGGGCACAGACTTCCGGATTGGGCTTACGGTAATCGCCCGACCAATGGGTGGTCACCGGGTGCCGGTAGGGATCGATGGTGTGCAGGTGCGCCGAGGCGCCTTCATGCCACGACACCAGCGTGGCGAGGCGCTGTGCCGAGGTGACCAACGGTGCGCCCGCGACTGATCGCGAACGACGACCGCTGTCGCCCAGCGCCGTGAGGTTGATCTCCGACCATACCTTCCACCCGAGGATCGCAGGATGGTCGGCGAATCTGGCGACCAGGTAGCGACGAAGATTGGCCTGCGCCGTCAGCGAGCGTTCATCAGTGAACAACTGGTAGGGATCCGTCAGCAGGCCGCCGTTGACCAGGTTCCACGGATGGTCTTTCCATTCGCGGTCATTATCGGGCGACGCCTGTCCGTGGTTGTTGATCACCAAGTTGATGCGGATGCCATTCGCCAGCGCAGCAGCGAGCACCGCGTCCATGCGCGCGGCGTTCTCCTGTGAGTAGCGCCCCATGCCCGCGTACCCAGGCCACTCGGCGTTCCATTCGAGCGCCAAATTCCAACTCGCCATCCAGATCTCGGTGGCATTGCCGCCCGCTGCAGCCAAGCGACGAAAACGATCCGCGTAGGCCAGCGAACCACGCGCCGGAGTCAGCACCGTGCTCAGGCGATCACGACTGCGGACATCAAAGGTCGAGTGCAGATTCATACCGATCGGCCAGAACCAGCGACCGCCGACGCTGAAGAAGCGCGCATCCTGCGCATCGATGCGCACGATGTCGTCGTGATCAATGCCAGTGACGACGATGGGGGGCAGCTCCAGCAGTAATGGTTCGCCACCCTCCCAGCGCGCTTCCAGACGCCCGCTCCACTGCCCCGACGACGGCGGACGCCAGCGCACTTGGAAACGCATCGCGCCGGTGGCGGTGGCCACTTCGCGATCACCGCGATCGTGCAGTGCCATCGGCTCGCAGGCGAACCCTGGGATGCGCATAGTGCGACCATCGGCGTGGGTGAACACCGCGTCGAGGCTGAAGCGCGTCGGATCAAAAGGATTGGCGGGAAAAGGATCGGGCCTCACCCCCAATTCCCAACGGGCGCCACTTATTAAGTGAATGGCGCCGTCCTTGAGCCCAGAAAATTCCAGCCCGTTCAACCGCGATAGGTTCGTACTCGACTGCTGTGCCTCGACACCCAGGTCATCGATGCGCAGCACCGCGCTGCTGGTGGCGGCTGACCACAGGAACAGACCCGCCTGCGTCGCCTGCGAGGCCGCGGCAGGATCCCAGGCACCGAGCTGCGGTTGTCCGAGCAGCGGTTCGCCTGGGCGCATGGCTAAGGCGATGACATTTGCCCCAGGACGCAGCGGCACGGGATGGGGGCGCTGGAACCAGCGACCGTGGCGATCAGCGACGAAGCCACCGACACCAAGATCCGCCGGCGCATCAACTGGGACGTGAATCACTGCTCGCAGAACGAATGCGGTAGTCGGGACCTCGCCTACGACTCGCACCACCGTGGTGAGCGGCGAGCGCAGCGGGACCTCCTGGGTGGCCGCGTCCAGCGAGCAGGTGCACCACAGCACAACGACAAGTCGAACCAGTAACTGCATGCGGAAGTGTACCCGCAATGACATCCGTTGCTGCGGGCGATGCCCTGCACGCAATTGCGAGCGGCATACACACCGACCGCAGGACGGACCCTGGGTTATCGGTCGTCGCATCGCCCTCATCGGGCTCAATTACGTGAAAAATCCCACGCCCCACCCGCGCCTGGACCAAGCTGCCGAGTCAGGTGGCGGACAAATTGGCTCAGCCGTTCGGTCGGGTTGCGGCATTCCAGATGCCATTGACGCGTATCGGCATCGCTCAACAGCAAAGCCGCAAGGCAATCCGCGGCGAACACCCGATCGTCGCTCTCCGCCAATTCTGTCAGTTGCTCAGCACCATCACCCACGCGACGTGCCAGGATGCGCACCTTGGCCAGCACCTGTTCCGCCGCCATCAACGCCGCGTCGCTCGGTGCCGCGTCATCCGGTAACGGTGTCCAATGCGCGAGACGGTACGGCTTGGTCGAGGTGGTCTCCTCCAGCAGGACCCGCAGCGAGCCCTCCACGACGATGAGCGATTCCCCAGGATCGAGCGGCTGCACCCGCACCAGCCGCGCTGCCGCCGCGATCGGTAGGAACATCGGCCGCCCAAGCTGGTCGGTCTTCCAGCCATCGACCAACCGCGGCACCACCAACCAGCGCTCGTCCTCAGGACGCGCCTCCAGATCCTCAATCAACGTCCGATACCGCGGTTCAAAGATGCGAAACGGCACCGGCACCCCGGGCAGCAGCACGTGGTCAGGCAACGGGAACAGCGGCAGGACCTCAGGTGGCAGCACGAGCACTCCGAGCCAAGAGCGTTCCCGCCTTCACGTGAGGAGTCAACGACAGCATATGCCGCAGTACAGGCGCACGTGGTGCAGTAGACCGTGCGGGTCCAGGGCTGGCAGAGGCCATGGCGGGGCGTAGCCGGCAAAGCCGGCGTCGCATCGACGCGTCGTCGATGCGCAATCCGCGCTAGAACAGCCGATTGATACCGTTGAGTGCCGCGACTCGGTACGCTTCCGCCATCGTCGGATAGTTGAACGTGGTGTTGATGAAGTACTTCAACGTATTGGCCGGCGCCTTCTGGGTCATGATCGCCTGGCCGATGTGAATGATCTCGCTCGCTTGGTCGCCGAAGCAGTGGATGCCGAGGATCTCCAGCGTTTCACGGTGGAACAGCAGTTTGAGCATACCCACCGCGTTGCCGGTGATCTGCGCGCGCGCCAAGCTGCGGAACATCGCGTGGCCGACTTCGTAGGGCACCTTGGCCGCGGTCAGTTCACGTTCGGTACGACCGATTGAGCTGATTTCTGGCGAGGTGTAGATGCCGTTCGGAATGTCGCGCGCCAGCGCCGCGTCAGCCTTGCCGTGGATCAGATGGGTCGCGGCGTAGCGTCCCTGGTCGTAAGCAGCACTCGCCAAGCTGGGCGGTCCGATGACGTCACCAGCCGCATAGATGTGCGGTAGCGAGGTCTGGAAGTCCTCGTTGATCTTGATCTGTCCACGATCGTTCGGCGTGATGCCGATCTGCTCTAGACCCATGTCCTGGGAGTTGCCAACGCGACCGTTAGCCCACAACAGGATGTCGGTCTTGAGCCGTTTGCCAGATTTCAGGTGCAGGATGACGCCGTCGTCCAGCCCTTCAACGCGCTCGAACTCCTCGTTGTGGCGCAGCAACACCCCCTGCTCACGCAGGTGGTAGCTGAGCGCATCGATGATTTCGTCATCAAGGAACGCCAGCAACTTATCACGCGAGTGCACCAAGTTCACCTTGATGCCCAGGCCACGGAAGATCGACGCGTATTCGCAGCCGATCACACCCGCACCGAAGATGGTCACCGACTGCGGCACTAGGTTCATGCGCAGGACCGTGTCGCTGTCGAAAATGCGCGGGTGGGCAAAGTCGATGCCCGCGGGGCGCAATGGGCGTGAGCCGGTGGCGATGACGAAATGGGTGGCCTGGAAACGTTCCTCGAAGCCATGCTCGCCTTTGACCTCAACGGTCTGCGGGTCGACAAAGCGTGCGCGGCCGTTGATGATCTGGACCTCGTTGCGCTCATAGAAGGTGTGGCGCATCGACACCTGCTTGCGGATCACGCCTTCGGCGCTGCGCAGCAGTTTGGGGAAGCTCAGGTCACAGGCATCGGCGACGCTGGTGAACAGCGGGTTGTTCTTCACTTCCAGGATGCGCTGCACTGCGTGGCGCAGGGTCTTGCTCGGGATGGTGCCCCAGTGGGTGCAACCGCCGCCAACGTCCTTGTAGAATTCGATCACCGCGACCGTCTTGCCGCTTTTGGCCGCCTGCATCGCGGCACCTTCGCCGCCTGGGCCGCTGCCGATCACAATGACATCGAAACGCTGCATGAATGGTTCCTCCTGCTGGATCCGCAGGCGAAGCTAGGGCATTGCACGTGATCCGCTACCATGTGCGCAATTCATCGCCCCTTATGCCGACCTTATGCCGACCTTATGCCGACCTTATGCC
>Ga0105044_10001732_pt1 | contig 29563 bp, 25 predicted proteins | sample MAT01_FD_78092 | JGI IMG/M metagenome (GOLD analysis project Ga0105044, IMG submission 78092) | Freshwater microbial communities from Lake Fryxell liftoff mats and glacier meltwater in Antarctica - MAT-01 | ecosystem: Environmental > Aquatic > Freshwater > Ice > Liftoff microbial mat | place...
CCGGAGCGATTCCGGCGCTGCGCGCGTCGCGGGTCGCGCCGATGACGGCCCTGCGGCAGGACTGAACGCGCGAACGAGGGTTGCGGGAACGGCTCGGATTGACGCACGATGGGGCCCGCGCCCCTGCTTGCCGTGATGCGTCGAGACTCCCGCTTTCTTCTGCTCTGCGTGCTGTTCCTGCTCTCGGGCGCCTGCGGGCTCACCTATCAGGTGCTGTGGCTGCGGCTGCTCGCGCTCGTGTTCGGGGTGACTGTGCACGCCGCGAGCACCGTGCTGGCCGCATTCATGGCGGGCCTCGCCTTGGGCGCGGTGCTGGCCGAGCGGCTGATCAGGCGTGGTCACCCGCTGAAGGTCTTCGCGGGGTTGGAGGCTGGCATTGCCGTGTCGGCGCTCGCCACCCCGGCCCTGCTCGGTCTGGCCACGGCGGCCTACCGTCTGCTCTCGACGGCCGCGCCTGATTCGCTGGCCCTGCTGACGGCGGCGCGCTTCGTGTGCTCCGCCGCCGTGCTGCTCGTGCCCACCGTGCTCATGGGCGCCACCTTGCCGGTGCTCAGCCACGCCGCGCTCGTGCGATCTGCCTCGGCCACCCGCCTGGCCACGCTCTACGCCGTGAACACGGCCGGCGCGCTCGCGGGCGCGCTGCTGACCGGCTACGTGTTCATCGGCGGCCTCGGCATCCAGCGCACGTTCTTCCTGGCCGCCGCCGTGAACCTGCTCGTGGCCGCCGGCGCCTGGCGCCTCAGCCGCACCAGTGATGCGGTCGAAACGTCGCCAATGGTCGCAGCGCCTGGCACAGAGACCACTGGCGGGAGGGCAGTGTCTGCCACCACCGTGATGTGGGTCATGGCGGTGTCAGGATTTGCCGCCCTCGCGCTCGAGATCGTCTGGTTCCGCGTGCTCGTGCAGTTTCTGCCCGCCACGTCGTACGCCTTCACCACCATGCTGGCCACGGTGCTCGGCGGCATCGCGCTCGGCAGTGCCGCGGCCTCGCGCAGCCTGGCGCGCCCGCGCGACTGGAGTGCCGTGCTCGCCTACACGCAAGGCGCGACCAGCCTCGTCGTGTTGTTGTCGCTGGCGGCCCTCGGCGCCACTTATGCGGCCGGCTGGCGCACCTCTGGTCTGACCCAGGGAGCCGCGGCCGCGATTCTGCCGGCGTCGCTGCTCATGGGCTATGCCTTCCCCGTGGCCCTCACTCTCTGGACGCGCGCCGGCGTTGCGGGTGGCGGTGTGCCACGCGCCGTGGGCCATCTCTACTCGGCCAATGTCCTGGGCGGCATCGCCGGCGCGGTGGCGAGCGGATTCCTGCTGCTCCCGCTGCTCGGCAGCCGGCGCGCGCTGATTGCGCTCGCCGGCCTGTATCTTGCGACCGGCCTCGTCATGCTCGTGGCCACGGGCCGGCGGCGTGGGGCGCTGGTGCTGGTGGCCCTCTTTGCTGGCGCCGTGCCGCTCGTGCCCGACCCGTTCGAGGCCGCGCTCGCGCGGCGGCACGGTGCCGGCGAACGCATCTTCTGGCGTGAGGAAGGGGTGCAGACGTCGGTCAGCATCCACACCCGCGCCTCCCGCGGCTGGCTGATGTACCTCGACGGCTTGCACCAGGCGTCGGATGCGCCGGAGATGGTGAAGTTGCACCGGCTGATCGGGCACCTGCCGATGGTGCTGCATCCCGCGCCGCGCCGGTCGCTCGTGGTCGGCCTGGGTGGCGGCGCGACGCCAGGCGCGGTGAGTCAGCACGACACCGAGGTGCTGGTCGTGGAGCTGTCGGACAGCGTGCGCAAGGGCGCCGGGTTCTTCAAGCACGTGAACTACGACCTGCTGGCGCGCCCCAACGTGCGGCTGCGCGTGGATGACGGGCGCAACTTCCTGTCGCTGACCCGCGATCGCTTCGACGTGGCGACCGCCGACCTGATCCAGCCCATACATGCCGGCGCCGGCAACCTCTACTCGCGCGAGTACTTCACGCTCGTGCGGAATGCGCTCGCCGACAACGGCCTGGCGTTGCAGTGGATCGGCCATCGGCCCGACACGCAGTACAAACTGATCATGCGCACGTTCCTCGGGGTGTTCCCCGAGACCACGCTCTGGCTGGACGGCCAGCTCATGGTGGGATCGCGGGCGCCGCTCACGTTGTCGCCGACCCTGTTCGAGGCCAAGCGGGCCCATCCCGACACGCGGGCGGCGCTCGACGAGGTCGGCCTCGACCGCTTCGAGACACTGACGTCGTGGTACGTCGCGGGCCCGGATGCACTGCGGCGCTTCGTCGGCACCGGGCCCGTGCTCACCGACGATCGCCCGCTGGTCGAGTACCACCGGTCGCTGCCGGCCGACGATCGGGCCGTGGACCTCAGCGGCCTGCGTAGCGACGTCACCGCGCTGGTGCGCCGATGACGCGTGTTGCCGCGGGCGGCCGGGCCATCGAAACGGTGTTCCTCGATGCGGGTGGCGTGCTGGTGCACCCGAACTGGGTGCGCGTGGCTGCCGCGCTCCGCGCGCACGGTGTCGCCGCCGACGCCGCGGTGCTCGCGGCCGCCGAGCCCCGGGCGAAGTACGAGATGGATGCCGGCGCGCTCATGACGCGCACCAACGACAGCCAGCGCGGCTGGATCTACTTCGACGCGGTGCTGCGCCATGCCGGCATGGCGGCCACCGACGCCACCGCGCGCGCGCTCGCCGACGTGCGGACCTACCACGATGCGCACAACGTATGGGAGCACGTGCCCGACGACGTCGTGCCGGCGCTCATCGCGCTGCGCGATCTGGACGTGCGCCTGGTCGTCGTGTCGAATGCCAACGGGCGTCTGCACGCCATGTTCGATCGCGTGGGACTCACGCCCCATGTCGACGTCATCCTCGACTCGCATGACTGGGGCGTGGAGAAGCCCGACCCGCGCTTGTTCCACCTGGCGCTGGCCGAAAGCGACGCGTCGGCCGAGACGACCATCCACGTCGGCGACTTCCTCCACATCGACGTGGCCGGGGCGCGCGCCGCCGGGTTGGCCGACGCCGTGCTCTTCGACAGCGCGCGGCTCTACGACCAGGCCGACTGCCCGCGGATCCACCGCATCGGTGAGATCGTGCCCTTGGTGGCCGCGCGCAACGCCGCCAGCGTCTAACCGCCGCGCTTGCTCACAGCGCCGGGCGTCGGCGGCGGCGGCCCCGGTGGCTGCAGCTCGCAGCGACCGCCCGCGCAACGGAGCTGGAGCCGCGTCTCTGGCACCGGCCTGGCCGTACCGTTCCCGAGATGGCGATAGCCCTGCAGCGTGGCCGTGAGCACCGTGCCCGTGTCCTCCACCTGCAGCGTGGCGAACTGGCCGTTCTTCTGGTCAGGCGGCTCGTGGGAGTAGGGTCCGCCCTTGCGCCGCACGAACCGGTCGAGCGGCCCCGATTGGGCCACCACGAAGCCGCCGTTCACGTTGTTCCGGCCGTCGTCGAAGGCGAGCATGTGGGCGTCGCCGCTCAGCATCACCAACCGGGGACCCAGTCCAAGCGAGGTGATGCGCCGGCCGATCGCGCTGCGCTCTTCGGCGTACATCCCCCAGCCGTCGAAGTCGCCATCCCGTGTGATCCAGGGCACCGGGTTCACCCACGCCACGAGCGGCACCCGGTCGGCGGCGGCCCGTCCCAGCTCCTCGAGCAGCCATGCGAACTGCCGCTGGCCGAGCAGCGTGCGCGCGGCCGGCCGCCGTTCCGACCGCGCGTCGGTCATGAGGAAGCGCACGCGCCCGATGTCGAACGTCTGCGTGATCGGCCCATCGGCGTTGGCGCCGAGCGGTAGCGGGTAGTGCGGCACGTCGGTGGCGTAGTAGGCGCGCGCGGCATCGCGCGTGGGCGAGCCCCCGTCGGCCTCGTCGGGGCCGTAGTCGTGGTCGTCCCACATGTAGACGATCGGCGTGCGGCGGTAGAGCAGCGCCTGATGCTCCTGCGAGAGCACGCGGTCGAGCGACCGACGAAACCGCCCCATCAGCGGCTCGATCGGGCGCGCCGCGCCGATCAGGTTGTAGTAGTGCAGGTCGCCCATGTGAATGAACACCTGTGGGTCGAGTGCGGCGATGGCGTCGAAGACCCGGCTGTTCGACACGTGCGACAGGGGCGTGAGCCGGGTGCCACCGGCGCATGACGCAAAGGCCGCCGTGAAGTTGAAGGGACCCGTTGCGAACGTGCGGAAGCGCACCTGCGTGCCGCTGCCACGCGTGAAGCCCCCGAAGAACTCGCGGGCGGGCGACAGACTCGTCAGCGCGTATTGAACCACGACCCGCCCCGCTCGGCTGCGTGAGGGCGCCGGCACGGCTTGGCCTTCGACGATGCGGGCGTCGCTCAGGTCACGCCGCTCGCTGAGCAGCAGCGGAGGGGCTGGCCCGCGCAGTTGTTCGAATCCGCACAGCACCGTCGCCGAGTTGGCCGTGACCGCGCCCGTCCAGAGCCACGACGGCGTGTCCCCGGGCGACAATCCCGCCTGTGACAAGCCGAAAAACGCTGCCGTCTTGCTGAGGAACTGCCGTCTTGCCAGGCGGAATGGGAACTGGGGCACGTCGGCCCGATCCTACCGCACAGGCCGGGCAATCCCGGATCTCCGGGCGCGCTGGCCCCCGGGGCTGATAAGATCGCCACGCGGCTCTGCGATTCGCGGAGTCGGCGCGTGCGACTGGTTCCGGGATTGTCGGAGCCGGGTGCGCCCGCGCATCGGAGCCAGGCATGTTCCAGGGACGTCCCCGCAGCAAACGCGATCGTGAGCGTGCGCGGCAAGACCGGCAGAAGCAGAAGACCCAGAAGCGTGTCGATGCGCGCGAACGCCGCGCTCACTCGCCAGACGCGCCTCCGGGCATCGACCCCGACATCGCGGGCATCGTTCCCGGTCCCCAGGCGAACCCGTGGGGCGACGACCTCTCCGACCTGGCCGATGACGGCGAAGACGACGGCGACGGCGACGGCGATGCCGACGCGCCGGACAAGGCGTAGCAGGAGTTCCCATGAACCGGAACGCCACGCAGGAAGGCGGACTCGCCGGCCTGACCGCGGCCCTCTCCGGCGGCCGCTGACACCACCGGGCGGTCAAGGCTCCTCGCGCACACGGTCTGGACATGGCTACTACAATGGCCGCATGTCCAGCCCGGTTCTTCGTACCGACCTCGGTCTGCGCGCCCTCGTGATGGCCGTCACGCTGCTGGCCGTGCCCATCGGTGCCGGCGCCGGCCAGCGCGTTGTGCGCGGCGACGTGTCCGTGCCGGACGACCGCGTGGCCCCGGCCGGCCGCGAGTTCGCCGACGGCCGCGCAGACGTCGAGCGGCTGCGTGACGAGGTCGACGAGCTGCGCCGTCAGTTGCAGGATCTGGCGTCGGAGCTGCGGGCGTTGCGCGGCGCCCCTCCGGGCCGCGCGCTGCTCGCGAGTGCTCCAGCCCATGCGCCCGGGCGGCAGGAGCCCGCCGCCGCGCAGCTGCCGCCCGAGATGTTGCAGGCGCAAGTCGAAGAGCTGGCGCAGGTGAAGGTGGAGGCGGCATCGCGCTTTCCGGTCACGCTGTCTGGTACCATCGTGTCGAACACGGTCATGAACTCGGGCGACGCCAACTGGCTCGAGAGCCCGAACATCGTGGGCACGGCGTCGGGCGGATCGATGACCTCCACGATGCGCCAGAGCCGGCTGGGCCTGGATGTGCACGGCATCCCGGTCGGCAGCTGGGAAGCCAAGGGCACGCTCATCCTCGACTTCTTCGGTGGCACGCCCGGCTTCGTCACCGGCACGGTGATGGGCCTGCCGCGGCTGCTCTACGCCTACGGCCGCCTCGAACACGGCGGCACCGCCATCCAGATCGGGCAAGACCACGTGCTGCTCGCGCCGCGCGATCCCACGTCGCTTGCCGCCTTCTCGTTCCCGCAGTTCTTTCGCTCGGGCAATCTCTACCTGCGCGCGCCGCAGGTGCGTCTGGAACAGCGTGTGGGCGGCGTGACCGTGAAGGCCGGCATCGTGGCGCCGGTGGCCGGGGATGCGCCCGGCAGCTATGTGTTCGCGCCCACGGCCGGTGCCGGCGAGCGGTCGGAGCGTCCGGCGTTCGAGGGACACGTCGGCTTCGATCGCGGCAACGAGGATGCGGCCGGCGAGGCGCACGTTGGCGCCTCGGGTCACTACAGCTGGATCAAGGAGGCCGGCGCGCTCGGTAGCGCCTCGGCTGGGGCGATCGACTTCCTGGTGCGGCGCGGTCGCGTGGGCGTGGCCGGTGAGGTGTTTGCGGCCGACGAGCTCGACGCGTATGGATCGGGCGTGGGGCAGCCTGGCCGCTCCGAAGGCGGATGGGTCGAAGGGCGGCTGCGCGCGGCGGCACGGGTGTCGCTGAACGGCGGCGTGTCGCTCGACCGGCGGCCGGATGGGGCAGGCACGGCTGGCCGCCTGCGGAACACGAGCGCGTTCGGCAACGTAATCGTGCGGCTCACGCCGGAAGTGGCGGCGTCGGTCGAGTACAAGTGGCTGCAGACGCGCTACCAGTCGGGCAGCAATCGCGAGAATCACCACGTCAACGCCGTGTTCGCGGTGTCGTTCTAGTGCGCAGGGGCTGGGGACGAGGGCTCGGGGACCGGGGACTAGGGGCTGGGGGCTGGGGCGTGCCGACGATCACACTGCAACGAATCACGATGCTGCTGCTCGTGTGGCATCTCGCGAGTCCCGCTGCCGGCTTTGCCGATGTGCTGTCGGGCACGATTGTCACGCGGGTGCGGCCGGGGGCCACGCCGGCGACGGCGGTGGTCTATGCGGAGCCGCTGTCGGGCAACGCGCCGGCGCGGGCGACCGGACCGTTTGCCATCACCCAGCGCAACAAGACGTTCATACCGCGCGTGCTCGGCGTGCCGGTTGGCGCGGTCGTGCAGTTTCCCAACCAAGACGGGTTGTTCCACAACGTCTTCTCGCTCTCGCCCGGCCACGCGTTCGATCTGGGGCTCTACCGCAGCGGCGCGAGCAAGAGCCGCACGTTCACGACGGCCGGTGTCGTCCGTGTGTTCTGCAACATCCATCCGCAAATGACCGCGCTGGTCGTGGCCGCGCCCACGCCGTGGATCGTCAATGCCGGCGTCGAAGGCGCCTTCCGTTTCGACCTGCCGCCCGGCCGCTACACGGTGACGGCACTGTCGGAACGTGCCGCGGCCGTGTCGATCGAAGTGACGGTGTCAGGCGCCACGACGGCCCCGTCGGTGGCCCTCGACGAGAGCGCATTCGCGGCGGCGCCGCACGCGAACAAGTTCGGCAAGCCGTATTCCGAGGCGGCCTACAAGCAGCCCTGACCGACCCGCCGGCGCCTGGCTACCCGCGCATGCGGTAGGCCGCGACCGGGGCGGAGAAGCCCTTGACGGCGATCGGCGGGGCGGGCTCGGCGGCCACCAGCCCGCGCACCGCCTCGAACGTCGTGTCGTTGAGCAGCGTCTCGTTGGGCTCGGCCGCGGAGCACAGGCGCGCGGCCAGATTGACAGGCGCGCCAATCGCGGTGTAGTCGAGCCGATTCGCGCCGCCCACGCTGCCGACGATCACCTCGCCGGTCACGATGCCCACGCCCACCGCCAGCGGCGGCAAGGCCGGGTCGGTGGCGCTGGCGCCACGCACGGCGCGGTGCATCTCCACGGCGCAGCGGATGGCGTCGAGCGCCTTGTCCGGGCCGGTGAAGTGCGCGAACACGGCATCGCCCATGAACTTGTCGACGTCGCCGTGGAAGCGCTGCACGAGATCCGCCTGCAGTTGCAGGTAGCGGTTCAGCACGGCCACCGCCTCCTCGGGCGGGCGGTGTTCGGAGAACGACGTGAAGCCGCGGATGTCCGAGAAGAGCAGCGTGACCACCTGGCGGGTACCGGCGCGCGTCTCGGGGGTGCTCGGCCCGCGCTGAATCATCTCCACCGTGGACTGCGACACGAACTTCTGCATGTCGGCGCGTTCACGCAGCCCTTCGGTCATGTGATTGAACGACGCCGCCAGCCGGGCGAGCTCGTCGTGGCCCTGCACCGCCAGCTTCACATCGAAGCGCCCCTGCGCCACGTCGGCCGTGGCCCGCGACAGCACGCCGATCGGCGCGATGATCGAGCGGGCCAGCAGCGCGCCCGCCCCCACGCCCACGACGGTGGCCGCCAGCCCCAACAGCACCAGGCCGAACTGGATGTTGCGATACGGCGCGAGGGCGAGGTCGAGCGACTGCAGCGCCACCACCGTCATGCGCGGGGCGTGCGGATCGGCCACGCCAATCGACTCGAAGCGCTCGCCGCCGAGGTCCACGTCGAGGGTGCTGACCCCGGCTGGTGCGGCATAGGCGGCGGTGTTGGCCCACGGCGTCCGGCCCGGCGCGAGGGTGGTGCCGGCGACGCCACTCTCGCCCAGCACCACGATGTCCTTGCCGCTGGCGTCGCGCAGTGCCGAGGCCCAGCGATCGTCTACCGGCGCGGCCGCGGCCACGAATCCGAACACCGTGCCGCCCGCCTCGGCCGGCACGAGCACGAGATGGTGGGGGCGGCCGTTCACGGCGATCACGCCGCGCACCGGCTGCCCCGACAACGCCGGTTCGAGCCACGTGGCTCGCGCGTCGGCCAGGGCAAACGGCGCAAAGCTGTCGCTGCGGGCCACGACCGCGCCTTGCGGATCGAGCACGAGCAGCAGCTCGTCACGCGCGTTGCGCTCGCGGTAGTCGGCCAGGAAGTCGCGAATGGTGGCGCCGTCGGTGCCCATGAGCGCGAGCAGATCCGGGAACGAGGCCAGCAGCCGGGCCACGAGCGTGAGGCGCTCGTAGCGGCTGGCCTGGGCGGTCACGATGGTGGCGCGGCTGCTCACCAGGTCTCCCGACACGCGCTCGCTCACCGCCTGGTTGGCCAGGCGGCCGACATACGCCAGCGTCGCGCCAGTGAGCGCGACCACCAGGATGCCGATGGCGACGACGAGCGTCGTCTGCAGGGAACGGAAACGCACTGCGTGGGAGCTTACAGGAAAGGCACGCGGAGCGAGGCCACCGGGCCTTCGCCCATCCGGAACCCCGACTTGCGACGGGGTTCCGACTGGGTGGCGTGTCAGGGCAGGTTCGGCGGCGGCACCCGACGCTTCGTCGCCTGCTCGAAGGCGTAGGCCAGTTCGATGAGCCGGGGCTCGGTGCAGGCGGTGCCAGCGAAGCTGACCCCGTACGGCTGATCCCTGGCGTTGAACCCGGCCGGGAACTCCGGCGTTGGCGCATTCGGCACGAACCCGAACGGCACGATCACGGTGGGGTGTCCCGCTTTGGCGGAGATGCCAGCGCCGCTGCTGCCGGGGAAGATGAGGGCGTCGAGCTTGTGTACGTCCATAGCCTCGTCGATGCCGTGCGTGCGCGCCAGGAAGATGTCCTTCGCGCGGTCGGCCAGGTAGCGGGCGCGATCGGCCTCGACGTTCATCTCGTCCGACACGTCGAAGTGCGCCTGGTCGTACTTGATGGCGCCGCGGTTGCGGTTGGCCACGTTGTAGGCGCGCAGTTCGGTCAGGGTCTTGACCGGGGCGCCGGGCCCGAGCGAGGCGAGCCACAGGTTGAAGTCGCGCTTCATGCCGTACTTGAACACCACCGAGCAGGCGGCGTCGTTGCCCTTGTTGTTGGTGGGGCCGACGCAGATGGGCCACGTGTTGAAGTTGTTGGCGGGGGTGCCGTCCACGTAGCTCGGGATGTCGACGTTGTCGACAATCGTCGCGCCCTCGCGCCTCATGACCGCGATGGCCTCTTCCATCACCGCGAGCTGCTGCGGGTTGATGCCGCCGACGAGCGCGCCAGTATCGGGACGCGCGACCGGGCGGTAGAAGCCCGCGCGCGGGATGCCGATGCGCGCGCCTCTCAGGCCGGCCAGCCGCAGGAAGCGCGTGTAGTCACGATCTGGCGGAGGGATGCAGGCGTTGGTGGCGGGATCCTGGGGATCGAGACCCACCATCGGGCCCAGCAGGAGAGCGGCGTCGGCCACGGTGCGTGTCATCGGGCCCGCCGTGTCCTGATCGGCCGTGATCGGCGCGATGCCGTAGCGGCTGATCAGGCCCACCGTGGGCTTGATGCCGACGAGCATGTTCGCGTTCGCTGGGCTCAGGATCGAGCCTGAGGTCTCGGTGCCCACGCTGGCTGCCCAGAAGCTGGCGGCGGTGCCGATGCCGGAGCTGGACCCGCCCGTGAACATCGCGGGCCGCCCGTCGTTCGTGGCCGCGCGCGGGTCGGTGCGCGGGTCGTACGGGTTCATGCCGTACTGGAAGAGCGCGCTGTAGTTGCCCGGCATGCCGACCGCCACCCAGTTGGCGAACTCGGTCAGCACGGTCTTGGCCAGGATGATTGCGCCGGCGTCACGCAGGTATTTGATGAGGGTGGCGTCGTAGGGCGGCGCGAATCCCGCAAAGGCCAGGCCACCGCCGGTCGTGGGCATGCTGGTCGTGTTGATGATGTCCTTGATGGCGATCGGAATACCGTGCAACGGGCCGCGCACGCGGCCGGCCGCGCGTTCGCGATCGAGTTCGGTGGCCTGGGTCATCGCGCTCGCGCTGACGGCAGCCGTGGCGTTCAACCGGTCCTCGTACCTGTCGATGCGGGCGAGGTACATCTGCACCAACTCGCGCGACGTGACGCGGCCGTCGGTGAGGGCGTTCTGCAGATCCCAGATCGAGGCTTCGACGATGTCGACGGCATGGCTTTGCGATCGGATGCGATCGCCCTGGTCCTGCCCGTCCTGCGCGCCCACGCCCATACCCATGCCCGCAGCGACGAGCGCGACGCCCAACAGCAACACTCGCTTCATAGGTGCCTCCTGCCGCTCGGCCCGGGATGGGGCTTGGCGCAGGCGTAGACTAGCGCAGATCCGCCCTCCTCACCCACGCTTAGTGGAGGCAGCCGGTGGGCGCGTGCCTACGGGGCAGACGCCGGCGGCACGCGCTTCTTCGAGGCCTGCTCGAACGCATAGGCCAGCTCGATGAGCCGCGGCTCACTGCAGGCCATGCCCGTGAAGCTCACCCCATACGGGATGGGCTTGGCCTCGAACCCTTCGGGGAAGGCCGGCGTAGGCGCGTTGGCCACGAGCGCGAAGGGCACAATCACCGTGGGATAGCCGGGCTTGGCGGCGATGCCTGCGCCACTCGCACCGGGGAAGAGGATGGCGTCGAGCTTCTGCGCCTTCATCACCTCGTCGATGCCGTGCGTGGCGCCAAGGTGGATGTCCTTCTTGCGGTCGGCCTCCCAGCGCGGCTTGTCCTTCTCGAGGTCCATCTCGTCGGACACATCGAGGTTGGCCTGGCCGTACTTGATGGCACCGCGGCTCTGGTGCGCCAGGTTCCAGGTGCGCAGCTCGGTCAGCGTCGACACTGGGCCCGTGTCATCGAGCGTCGCCAGCCAGGCGTTGAAGTCGCGCTTCATGCCGTACTTGAACACGACCGAGCAGTTGGCGTCCTGGCCCTTGGCGCCGTCGCTGCCGGAGCAGGTATTCCAGGTGAGGAAGTTGTTCGTCGCGTCGGCGTCGACGATGCTCGGGATGTCGGCCGGGTCGACGATCACCGCGCCCTGTGCCTTCAGGATCTCGATCGCGTCAGCCATCGCTTTGGCCTGCGTGTCGCTCAGCCCGCCGCGCGGGTCCTTTTCGCCCGGCACGGTGAACTTGTCGAAGTAGAACGCGCGCGGGATGCCGATGCGCGCGCCCTTCAGGCCATCGCGCTTCAGGTGCACCGAGTAGTCGCGATCGGGTGGCGGCGTGCAGGTGCTCGTGGCCGCGTCGTTCGGATCGGGCGCCGCCCCTTCCATCGCGCCGAGCAGCAGCGCGGCATCGGCCACGTACTTCGCCATCGGACCAGCGGTGTCCTGGTCGGCTGTGATCGGGATGATGCCGTAGCGGCTGATGCGGCCCACCGTGGGCTTGATGCCCGCCAGCATGTTCTGATTCGACGGGCTGAGCACCGAGCCCGAGGTCTCGCTGCCGACGTTTGCGGCCCAGAAGTTGGCGGCCGTGCCGATGCCGGAACTGGAGCCGCCGGTGCTCGCCACCGGCCGGCCATCGCCCGTGGCCTCGCGCGGATCGCGGCGCGGGTCGTAGGGGTTGATGCCGTAGCCGCCGAGCCCGCTGTAGTTGCCCGGCATGCCTTGCGCGATGAAGTTGGCGAGCTCGGTGAGCACGGTCTTGGCGAGGATGATCGCGCCGGCCTCTTTGAGGTTCTTGGTAAGCGTGGCCTCGTAGGGCGGCACATAGCCCTCGAAGGCCACCGCGCCGCCGGTCGTGGGCATGTCGGTGGTGTGGATGTTGTCCTTGAGCGCCACGGGCACGCCGTGCAGGGGCCCGCGCAGCTTGCCCGCCTTGCGTTCCGCGTCGAGCTGGTCAGCCTCCTCGAGGGCTTTCGGGTTCACCGCGATAGTGGCGTTGAGGCTGTGCTCGTAGATCCCGATGCGCTGCAGGTACTGCTCCACGAGCTGGCGCGACGTGACGCGGCCCTCGGCCATGGCCGTTTGCATGTCGGCCATGCTGGCCTCCACGACCGAAAACGGCGCGGCGGACGGAGGGGCGGGAGCGGGTGCGGAACACGCCGACACGGCGGCCGCACACAGGACCAGGAACAGCGATCGTGTTGGGATCATGAGGCCTCGCTACTTGTCGCTGAGGGTCTTGCGCGGGAACACGTCTACCGTGTCGCCAATCACCATCGTCATGAGGTCGTAGCCCACCGCCAGTGGACCAGCATAGGTACGCCGCGTGGGCGGGATCAGATCCGCCGCCGTGGCCGGTGACGGCACGACATGCGTGAACACGGCGAGACGCGGCGTGGCGCGCGCAAAGAGCGTGCCCGCCTGCTCGGGGCTGATGTGCCGGGCCAGGATGCGCGCGAGCGCCTTCGGGTCTTGCACCTGCGCGCGGCGGGCTTCCACCTCGGGGCTGATCACCTCCATCACCATCACATCCACGCCCTTGGCATAATCGACGAAGCGCTCGTCGAAGCGCATGTCGCCCGAGAACACCGCCGAGCGTCCGCGGTAGTCCACCCGATAGCCGTAGGCCGGCACGGCAAAGGCGCCGTGGTCCACTGCAAAGGCCGTGACGCGCAGGCCCTCGACGTCGTAGACCACGCCCGGCGCCACGTTGGCCGCTGCCAGCCGCACGCCCTCGGCGGGGAAGCCTTCATCCTTCGACCGCGTGGTGATGTCCCACTGATAGGCCTGTGCGAGATGCCCGGCCATCTCCACGGTGCCTGGTGGTCCTAACAGCGAGAGCGCCCTGGTTCGGCCGAAGATCCAGCTCGTGAGCCACACGTCCGGGAGGCCGACCGTGTGGTCGGAGTGTAGGTGCGTGAGCAGGAGCGTGTCGATGCCGACGAGCAGGTCGCGCTGGCCGATCTCGAACAGGCGCTGTGCGGCGCCGCGACCGGCGTCGATGAGCAGACGTTGGGTACCTGCTTCGACGAGAATCGACGGCCCGAAGCGCTCCATGTTGGGCCGCGGGTTGCCGGTGCCGAGCAGGGTGATCTGCAGCGTGCCCGGCAGTGCAGGGGCGGACTGCGCGTGGAATGACGCGATGGTGCTGGACGCGACGAGCGCGGCCAGGAACGTGTGTCGCAGGGTCATCGGCTCCTCCTGGGATTCGGGCTACAATTCGTGCGATGGAGTTTCGCATGGACCGGAGTGCAGCGCCGAAGACGCTCACGCTTGCCGACCATGGCTCCAGTGCGACCGCGCTTCGCTACTGGCGATCGCGTCCCGCGGCCGAACGCGTCGCTGCTGTCGAATTCCTCCGGAGGCAGTGGAGTGGACCTGGCGCCAGACTTCAGCGAGTTCTGCGAACTTTTGAGCGCCCATCGCGTTGAGTTCGTGATTGTCGGCGCGCACGCGCTGGCGTTTCACGGCGCGCCGAGGTTCACGGGCGATCTGGATGTCCTCGTGCGGCCGACCGTTGAGAATGGAAAACGGCTGCTGGCGGCGATCGCCGAGTTCGGCTTCCCGGCCTCCGGCTTGACGGCCGAAGGGGTCGTCAGCCCGCGCACGGTGATCGAGATGGGCGTGCCGCCCGTGCAGTTGCACGTCATGAGCGCCGTGGACGGCGTCACCTGGGATGAGGTGTGGCTGGGCAAGGAGATCGGACCATTGGGGCCGAATTCCGTGTTCTACATCGGTCGCACGCAGTTCTTGAAGAACAAGCGGGCCGCCGCTCGACCGAAGGACCTCGCGGATGTGGCGGCGCTAACCGACGACGAGTCGTAGCTGTCCTCTGGCGCGCCGCTAGCGCCAGCCGCGCATGCGCGCGCGCATGCGGATGAAGTCGTCGGGCGGCGGCGCTTCGGTCGACACGCGCACGCCGGTGATAGGATGCGGGAACGACAGCGTCCACGCGTGCAGCATCTGGCGCGACGCGGCCTCGGCCCCGCTCGGTGAGCCGTAGACACGGTCGCCGAGCACGGGATGGCCGATGTGCTGCAGGTGCAGGCGAATCTGGTGCTGGCGGCCGGTGTCGAGCGTGAGCTCCACGAGCGCGGCGCCGGTGCCGTAGGCCTGGCGCACCACGTAGTGCGTCACGGCGGGAATGCCGGTTTCGCCGGGGCCGGCCAGACGCCGGCGGCCAGCGGTATAGCCTTCGGCAATCGCCGCCTCGATGGTGCCAATCACCGGCGCAGGCACGCCCTCGACCAGCGCCACATATTGGCGGTCGAACTCGTGCCGGCCGAACTGCGCGCGGCCGGCGTCGTGCGCCTCGCGCGTGAGGGCCAGCGCCAGCGCACCGGTCGTGTCGCGATCGAGGCGGTGCAACGTGCCCACGTAGCCGCCCGGGCCGCGCCGCCGATCCATGTACTCGCGCACGCGGCTCAGCACCGTGTCCTCGCTGGCGCCGTCTTCCCTGTCCACCGGAATCGTGAGCAAGCCGGCCGGCTTGTCGACGACCAGGATGTGGGTGTCTTCGTAGAGACGCCCGAAACGCGATCGCGCCGGGCGTACCGCTGGGCGGTTCACATCGAGCACGACAGCGGCGGACGAGAGCACCTCGGCCCCCGGATCGCGCTCGATCACCTCGTTGACCGTGACCTGACCGCGCTCGATGGCCGAGCGCACCTTGGCCCACGACAATCCGGGTTGATCGGCGCGGAGGCGCTTGTCTAGGCGCGTACGTGTAGGTTTGGTCAGAAGGTCACTATAATTCAACCCTTCAGGAGGCTGCGCATGCTCGACGACACCGTGACGTCCATCTGCTACTACAACGGAACCTGGGGCACGGGCGAGGTGCCGCTGATGACGTCGGCCACCAACGCCGCCTGGCTGGCCAACTCCGTGTTCGACGGGGCCCGCGCGTTCGAAGGCGTGGCGCCCGACCTCGACCTGCACTGCCAGCGTTCGATCCGGTCGGCCGAAGGCCTGCTGATGAAGCCCCCCGTCACGGCCGAGCGCGTGCTCGCACTGGCGCGCGAAGGCATCGCGAAGTTCCCGGCCGATGCAGCGCTCTACATCCGGCCGATGTTCTGGGCCGAGACCGGCCTGGTGGCGATCGACCCCGACTCCACGCGGTTCGCGCTGGTCATCCACACGTCGCCGCTGCCCGATCCGGCGCGCGGGTTCTCGCTGTGCCTGTCGCCCTACCGGCGCTGCAGCCCCGATCAGGCGCCCACGCACGCCAAGGCGGCCTGCCTGTATCCGATGGCGGGCTTGGCCATCGCCGACGCCAAGCGCCGCGGCTTCGACAATGCGGTCATGTGCGATCCGATCGGCAACGTGGCGGAGCTGACCGCGCAGAACCTCATGATGGTCAAGGACGGCGCGGTGCACACGCCGGTGCCGAACGGCACTTTCCTGAACGGCATCACGCGCCAGCGCGTGATCGGCCTGCTCGAGAAGGACGGCATCGCGGTGCATCAGCGCACCATCCGGCCGGGCGAATTGCACCAGGCCGACGAGCTCTTCTCCACCGGCAACCACGGCAAGGTCGTGCCCTGCGTGCGCTACGAAGCGCGCGAGCTGGCGATCGGCCCGGTCTACCGGCGGGCGCGCGAGCTCTACTGGGCGTTCGCGCACAGCCAGGCGGCCCAACCGGCCATGGCGCGCGGCTAGCGGCGCGCCGCTGTCATGACGCCAGCCGATCGCGACGGGCGTCGCCTCGCCGCCGGCGACCACCTGCTGCAGTACGAGGTGCTCGACCTGCTGGGGGTCGGCGGCATGGGCGAGGTCTACCGCGCCCGCGACTCGCGCCTCGGGCGCGAGGTGGCGATCAAGGTGCTGCCCGCGCAGATGGCCGGCGACCCTGGCGTGCAGGCGCGCTTCGAGCGGGAGGCGCGGGCCGTCGCCACGCTCTCGCATCCCGGCATCGTCACGATCTACGAGTTCGCGCGCGAGCGCGACCTGCAACTGGTCGTGATGGAGCTGCTGCGCGGCGAGACGCTGCGGCAGCGGCTCGATCGCGAACGCATCCCCTGGATCGACGCGGTGGCGCTGGCCGCGCAGATGGCCGAGGCCCTGGCGGCCGCCCACGTGGAAGAGATCGTGCATCGCGATCTGAAGCCCGAGAACACGTTTCTCACGCGCACCGGCGCGGTGAAGATTCTCGATTTCGGGCTGGCCACCGGCCGCGCTCTCCGGGCCGGTGCCCTGCCCTCGACCAGTGTGACGGCGCTGCGCACCTCGGCGACCGGCGGCTTCGCCGGCACACTGGGATACTCCGCTCCCGAACAGTTGCGCGGCGAACCGGTGGACGCGCGCGCCGACCTGTTCGCCCTTGGCGCGATCCTCTACGAGCTCATCACCGGGCGGCGGGCGTTCGCGGGGGCCACGGCCGCGGACGTGGTGGCCTCGGTGCTGGCGCGCGAACCCGCCCCGCTTGCCGCCGTGGGCGCCGACGTGCCGGCCGACCTCGACGCGCTGGTGTTCCGCTGTCTGCAGAAGCAGCCGGCCAACCGCCTGGAGTCGGCCGAGGCGCTGGCCGCACTGCTGCGCGACATCCGGCACGCGGCCCTCACCACCGCCGCCGCCGGCCGCCCTGCGGGCCGCGCGGTGGCCCCGTCCACGACGCATTTCGATCTCGTCGTCATCGGCAGCGGACCGGCCGGTCAGCGCGGGGCCATTGCTGCGGCGAAGGCCGGCAAACGCGTGGTCATGGTGGACCGGCGGGCGATGCTCGGCGGCGTCTCGCTGCACCGCGGCACCATCCCCACCAAGACGCTGCGCGAGGTGGTGATGCACGCCGCCGGGAACGCGAGCCGGCCCTCTGCGTCGGGCCGCGACTTTTCGTCAGGGCCCGATGCGTCGGTGGCCGATCTCGCCTGGCGCGTGCAGTCGGTCATCGAGCGCGAGCAACATGTGGTGCACGGTCACCTCACCCGCAATGGCGTCGTGCTCGCCGACGGTCTGGCGCGCTTCCTCGATCCGCACCGCGTACAGGTCGTGAACGAGCACCACGACTACGTGCTCACGGCCGACCACGTGCTCATCGCCACCGGCTCGCGGCCGGCCCATGCGCCGGCGATTCCGATCGACGGCCAGCGGATCTTCGACACCGACGCGATGCCCGTGCTGTCGACGTTGCCGCGGGATGTCATCGTCGTGGGCGCCAGTGTCATCGGCCTCGAGTGGGCGTCGATCATCACGGCGCTGCACCGGCGCGTGACGATCATCGATCAGCGGCCGATGGTGCTCGAGTTCGCCGACGGCGAGATCGTCGAGGCGCTGTGCTACCAGCTGCGCCGCCGCGGCGCCACGTTGCGGCTCGGCGAGACGGTGACGGCGGTGCGGCGCGACGATCGCGGCCATGTCATCGCGGTGCTCGACAGCGGCAAGACCGCGCATGGCGAGGTGCTCCTGTCAGCGGTTGGCCGCCAGGCCAACACCGCCTCGCTCGAGCTGGCGGCGGTCGGTCTCGAGGCCGATGCGCGCGGCCGGCTGCGCGTCAACGAGCGCTTCCAGACCGACGTGCCGCACATCTCGGCCGCCGGCGACGTGATTGGCTTTCCGGCGCTCGCCAGCACCTCGATGGAGCAGGGGCGCCTCGCCGTGGCGCACATGTTTGGCCTGGGCGGCGTGCGCACGAACGCGCCGCTGCCCTACGGCATCTACACCATCCCCGAGATCTCGATGGTGGGGAAGACCGAGCAGCAGCTCACCGCCGGCCAGGTGCCCTACGAGGTCGGCGTCGCGCGCTACGAAGATCTGGCCAAGGGCCAGATGATCGGCGATGACGCCGGCTTCCTGAAAGTGCTCTTCGACCCCGCCACGCTGCGCGTGCTCGGCGTGCACATCGTCGGCACCAGTGCCGCCGAGCTGATTCACATCGGCCAGACGCTCATGGCCACGGGCGGCACGCTCGACGTGTGGCGTGATGCGGCCTTCAACCATCCGACGCTCGCCGAAGCCTACAAGCTGGCGGCCCTGAACGGCTTCAACCGGCTCGGCGAGTCAGCCGGCGTCTGACCGTCACTGCGGCCGCCGCGGCTCCACGATCGCGAAGCCCGCATCGAAGCGATCGAGCACGTCGAAGAGCGTGGCTGCGGCCGACACGTCGCCGGTCACACTGGCCGCGCCGGCCGTGACCGCCTCGCGCAGCGCCTGCTGCCCCAGGACGAGGGCCTCGAATCCGGCCCGGGTCAGCGTCACCGTTGCGCTAGGGGTAGCGGCGCGCGCGCCTGTGACCCACGTCAGCGCGCCGTTGCGCAGCGTCACCGTCACCTGTTCCTTCGTGTCGGTGAGCGTCCAGCCCACCGTGATCTCGTGCGCCCAGGCGCGCGGCCCGTTGACGTGCGTGCCGAGCACGTCGAAGACGACGCCGAGCGGCATGGCGTGCACCATCTCGGGATCGAGGAGCGCCGGACGGGCGGCGGGTAGCCCCTGGCGCAGTTCCTGGGCGCCGAGCAGGTAGGCGTTGCGCCAGGTCGCAGCTTCGGCCGCATAGCCCATCTGCTCGAAGGCGTCCGCGGCCAGGGCGCGGGCCTCGCGGTTCGCCGGGTCGGCGTAGACGACGTGACGCAGCACCTCGGCCACCCAGCGGTACTGGCCGCTCGCGAAGTCCGCGCGCGCCTTCGCGACGACCGCCGCCGCGCCGCCGAAGTACTCGACGTACTTCTTCGCCGCTTCGGTCTCCGGCAGGGGGTTCAAGGTGGCGGGGTTGGCGTCGTACCAGCCGAGGTATTTCTGGTAGACGGCTTTCGCGTTGTGGGCGAGCGTGCCGTAGTAGCCGCGCGCCGCCCAGTCGCTCGCCAGGCCCGGCGGCAGCTCCAGCGCTTCGGCGATCTCCGCCGGCACGTAGCCATGGTTCATCAGGCGCACGCTCTGGTCGTGGATGTACTGGTAGAGATCGCGCTGGTTCGCGAGGGCCCGGGCCACGCGCGCCCGGCCCCACGTGGGCCAGTGGTGCTGCGCGATGAGCACGTCGCTGTCGGCGCCGAAGCGCTCGAGCGCGTCGCTGAGATGCGCCGACCAGGCGCTCGCGTCGCGCACCTCGGTGCCGCGGAAGGGCAGCAGGTTGTGCATCGTCTTGGTGGCGTTCTCGGCCAGATTCAGCACCCGCTGCTTCGGCAGGAAGAGGTGCAGTTCGGCTGGCGCCTCGGTGTTGGGCGTGAGCTGGAACACCATCGACACGCCGTCGATGACGCGCGTCTCGAGGGGCTCGGTGATCGAGGTGGTGGGCGCGATGACCGAGCGCCCGGGCGCGCCGAGACCGTCGATCTTGCCGAGACCGGCGTCGACCGAGCCGCGCGGACCGCGGGGCAGGGGCGTGCCGAACTGGTAGGCGGCGCGGCGGCCCATGGCGTTGCCGGCGACCACCGACTCGGCGATCACGGCGTTCATGAATCCGGCCGGCGCTACGACCACCACGCGCCCGGCGGCCACCTCGACCGGATCGATGACGCCGCGCGCGCCGCCGTAGTGATCGCTGTGGCTGTGCGTGTAGATTACCGCCGTGACCGGCCGCTTCGGCCGGTGCGCGAGGTACAGGTCGAGGGCCGCCTTCGCCGATCCCACCGAACCGAGCGGGTCGACCACGATCACGCCGGTCGCGCCTTCGATGAACGTGATGTTCGCCAGCGCGAAGCCGCGCACCTGGTAGACGCCGGGCACGATCTCGAACAGGCCGTGGATGGTGTTGAGCCGCGCCAGCCGCCACAGGCTCGGGTGCACTGTGTCAGGCGCGATCTCGGCGTCGAGGAAGGCGTAGCGTCCCGACCGCTCGGCTTCTGGCAGCGTCGCGATGAAGCCGCGGCGTGCGTCGTCGAAGTCCTGCCGGTCGTGGAACGGCAGCGCGCGGAGCGCGGCGTCGTGCACCGCCCTCACGGCCGGCTCGACCGGTTTCGGCGCGGGCATCTGGCCGGTTGCGGTCAGTGTGGTCGTGAGGACGAGACCAGCCACCGCGGCCGTCAGGCTCGAGTTCGCGCGAGGGGGTAGGCAGCTCTTCGACTCACTGGGGCTGGGTCCCGATGTCGACGTCATGATGTCGCTCCTCTGTCTCGCGCGCGCCCGCCGCCCGACTCCCAATCAAGGCTCGCGCCGCATGGCTTTCACATGGTCGTTCACGGCTGCCAGATACCGGGGAATGTCCAGCAGCGCTGCTTCCAGCGCCTCGAACACGAGCGCGGGGTCGAGGTCGTCGTAGTCGTGCACGAGCCGGTTGCGAAGACCTGCGGCCCGCGCCACGCGCGCCGCGAACTCGTGGTCGAGCACGCCCATGCCGGCAAGCGCGACGAACGAGGCGTGATAGTCGGCCGGCGGCGCGTGCCCGCTGGCCGTCAGCAAGTGATAGTTGAGGTCGATCATCCGGCCAATGGCCCGCTGCAGGCGGCGCTCTACGACGGCCTGGTTGACCTCGCTCGCAAGGTAGGCGCCGCGGCCCTGCGCGGCGATGGCGGCAAGCGGTTCGAGGTCGGTGACCACCAGCAGCAGCTTGCGCGTGACCAGCTCGTGGTTGATGGTCATGACGCCGCGGTGCCGAGGCGGCCGTCGACAAACGCCTGCTCCAGCACCAGATAACGGGAGTAGTCCTGGTAGTGATGGAACGCGCGGAGCTTGAAGGCCGCGAAGTCATCAGGCGAGCCGAACACGCGTTCGCAGTGGTCGGCCACTTGTTTCAGAAAGAGCGGATCCGCGTGGTTCAGCACGGCCACGTCCACCTCGCGGCCGTGCCCGAACGCCTGAAGGTCGGACGTCAAGTCCATCAGTGCGGAGAACGACAGGCTGGCGCTACTTGTGACGACGCCAAGGTCGAGGTCGCTGCCGGCATGGGTGCTTCCGGTCACGGTGGAGCCGAAGCGGACGACGAGCCGCACTCCGTGTCGGCGGGCAAGGGCCGCGAGGGCGTCGGCGTCCATGACGTGACTATACGAAGAGGCGGGTCATAGCTACTCGGCCACCACCGCGATGACCTCGATCTCCACGAGGAAGTCGGGGTTCGCCAGCCGCCCCACCTGCACCAGCGTGCTCGCCGGCAGTTCCTTCGTGAAGTACTGCGAGCGCACCTCGCGGATCGCCTGCACCTGCGACGCGTCGAGCATGTAGTAGTTGGTCTTCACCACGTCGTTGAACGTGGCGCCAGCGGCCTTGAGGGCCGTGTCGAGATTCGCGAACACCTGCTTGGTCTGGGCCGTCAGGTCGCCCTTGCCCACGAGCTGGCCCTTCGCGTCGAACGCCACCTGCCCCGAGATGTAGATCGTGCGCCCACCGCGCGTCGAGACGATGTGGGAATAGCCAGTGGGCGTCGAGAGCCCGGGTGGGTTCATGCGCTGAATCACGGAACGCCCTCCTTGCGCCATCGGTCCTATCGTCGCAAACGCCAACCCAGCGGCGATGCCGGCCACTGTGAGTCCGAGCGTGAAACGGGTAGCGGGAATCATGGTGTCTCCTCGAGGGACGGCGCTCAGGCGCTGACGGGGTGGGGCTTGCGGGCGTAGAGCAGAATCATGGCCGTGCCGGCCACCGCCGCCAGCACGACGATCGTCGCGATGACGGGCGTGAGACGCCCGGCGAGATAGAGCACCGTGAGGCTCAGGCTCACGCACGACCACATCGACAGCAGCGCGCTCCTGGCCGCCGCGCGCGACATGCCGCGGCCCTCGTCGAGCACTTTCATATAGGGGGCGAAGAGCGGGATGCGGAGCAACCGGTCCTCGAGCCAGGGACAACTGCGCGCGAAGCAGTACGACGCGATGATTAGGAAGATGGTGGTCGGCAGCCCGGGCACGAACACGCCCAGCCAGCCCATGCCCACAGAAGCCACGCCCAGGCCGGCAAAGGCCCAGCGGCGCGGGTCACGCACCCACGACACGGGCTGAGGACTGACGGGGCAGGTCTTGTCCATGACGAACACCCCATTGTGGCGCGCCGCAACACCGGGAGGCAACCCCCTCGCGTTCTGCTGGTATCCTACGCGGCCATGTGGGTACAACATCAGCAGGTGGCTCGGCACGCCGGGCGTCGAATGGTCGTGGGCGTGGCACTGGTCGCGCTCGTCAGCGCCTGCGGAGGCTCGACGCCGGCACCGGCGCCCGCGCCGGCCGCCGATGCCCTCGACGCGCCTGACATCGCGGCGGCGCTCAAAGCATTCCAGGGCAGCCAGATCAAGCAGCACATGACCGTGCTGGCCGACGATGCGCTCGAAGGCCGCGGCCTGGGCAGCGCGGGATACGAGGGGGCGCTGCAATACGTCGAGAAGACGGTCACCTCGTTCGGGCTCGCGCCGGCCGGCGAGAATGGCGGCTACCGGCAGCGCGTGCCGCTCCGGAACAGCGTCGTCGTCGAGAACGCGAGTGCCATGACAGTGCGTTCGGCCGGCCGGACCAGGACACTGGCGTACGGCAAGGACTTCCTGCTCGGGGCGGACGCCCTGCGCGCCCAGGTGAGCATCGCGGATACGCCGGTCGCGTTTGTCGGCTACGGCGTGAGCGCGCCCGCGCTGGGTTATGACGACTACGGGGCGGGCATCGACGTGAAGGGCAAGGTGGTGGCGTTCCTGAGCGGCGCGCCGGCGATGCTGCCAAGCAACGAGCGTGCCTACTACTCGTCGGGGGCGGCGAAAGAGGCCGAGGCCGTCAAGCGCGGCGCCATCGGCACGATCAACTTCACCTCGCCCGATGACCCGCGCTTTCGGTGGGACGTGAGCGTCGCCACCGGCAAGCAGGGCGGCTACGCCTGGGTGGACGCGCAGGGCAATCCGAACCGCGGGGATCCGGCCTTGCGGGGCTCGGCGTCGCTCAATCATTCCGGCGTGGCGGCGCTCTTTGCCGGTGCGCCGACGCCCGCCGCCGACGTCTTCGCGGCGGCCGCGAAGAGCACGCCGCAGGCCTTCGACCTGGCCACCCGCGTGTCGCTCACCACGCAGTCGACCCACCAGGACGTCGAGAGCGCCAACCTCGTCGTGCGGCTCGAGGGGAGCGACCCGGCGCTCGAGGACGAACACGTCGTCTACATCGCCCACGTCGATCACTTCGGACGCGGCGTGGCGATGAACGGCGACGCCGTCTACAACGGCGCCCACGACAACGCCTCGGGGGTCGCGATCGTGCTCGATGTGGCGCGCGCCTATGCAGCCCTGCCCACGCGGCCCCGCCGCTCCGTGCTGTTCCTGTTCGTGACGGCCGAGGAGCGCGGGCTGCTTGGCTCCGACTACTTCGCGCGCCATCCGACGGTGGCGAAGGACGGGATCGTGGCCGACCTCACCCTCGACATGCCGTTTCTGTTCCACCCGCTGCTCGACATCGTTCCGTATGGCGCGCAGCACTCGACGCTCGCGGCGCCGGTGGCGCGCGCGGCCCAGCACCTGGGCATTGCGATCGGCGCCGATCCGATCCCTGAGCAGGTGCTGTTCATCCGCAGCGACCACTTCAGCTTCGTGCGCCAGGGCGTGCCGTCGCTCTTCATCAAGAGCGGTTTCAAGACCGGCGATCCGGCGCGTGACGGCGCAGCCATCAACGCCGCCTACCGCCGCGACGTCTACCACAAGCCCAACGACGACATGTCGCAGCCGTTCGACTTCGACGCCGGCGCGAAGCACGCGCAGCTCAACTTCCTCACGGGCTGGCTCGTGGCGCAGGAGACGGCCCGGCCGACGTGGAATCCCGGCGACTTCTTCGGTGGCCTGTTCGGTGGCGCTGCGTCGGGCGCCGCCCGGCCAGCCAAGACGGGCAACTGAGCGGCACGCGTCCAGATCAGGCCAGATCGTAGCGGCCGAGATTCATCACCTTGTCCCACGCGGCCACGAAGGCGCGCACGAACGTCTCCTTCGCGTCATCGCACGCGTACACCTCGGCCAGCGCGCGCAGTTCGGAGTTCGATCCGAACACGAGATCCACGCGACTGGCGGTCCATGCGAGATGGCCCGTCGCGCGGCTGCGGCCCTCGAAGGTCTCCGCCGCGTCGGAGGTCGGCGTCCACACCGTGCCCATGTCGAGCAGGTGCACGAAGAAGTCGTTGCTCAGCGTGCCGGGCCGCGTCGTGAGTACACCCGCCGCAGACGGCGATGCGTTCGCGTGCAGCGCCCGCAGGCCGCCGACCAGCACCGTCATCTCGGGCGCGCTCAGCGTGAGCATGCGCGCCTTCTCGATCAGCAGGTTCTCGGCGGGCAGCGCCTGCCCCGGAGCAAGATAGTTGCGGAACCCGTCGGCCGTCGGTTCGAGCACGGCGAAGGACTCGACGTCGGTCTGCTCCTGCGACGCATCCGCACGGCCCGGCGTGAACGGCACCGGCACGTCGTAGCCGGCGGCTGTGGCGGCCTGCTCGACCGCGGCGCAGCCACCGAGCACGATCAGGTCAGCCAGCGAAACCTGCGTCGTGCCACCGGCGGCGTTGAACGCCTGCTGGATGCCCTCGAGGGTCTGGAGCACCTTGGCGAGTTCCGCGGGCGTGTTGACGGCCCACTCCTTCTGCGGCGCGAGGCGGATGCGCGCCCCGTTGGCGCCCCCGCGCTTGTCGGTGCCGCGGAACGTCGAGGCCGACGCCCACGCGGTCGAGACCAGCTGCGACACCGAGAGACCCGAGGCGAGGATCGTGCGCTCGAGGGCCGCGATGTCGGCCGCGCCGACGAGCGCGTGCGTCACCGCGGGCACCGGGTCCTGCCACAACTGCGGCTCCGCCGGCACCAGCGGGCCGAGGTAGCGCACGATCGGTCCCATGTCGCGGTGGGTCAGCTTGAACCACGCCCGGGCGAAGGCGTCGGCGAACGCCTGTGGCTCCTGGTGGAAGCGCCGCGAGATCGGCTCGTAGGCCGGGTCCATGCGCAGCGCGAGGTCCGAGGTGAGCATCGTCGGGCCATGCGTCTTCGCCGGGTCGTGGGCGTCGGGAATCGTGCCCGCACCGGCGCCCCCGACCGGGCGCCACTGGTGCGCGCCGGCGGGGCTCTTCGTGAGCTCCCATTCGAAGCCGAAGAGGTGGTCGAAGAAGTCGGTGCTCCACGTGGTGGGCGTCGTCGTCCAGGTGACCTCGAGGCCGCTGCTGATGGTGTCGCCGCCCTTACCGGTGCCGTGGCTGCTCTTCCAACCGAAGCCCTGTTCCTCGAGGGCGGCGGCTTCGGGCTCGCGGCCCACATGCTTCGCGTCACCCGCGCCGTGCGTCTTGCCGAACGTGTGCCCGCCGGCGATGAGCGCCACCGTCTCTTCGTCGTTCATCGCCATGCGGCGGAAGGTCTCGCGGATATCGCGGGCGCTGGCCAGCGGATCCGGATGGCCGTTGGGCCCTTCCGGATTGACGTAGATGAGGCCCATCTGCACGGCGGCCAGGGGATTCTCGAGCTGCCGGTCGCCGCTGTAGCGCTGGTCGCCGAGCCACGTGGTTTCGGAGCCCCAGTAGATGTCCGACTCGGGTTCCCACACATCCACGCGCCCGCCGCCGAAGCCGAACGTCTTGAAGCCCATCGACTCCAGCGCGCAGTTGCCGGTGAAGACCATCAGGTCGGCCCACGAGAGCGCGCGGCCGTACTTCTGCTTCACCGGCCAGAGCAGGCGCCGTGCCTTGTCGAGGTTCACGTTGTCAGGCCAGCTGCCGAGGGGCGCAAAGCGCAGCGTGCCGTTGCCCGCACCACCGCGGCCGTCGTGGATGCGGTAGGTGCCGGCGCTGTGCCAGGCCATGCGGATGAAGAGCGGACCGTAGTGGCCGAAGTCGGCCGGCCACCAGTCCTGCGACGTCGTCATCACCTGCTCGATGTCCTTCTTCAGTGCCTCGAGGTCGACGGTCTTGAACGCGGCGGCGTAGTCGAACGCGTCGCCCATCGGATCGCCCTTGGGCGGATGCTGATGGAGCACCTTCAGATTCAACTGGTTCGGCCACCAATCCCGGTTCGTCGTGCCGCTGTGCGCTTGGCCCGAGAACGGGCACTTCGATTCGTTTGCCATGTGACGTTGACCTTTACTTGGAGTGTGGGGGGTAGGTCGTAAATGTCAGCCCGCGACCTTCGGCGGGCTGCGGCGACGGCGTGTCGGTGGATCGGCAGGTGGGGCTGCGCGGGCGTGGGCCAGGCACTGGGGACAGCGCCCCCAGTAGGCGACCTCGGCCTCGTCGATCTCGTAGCCCTGGTCGTCGGCCGCCGCGAGACAGGGGGCCGTGGTCACCGCGCAATCGACATCGACCAGACGGCCGCAGATGCGGCAGATCAGATGGTGGTGGTTGTCGCCGACGCGATCCTCGAAGCGGGCCGGCGATCCGGCGGGCTGAATGCGCCGGAGCAGGCCTTCTGTGACCAGCAGGCCGAGGGCGTCGTACACCGACTGGAGCGAGATGGCGCCGATCTCTGCTCTGACCACCTCCGACACGCTCTCGGCCGTGATGTGGGGCTGGCCCGCGACCGCCCTCAAGACCGCCAGGCGCTGAGCCGTGACCTGAATGCCGCGTTCACGAAGCAGGTCGGCGGGATCGGAGGCCACTCGCCACAGAGTAGATCAAGCATTGGATTGGTTCAAACATTTAGCCGGCCACGCCGGCGGATCCCTTCCCCGAGGCGCCAGCGCACCGCGTTGCGGCGGCTCATTGGCGAGATCCGCGGGCGCCATCCGGGGTGACGCTCGACCGCGTGCTACGCCGTGACGCCGAGTCGGACTGGACGCGACCCAGCGCGCCGTTCCTGCCATCACCTTGTCACCGACCTGACATCCCGACCCCACACGCAATCGCTAAGGTGGGCACAGTGCCTGTCATGAAAGGACACACTGAATGCAGACCACGCAACTGATTGGAATGGGACTACTGCTTGCGCTCGCCCTCGGAATGGCGACGAGCGCCGACGCGCAGGGGCGCCCCGGCGGCGGCTCAGGGCGGCCTCCTGATGTGGGCGGTCCGCCGAGCGGTGGGCAGCCCCCGGCTGGCGGCTCGGGACGGCCCGGTGCTGGCACCCGTCCTGGTGGCGGCACACGGCCGGGAGGCGGTGGACGTCCGGGTGGCGGCACCCGTCCTGGCGGCGGCAACTAGCAGGCTGAGCCACGTGCGTGCCCGGGCCATCGTGCCCGGGTGCGCGCGTTCTCGACGACGGCACGCGTGACGCGTCTCGGCCTGCGCTAAGCTTCGGACATGGCCGCAAATACTCAGGCGCGCGGACTCGCGGCGCTGCGCCTCTTCCTCGGCGTGTTCTTCCTCTTCGAGGGCCTCGGCAAGATCGGCTGGCTGATGGATCCCTCGCCGCTCACCGCTCAGCTCACCGGCTACTTGCAGACCGCGAATCAGTGGAATCGCGCCTACCTGGAGACTGTCTGCATTCCTGGCGCGGCCGTATTCGCGCGGCTCGTGCTCTTTGGCGAGTTGGCCACGGGCACCGCGCTCATCCTGGGCGCCTACGCGCGCTACGCGGCCATCGCGGCGTTGCTGATGGTGCTCAACATCCACTTTGCGAGCGGCGCGATCTTCCAGTACCGGTTCCTCACCAATGGCTTCGGGCTGCCCGTGCTCGGTGGATTGCTGGCGCTGGCCATCGGCGGTGCGGCCCTGCCGCTCAGCGTAAAGAAGACCTAGCCGGGCGTGACCATGTCGCAGAAGCCCACCAGCCGCGAGCGCTTCGCCGACCTGCTGTTCTACGCGGTCGTGATTCTGGTGGCCTACCTGGCGATGCAGGTGGTGTGGCCGTTTCTGGCGCCGCTCGCGTGGGCGGCGATTCTCGCGATGACGCTGCGCCCGGTCTACCTGAAGTTCTGCATCCGCGTGGGCAACGGCAATGCCGCACTGGCCACCACGCTGTTGGCGGCCGTACTCATCATCGCCCCGGCCGTGTTCCTGGGCGCCGTGGTGATCGCGCAGGTGCCGGTAGCGCTCGGCTACTTGAAGGGCCTGTCCACCACCACCCCTGAGCAGCTCACGCGCGCGTGGGCGGTGGTGCGGGCTCGCGTGCCGGTGGCCCTGCCGCCCGACCCGGTGTCGCTCATCACCGACGGCCTGCAGCAGGCGGCCGCCTTCCTCGTGCCGCAGGCCGGATCGCTCTTGGCCGACATGCTGTCGATTCTGGGCAGCCTGCTCGTGATGCTCTTCGCGCTCTTCTTCCTGTTGCGCGACGGCACGTCATGGGCCGCCGTGATTCGCCGGCTGTTGCCGTTCAGTGAACAGGAAAGCGAGCGCCTGATCTCGGAGACGAGCGACCTGGTGGTGGCCAGCGTGGGCGCCGGTCTGATCGTGGCCGCTGTGCAGGGCCTGATTGGCGGCGTGGCGTTCTGGCTGCTCGGCATCACGGCGCCGGCCGTGTGGGGCGTGGCCATTGCCATCTGCTCGCTGCTGCCGGTGATTGGCGCCACCATCGTGTGGGTGCCGGTGGCGGCGTGGCTGTTCTTCTCGGGTCACGTCACGACCGCGCTCGTGCTCACGGCGATCTGCGCGGTGGTACTCGGCTCGGCCGACAACGTGCTGCGGCCGATTCTGCTCAGTGGCCGCACGTCGGCGAGCGGCCTGGTCGTGTTCATCGGCTTGCTGGGAGGGGTGTCGGCCCTGGGCCTTGTGGGCCTGGTGCTGGGACCGATCGTGCTGGTGATTGCCGGCACGCTCATCGACGCGCTCACTCGACCTCGACGGGTGCACTTGCCGGAAGACGAGATCACGGTGATTGAGTGAGCGCCGAGTTCGAACCGCACATGCGCCAGGCGCTGGCGCTGGCGGCGCGGGCGGCCGCGGCCGGGGAAGTGCCGGTGGGCGCCGTGGTGGTGGTGCACGGCGAGGTGGTGGGTGAGGGGCATAACCGTCCCATTTCCACCAGCGACCCGACTGCTCATGCCGAGATCGTGGCGCTACGCGACGCGGCCGCGCGTCTGAAGAACTACCGCCTGAGCGGGGCCACGCTGGTGGTCACGGTGGAGCCGTGTCTGATGTGCGTGGGCGCCATGGTGCACGCCCGCATCGGCACCGTCGTCTACGGCACGCCCGAGCCGCGCACCGGCGCCCTCGGTTCGGCTACCGCGGCTCACGAGACGCCAGGGCTGAACCACCGCCTGGCGGTGGTGGGCGGGGTGCTCGAGGACGACTGCCGGGCGCTGATGCGGGATTTCTTCCGGGTGCGGCGCAGCGGTGGCGACCAGACGGCCGCTGATCCGTTATAATTTGACGTCCCGGCTTGCCGGACGCGGTCCCACCTCTGCGGAGAGGTACCGAAGTGGTCGTAACGGGCGCGCCTCGAAAGCGTGTTGTCCGAAAGGGCACGTGGGTTCGAATCCCACCCTCTCCGCCAATCACAA
>Ga0105044_10001734_pt1 | contig 29548 bp, 16 predicted proteins | sample MAT01_FD_78092 | JGI IMG/M metagenome (GOLD analysis project Ga0105044, IMG submission 78092) | Freshwater microbial communities from Lake Fryxell liftoff mats and glacier meltwater in Antarctica - MAT-01 | ecosystem: Environmental > Aquatic > Freshwater > Ice > Liftoff microbial mat | place...
GCGCGCGCGCTCGCGAAGGAAGGCAAGAGCGTGGTCTGGATCGATGGCGGCTTGCACGCCACCGAGGTCGTGGGGGCCAACCAACTCATGGAGACCAGCTATCAGCTGGTGAGCCGCACCGACGACGAGACCATGCGCATCCTGAAGGATGTCATCATCGTGATGGTGCACGCCAATCCCGACGGCATGCAGATGGTGGCGAAATGCTACATGCAAGAGCCCGATCCCACCAAGCGCCGAGGGCCCTGTTCCACGCGCCTGTACGAGAAGTACGCGGGCCACGACAACAACCGCGATTTCTACATGTCCAATCTGCCGGAATCGCAGAACATGAACAAACTCATGTACTGGGAGTGGTTGCCGCAGATCATGTACAACCACCACCAGTCCGGCCCTGCCGGCACGGTGATCTTCTCGCCGCCGTTCCGTGATCCGTTCAACTACAACATGGATCCCATGATCGTGATGGGGCTCGACATGGTTGGCGCGGCGATGCACCAGCGTTTTTTGCAGGAAAACAAGCCCGGCTTCACCATGCGCTCCGGCGCGAGCTACTCCACGTGGTGGAACGGCGGATTACGTACCACGGCGTACTTCCAGAATATCATCGGCATTTTGACTGAGATCATCGGCAGCCCGACGCCATCGCAGATTCCCGTGACCATGGGGCAGATCTTGCCGCGCGGTGATCTTCCGGCGCCTATCGCCCCGCAGGAATGGCACTTCCGCCAATCGATCGACTATTCCGTTACCGCCAACTACTCCATTCTCGATCTCGCGTCGCGCTACAAAGATCAGTTCTTGTTCAACATTTACCGCATGGGTGTCAACCAGATTGCGCGCGGCAGCGCGGATCATTGGACCATTACCAACAATGACATGGAGCGCGCCGATTCGGCGTTGCGTGGGAACACCGCGACCATGGCGTCTGGCGGCGGCCGCGGCGGACGCGGTGGTGCTGCGGCCCCCGCCGGCGGAGACTTCGGCCCCGACGCAGGGTTTGGCGGAGGGCGTGGTCCGGCAATGTCGATGGCGCAATACAACAGCGTGTTCAAGGATCCCGCACGTCGTGATCCGCGCGCCTATGTCATTCCGGTGGGTCAGCCGGACTTTGCCACGGCCACCAAGTTCATCAACACGATGCGCTACATTGGCGTCGAAGTGCAGCAGGCCACGGCGCCGTTCACGGTAAAGGGGAAGAATTATGGCGCCGGCTCCTACGTCATTCAGTCGGCGCAAGCCGGTCGCGCTCACGTGATCGATCAGTTCGAGCCGCAGGATCATCCGAATGACATGGACGAACGTGGCATCCCGAGGCGTCCGTACGACAACGCCGGATGGACGTTGGCCTATCAGATGGGCGTGCAGTTCGATCGTTACGTCGACGATGTGACAGGGCCCTTTACGATGATCAAGGGCCTGGCGTTGCCGCTCGCGGGCACCGTGGCCAGCGCCAACGGTGCGGCAGGGTATGTCATTGCCGGCGATGTGAACGACGCGTTCACGATCGCCAATCGCGTGATCAAAGCGAACGGCGAAGTGTTTCGGTTGGCCAAGCCGATGACCGTAAATGGCAAGACGTTTGGCGCGGGGTCGTTTTACGTGACGACTGGCGGTGCGGTTACGCCAGCGCTGCAAGCGGCCGCCAGGGAGTTGGGTGTGAACATGGAAGGCACCACGTCGCGTCCCGATGCGAGCGCCAACAAGTTGACGTCCAAGCGGATCGCCCTGTGGGACACGCAGACCGGTTCAATGCCTTCCGGATGGACGCGTTTCTTGCTTGAGCGCTTTGAGTTTCCGCACACGGTGGTGTGTGGCGCCGGCTTCGATGATGCCGATCTCAAAAGCAAGTACGACGTGATCGTACTGCCGTCAGATGGCAACATCAGTGCCGGTGGGGCGGGGCGCGGCGTGGGCGGCTTTGCCGGTGGCGCCGGCGAGGGCGGGGCAGCCAAGGCGTCGACCGATCCAGATTTGCGCAGTCTCTGTCAGGTCACGACAGGCACGGGCACGGGTGCCACGGCGATGGCCAACATCAAGAAGTTCGTGGAAGCTGGCGGTATTCTGGTGGCCGCGGGCAACGCCTCGCGCATCGGACAACAACTCGGACTGCCGATGTCTGACTACCTGGTAGACAGAAAGCCCGGCGAGCCTGATGTGCGGCTCGCATCAGACAAGTTTTACGTGCCGGGCTCGATTCTTCGCGTCGCCACCGATTCGACGGCGTCCTCGATGCTGGGCATGCAGGGACACACGGATGTGTTTTTCAACAATAGCCCGGTGTTCCGGTTGGACCCCACGGCGGTGGCGCGCGGCGTCCGCCCTGTGGCCTGGTTTGATACGGCCACGCCGCTGCGCAGTGGCTGGGCCTGGGGACAAAACTATCTGAACGGCGGTGTCGCTGCCGTTGAGGCGTCGGTGGGTCGTGGGAAGATGTTCCTGTTTGGCCCCGAAATTACGTTCCGCGCGCAGCCACATGGCACGTTCAAGGCGCTCTTCAATAGCATCTACAACGTACAGCTGGCACCGGTGATCACGCCGTAGCGCGGCGAGCATGCCCTCGACGATCTTTCTTGTTCGTCGAGGGTATTGGACCACCTGCGGTCCGGATCCACATCCCACTTCACACACCCAGCACAATGACGCGACAGTTCTTCACCGCTACGGCGGCGCTCATGGTATTCGCAGGCGTTGCATCGGCACAAACGCCGCCAACGAAAAAGCCCGCAGCACCGATGGGCGCCATGGACCACAAGATGGACCACAAGATGGAAGGCGAGATGAACCATGCCATGAGTCCGTGGAAGGAGATGGACGCCTACCACATGCTCATGATGGCCACCTGGCACCCCGCGAAGGACAAGGGCGACATGGCGCCCACGCGCGCCAGGATCAACGAGATGGTGGCGTCGGCCAAGGTGCTGGCCGCGTCTTCGGCGCCGAAAGGGTGCGACTCGCCGAAGCTCAAGGAAGCTTCCGCCGGCCTCGTTTCACAAACGCAGGGCGTTGCCGATCTGGTGGCCAAGCAGGCCGACGACGTTGCGCTTAAAGCGGCGATGAAGGCGCTGCACGACAAGTTCGACGTGCTGGAAGAAGGGTGCGTGATGCCGAAAGCAGGCAAAGACTAACCGTCGAGCGTTTCAACGCTGCACGCCCGTGTCTCGCGAGAGACACGGGCGTGTTGCGTTCAGCCCTTGATCACGGGTACGTCGTACGCGGCGAATGCCGCGTCGCGCGAAATGATCACGAGGCCCTCAACTGACCAATATGGTCAATACTGCTCGCGTTCGAAGGTTCCTCGGCGCACCAGCGCGCCATCACGCACGTGCCAGACACCGCGCGCCATGACATCGCGCACGCGGTGCGCGTCATCAAGCACCACCAAATCTGCGTCGTACCCGACCGCAACACGCCCTTTGTCCGGCAAGCGCAGAAACTCCGCGACGTTGCAGGTGAACGGTGGCAGCACAGTCTCGAGCGCATGCCCGCGTTCGAGGAGCGTGTGCATGGTAGCCGCTAAGGCTGTCGAGGTGCCAACGTCCATGCGCGTCACGCGACCGTCTGCATCGAACACGGGCAAGCATCCACCGCCGTCGGAGCTTACGGTTACCCGCTCCGGCGGTGCGCCCGACTGCCAGTAGCGCTCCAGCGCCTCATGGGCCGCCCAGGCATCGTCGCCGTCTTCGACGGGGAACGCCGTGATGTCAATCGTGCAGCCACGACGCGCGAGCGCAACGGCCTCGTCAAACAATGCGCGTTTTCGATTGACATGCGTGGGATTGAACACACGCGGCGGCAACTCACTGACCTCCAAAGCCTCGCGAATCAATGCGACTCCGCGCGCGCCATCGCCCACATGGAGGTGCAGCACGCCGGCCTTGCCACTCATGAGCCCGCCCACGTGCACCTCCGACGCAATGCGCAGCAGCTCGTCGCGCGTGGGCTGGCTGGACCGATGATCACTGATCGCCACTTCTCCCACACCGATGATGCGATCGATCTGCGCAAGGTCGCCGCGCACCGTGCCCGTCAACGTCATCGGCGGAAGGTGATAGCCGCCGCAATGGCACCACGCGGAAATACCTTCCGCAACGAGCGCACGCGCCGAGGCCACCAAGTCGGCCGTGTTGCGCGTCACGTCGTCGGTGCCAAGCACTCCAACCACCGACGTGACGCCGCCCAGTGTGTACTGCGACAGCGCGGGGGGTGGAACCCGTGTCGCCGGACCGGCCTCGCCGCCGCCCCCCGTCAAATGCGCGTGGCCGTCAATCAGGCCGGGTATCACTCGAAGGCCTTGAAGGTCCTCGACCGTCACATCCAAGGCCTCCGGCAGGGCCGGCAGTGACGTCCCGATCCAGAGGATGCGCTCCCCGCCGAGCAGGATATCGACGGTGCCGAGCGGGTGCGGGGAGAAAAGCGTCGCGTTCTTGAGCAGTCGCATCGCCGAACGTTACCCAGTCGACTTGGCCCGCGTTAGCTTACCGTAGCTCCTTTCACTCTCCATTTCGCGAGCCCACGACCTGTATGCGCGGCTGGATCATTCCCATCGGTGGTAAGCTGGCGTCTCCAGCCATTCTCGAGCGCTTCGTCGCCCTTTGTGGCGGGGCGTCTGCCCGCATTGCGGTGATCCCCACCGCGTCCAGCGAACCGGACATGGGAACGTACTTTGAGCGCGTCTTCCAACGCCTCGGCGTAAATCAGGCCAAAGGGTTGAACTTCGACCGTCGCACCGACTGCGACGATGCAGACTGGCTCTCGTGGCTTGGCGACGCGACGGGCGTGTTTCTCACCGGCGGTAACCAGCTCAGGCTGTCGTCGATTCTTGGCGGGACCCCGGTCGCGAAGTTGTTGCGCGTGCTGAATGCGAATGGGGTCTCCATCGCGGGGACGAGCGCCGGTGCGGCCTACTTGAGCGAACACATGATTGCCTTCGGTGAGGAGGGCGGTTCGCCGAGGGCGGGCATGGTGACCGTCTGCGGCGGGCTCGGGCTTACGAATCGCGTGATTATTGATCAACACTTCCGCCAACGGGATCGCATGGGGCGTCTGCTTACCGCCCTCTCGTACAATCCGTTCTGCGTCGGGCTTGGGGTGGACGAAGACACGGCGGCCTTCATAGCGCCGGATGAGACGCTCGAAGTGGTCGGGGCAAGCGCGGTCACGGTGGTCGATCCTGCGGACATTACCTTCACGTCGATCGCCGAGGCCAAACCCGGCGAGACGCTGACGATCGTAGGCGCGCGTGTCCATGTCCTTGGTGCAGGCTCCACATTCAACTTGCATACGCGACGTGTTGCCGCGTCTGTGGTGTACGATTCCTTTGTTACCGGCGAGTAGTCGCGCATGAAGATCCTCGATCGCTCGGTGTACGTCGGCCCAAGCCACTACGCGCTGTTTCCGGTGATTCGCTTGGTCCTTGACCTTGGTGCGATCGAGGAATGGCCAACGAGCCGACTGGGTGTTGGCTTTGTTGACGATCTTCTTGCTGCGCTGCCGGGGTTGCGTGAACATGGGTGCTCGTATGGCGAGCCCGGGGGATTCGTTCGTCGCATGACGGAAGATGACGGCACGTGGCTTGGGCACGTCCTCGAGCATGTCGCCATCGAAGTGCAGAACGTGTCCGGCATCTCGGTGACGTTCGGCAAAACCCGTGAGACCACCACGCCTGGCGTATACGATGTGGTCTTTGAGTATGAGCAGGAGGATGTTGGGCTCGAGGCCGCCGATGTGGCACTCGACCTGCTGCATCACCTGCTGCCCGTGGAGCTCCGTCCGGAAGGCACAGACCCCACCTTCGATCTCGACGAGCGTCTCGGTGCCTTCATTCGCTATGCACAGCGTCGAGCACTTGGCCCCAGCACGGCGAGCATCGTGCATGCGGCGCAATCGCGCGATATCCCGTGGCTCCGTCTGAATGAGCAAAGCCTGATCCAGCTCGGCTATGGCTGCAATCAGCAGCGCATCCAGGCGACCATCACCGGGCAGACGTCACATATCGCCGTTGAACTGGCATCGGACAAAGAAGAAACAAACCGCATTCTCGCGAACCTTGGATTGCCGGTCCCGAAGCAGCGCCTCGTGCAGTCTGCGGAGCGGGCGGTCGCGGCCGCCGAGCGTATCGGCTATCCCGTTGTCACCAAACCGTACAACGGAAATCACGGACGCGGCGTGTCGGTCGCGCTGGCGACGCCAGAGCAGGTGATGGCCGGATTCGAACGCGCGAAAGAAATTTCGCGCAGTGTGATCGTTGAAAGTTTTATCACCGGTCACGATCACCGCATGCTGGTCGTGAATGGCGAGCTGGTGGCCGTCAGCAAGCGTGAACCAGGGAAGGTCACGGGCACGGGTACGCATACCATTGCGCAGCTGATCGACCTCGTCAATGCCGACCCGCGCCGTGGCATCGGACATGAGAAGGTGCTCACACGGCTCGACCTGGATGAACAGGCGCATGGCTTGCTCGCGAAATTGGGCTACACGGCCGAGACGGTACCGGCGCTGGGTGAGGATGTGTATCTGCGCCTCACGGCCAATCTTTCAACGGGCGGCACCGCGGCCGACATGACCGACGTGGTCCATCCGGATAATTCCGAAATGGCCGTGCGGGCAATTCAGGCCATCGGGTTGGACATCGGCGGCGTGGACTTTTTGTCACCGGATATCACCCAGTCGTACAAAGATGTCGGTGGCGCCATTTGCGAGGTCAACGCGGCCCCGGGCTTTCGCATGCACATGGCGCCGAGTGAGGGGCGGCCACGCGATGTGGCCGGACGTGTCATTGACATGCTCTTCCCGCGCAATGCGCCCAGCACGATCCCGATTGCCGCGCTCACGGGTACCAACGGCAAAACCACGACGGCGAGACTGCTGGCGCATATTCACAAACTCGCGGGCAAGCGCGTGGGGTTGACCACCACCGATGGCGTGTACATCGATGGACAGCGTACGGTCGAAGGGGACATGACGGGACCCACCTCGGCGCGCATCGTGCTCAGTGATCCGGCCGTCGAAGTGGCCGTGCTCGAGACGGCGCGTGGCGGATTGCTGCGCGCCGGCATGGCGATGCGGCATGTGGATGTGGGCGCGGTGTTGAACATCCAGCCCGATCACCTGGGGCAGAAAGGCATCGATACCCTGGAGCAGTTGGCGGAAGTGAAACGCACGGTGGTCGAGATTGCGACCGACACGGCGGTGCTCAATGCCGACGACCCACTCACGCTGCGCATGGCGGCGTTCACCAAGGCGAAACACGTCTGCTACGTCACGATCGATCCGGCGCACGATTTGGTCCGGGAACATATTCGTGCCGGTGGACGCGCCATTGCACTCGAAGCGGGCGTGAACGGACAGATGATCACCATCTACGATCGTGGTGCGCACATTCCGTTGCTCTGGACACATCTGATTCCGGCCACGCTCGAAGGTCGTGCAACGTTCAACGTGCAGAACGCGATGTTTGCCGCGGCGATGGCGTTTTCCATGGGGGTGCGCCTGGAGGATATTCGGCACGGCCTGCGCACCTTCGATACGACGTTCTTCCAGGCGCCGGGACGGTTGAACGTCTATGACCAGCATCCGTTCAAGGTGCTCTTTGACTACGGCCACAATGCACACGCCATTGGGGCGTTGTGTGATCTGGTCAACCGCATGACGATTGCCGGCAAGCGCATCTGTGTGCTCTCGGCGCCCGGCGACCGACGGGACGCGGACATTCAGGCCATTGCGGCCGTCGCCGCGTCGGCACGCTTCGACCACTACATCTGCCGTCGCGATGATTCGTTGCGCGGTCGTGGCGAACACGAGGTGCCGCGCATGCTCATGAACGGACTCACGGCGGGTGGAGTGAGTGCGGACAACATCACGATGATTGTTGACGAGCAACAGGCCATCGAGGCGGCGCTGCGCATGGCGCAGGCCGGCGATTTGGTGCTCGTGTTTGCCGACGCGTTGGCGCGCGGGTGGAAGCAGATCACGAACTTCCGTCCGGACGTGTCGACGCTGGTGGTGCCCGCGCCGCGTGCGGCTCGCGCGGTGCCAAGACAGGCGGTATACGAGGAGTCGCCGGCTGACGATAGCCGACCGGCGCATGCGGCGGTGCCGTCGTTGGTCGTCTCTCCCACCGGCACGCCGCCAGCGCGCTGGAATATCGCATCCGACGAACTGGTGTTGGTCCGCGACGAACGGGGCGTCATTCTTGCTCCAGAATCCGGCGACTAGGTCATGACGTCGGAGTATCTGGCTCCGACGATTCTCAGTTCGCGTCGGCTCTTTGGACCCAACATGTTCAGCGCCGCGCCCGGTGCGGTGCTGGACGTCGTGTGCACGAGCCATGGCGAGCGTCTGGCGGTCGACCGGTGGACCCACGAAACGCAGTACCTCGCCACACAGTTGTCGTGGCACGCCGCGCGCACCACGACCCGCTTTGGTCGCGAGAGTGCAAGCCTCTTTCTGGAAGCGCCGGCCGACGGTCTGCTGACCGCCACTGATCTGACCGAGCAGGCATGGGTGGCCGCCGAGTCGTGGGTGCAGCGCGTGACGGCAGACCCCACGACACCCTCTGCAATCACGCCCAACCCGCACGTGATCGCAGTGCTGGAGAGCGCCTATGAGAGGGAACGCGTGTCGCTCGTCCACGTCATTCCCTTGCAAGAGTACGCCCGCGCGCACGACTTGCTGTTCGCCCTGGACGACGAACGCTGCGCCGTCGGGGCCGGTGTTGGCGTGTATACTTTGCGGCACGATCACGCGGCGAGTGTGTCGGCGTCGGAACGAGACCTCGCCGTGCGTCGCGCACGAAACGTTCCCGTGGTGTTGATCACGGGATCCAACGGCAAGACGACAACCACACGCTTACTCGCCGCGATGGCGCGTCACGCGGGATTGGAGGTTGGATGGAATTGCAGTGACGGCGTGTACGTAGGTGGTGAACAGCTGGCCGATGGTGATTACACCGGCCCCGGAGGCGCTCGGCTCGTGCTTGGCGATCCGCGCGTGGAGTTTGCCGTGCTCGAATCGGCGCGCGGGGGCATACTGCGTCGAGGACTCGCGGTCAGCCGCGCCGATACCGCGGTCATTACGAATATCTCGGCCGACCATTTCGGCGAATACGGGATCGATACGCTCGACGATTTGGCGCAGGTGAAGAGCATCGTGGCCCGCGCGTTGCCAGCGGGGCGTCCCGTGGTGTTGAACGCCGATGATCCGATGCTGAGTAGCCTCGGGACTGCACTCACCGCGACGGGACGACCCATTGCCTGGTTCAGCCGCGGAACGCTCGCCGAGGCGATTGAGCGCATGCAGCAGGGAATCGCAGCGACCGGATTCGGCGCCACCGTTCAGCACGGAGTGATGCGTCTGTTTGCCGACGGACAGTGGAACGAACTCGGGGCCGTTGCGGCAATGCCGATCACGCTTGCCGGTCATGCTGCACACAACATCGACAATGCGTTGGCCGCCGCACTCAGCGGAGTGATCGCTGGTGTGCGTCTCTCGGCTATCCGCTCTGCACTCGCTGCATTCGGCGCCACGCCTCTGGACAATCCCGGGCGACTGATCGTGCGACATGTCGGTGGCGTCACGATCATCCTCGACTACGCGCACAACCCAGGCGGTATCGCGGCGCTCTGCATCACCGCGGCATCCATACCCGCAACGCGACGGCTGCTCCTGTTCGGGCAGGCAGGCGACCGCGACGACAACCAGCTTCGCGCCCTGGCAGCCATGGCGTGGCAAACGCAGCGTTTTGATCGCGTGATCATCAAGGAAATGATCTCCATGTTGCGCGGCCGTGCGGCGGGCGAATTGCCGTGCGTGATCCGGGACGCGCTTGTGACTGCCGGTGCTCCTCCTGCTGCTCTTTCGATTGCGCCGAGTGAGATGGAGGGAGTGCGCGCTGCCCTGTCCTGGGCCAAACCCGGGGACGTCTTGGTGCTTGCCGTGCATATTTCTCCGTCGGCCGTTCACGCGCTCCTCGATCGACTCAGTGCAAGCGCATGGCGGGCTGGCGACGTGCTGCCCAGCGTTCCAGAACGCGGTGACGATCCGAACGACACCGAAGACGCGAATGGATAGTGCATCCCGCCAGGTTGTGGTCGAAAGGGCGAGCACGCCGTCGCTGCCTAACGACGCGACGCTTCTGCGAGCCATTGTCGAGACGGCCGGCAGCGTGATCATCGGACTCCGCGCGGACCACACCATCGTGATGTGGAATCGCGCGGCGGAGATGCTGTACCAGACACCTCGCGAGCAGGCCCTCGGTCTCGATTTCCTCGAGCACTTCATCGTTCCTGAACATCGCGCGCTCGTGGCCGCGGATATCCAGGACGTGTTGCGGGGAAAGCACACCGTCAATTTTGAAGATGACTCGCTGCTGCCTGACGGACGCCGCCGAACGCTGCTGTGGAACGTGACACGGCTGCCGACCGATGCCGGACAGGAGTCGGCGGGTATTCTCGCGATCGGTCACGATATTACCGAACGAAAGGCCGCTGAACAGCGATTTCAGTTGATCTTTTCGGAAAGTCGGGACGGATTGGTGCTCTCTGATGAGCGAGGGGTTGTGTTGGACTGTAACCCAGCGGCAGTGGCCATGCTGGGGCTCACGACGTCCGATGAGCTCATCGGTCGCAAAGCGTCAGAGTTCTCGCCGCCATATCAGCCGGACGGCAGTGAGTCGCGCGCGCGCTCAGAGGTCATCGGACGCGAGACGCGGGCACGCGGTGAAGCGACCTTTGAGTGGGTACATCGCCGCGCCGACGGCGTAGACGTGCTGTTTGAGGTGAGCGTGGCGCACGTGCAGATCGGTGGACAACAACACTCGGTGGTCCGCTGGCACGACTTGAGCCGACGGCAACAACTCGAGGCCGACCGCGCGGCCCTGCAGCAGCGACTGTTCCATTCACAAAAGCTTGAAGCGGTTGGGCAACTTGCCGGCGGCGTTGCGCACGACTTCAATAACCTGTTGGCGGGTACGCACAATTTGCTCGAACTGGTCGTGCCGCGGGTCGCCGATAGGCCCGACGTGCAGCAGGATGTTCGGTTGGCGCTGGAGATTACTGGCCGAGCGGCCGATCTGACCACGCAACTGCTGGTCGCAAGCCGACAGCAGGTCATTGTCGGCGGCCCTGTCGATTGGAATGAAAGTATCCGCCGCTCGCTGGGGCTGCTGCAGAGCATGACGCCTCCAGAAGTCGCGTGGTCGGTCTCGCTCGCGGATACCGCAGTGACGGTCATCGCCGATCCGTCTCAGCTCGACCAGATCCTGATGAACCTGACCATTAATGCGCGCGATGCCATGTTGAGGGGCGGTCGGCTCACGGTTGCACTCGAACCGGACGCCGCGGCGCGCACGGCGACCCTGACCGTGACCGACGACGGTGTTGGCATGGACCGCACGACACGCGATCGCATGTTCGAGGCATACTTTAGCACCAAACCGCCGGGGCGTGGCTCGGGACTGGGCCTGTCGGTCGTCTACGGTATCGTCGGACAGTGGCAGGGCAGCATCGACGTGGACAGCGTCCCGGGACGAGGCACGACCGTACGTGTGACGCTGCCGTATGCACCCAGCGCTGTCCCGCCAGTCGTTTCCCCGACGCCAGTCTCCACGGTCGCGGTGAATATTCGAGTGTTACTGGTCGACGACGACGCGGCGGTCCGAACGACCACGAGACGCATTCTGGAACGTGCCGAATTCCACGTCGACGAGGCTGAAGATGGTGAGGTGGCGTGGTCGCGGTTGCAGCACAACCCGAATGGCTATCACGTGGTGCTGAGCGATATGCGGATGCCGCGCCTTGACGGCATTCGTCTGGTGGAACGAATGCGGGCGGCACACGACACCACGCCGATCGTCCTCATGTCGGGGTTTGGTCAGATCGAGTATCCGCATGGGCACACGGTCAGCGCGATCGAGATCGTTCGGAAGCCGTTCCGCAGCGGGGATCTTGTCGCGACCCTGAGGCGAGCGGCGCGAGCCACGCTGGGGGAGGGGTAGGTTCTGCTCCGCTACAGCGATGCCCGTGCCGACGCGAGTGGGGCCGGTTCGCTGCGGACGCTGTTTGCTTCGGAGGCAAGAGGCGTGAGGTGGCTGAGGGGTGAGAGGTGAGGGGAGGAAGGCGTGAGGCACATGCAGGCGTGAGCTGTGGGCTCTGGGCTATGAGGCAAGAGCGCCAGCCTGAGGCCTGAGGTGCGAGAAGAGAGACGGCCGCCTCAATCCGCAAACCTCAGGCTGGCGCTCTTGCCTCATAGCCCAGAGCCCACAGCTCACGCCTGCATGTGCCTCACGCCTTCTTCCCCTCACGCCTCAGCCGCCTCACCACCTCACCGCCTAAGCACCTCACCGCCTCACCACCTCACCGCCTAAGCACCTCACCACCTCACCACCTCACCACCTCACCACCTCACCACCTCACCGCCTCACCACCTCACCGCCGCCTCACGCCTCAGGCTTCCGAAGCAAAAGCGGGTTGCACGCCAGACGTCCGTCCACTCGCGCCCGGCACGGGCAGCACCAGCCGCTCCGTCACAGATCGCCGGCTCAGCGTTACAGCACGGGAAGTTCGCGCGTCTTGGGCGGTAGCCCCTGATCGCGACCTTCTCGCCTGCCCCTGACCCTGACCCGTGCTCCCGACCTTTCGCGTCGCTCCGCTGCTCGTCCTGCTGACGGCAAGCCTCTCGGCGTCGTCTGCGACGGCGCAGACGTTGCCTGCCAATGCCCCCACGCCACAGCAGGCCGAGGCGATGCTCCGCGTTCGGCCGGAACTGGCGTCGCAGCTCAAACAGCGACTGCAGACCAGCGGGATGTCGCCAATGCAGGTTCGCGCCAGGCTTCGCGCGGCCGGGTATCCGGAGGCGCTGCTGGACCAGGTGCTGGGCAGCGCGACAGCGACCGATGGCCCGCGCGCAAGTTCCGATTCGCTGATCGGCGCGTTACGCGCGCTCGGGGTGGTCGACTCGACCGATGCGGGCGTGCTGCGACGCATGGCGCTGCAAGGTGCAGCGACAACGACACCGTCGACGACGAGGCCGCAGGGTGGCGATCCCTTCATGGAGACCGCGTCCGCAAACGCGACGTCAAACGCCGAAGCCGAGACGCGCTACGATGCGTCGGGCGCGACGTTGTTCGGGCTGGATCTCTTCGCGCGCGCAACCACCCTCTTCGATGCCAATGCTGGTGGGCCGGTTGACGCATCCTATCGCTTGGGTCCCGGCGACCAGTTGGTGCTGATCCTGACGGGCGATGTTGAAGAGGCCTACACGCTCGATGTCTCGCGTGAGGGTTTCGTTGTCATTCCTATCGTGGGGCAGGTACCCGTAACGTCGTTGACCTTGGGCGACCTGGACCGTGTGCTCCGGCAGCGACTTGGACGCGTGTACTCAGGCATGGGGAGCACGACACGATTTTCGTTGAGCGTGGCGCGTCTTCGGTCGAATCAAGTGTTCGTGGTGGGCGATGTGAAACTGCCGGGCAGTTACCGCATTTCGAGTGCGGGGACAGCGCTGTCGGCACTGTACGCCGCGGGCGGTCCGACCGAGCGCGGCTCGCTGCGCGCGATCGAGATTCGTCGGCGCGGCGTAGCGGCGCAGAAGTTTGACCTGTACGACTATCTCATTCGCGGAGATGCCTCGGGCGATCTGCGCCTCGAGAATGGCGACGTACTCTTCGTGCCTCCCCACGGGTCGCGCGTGCGCGTGCGCGGCGGCGTGCTTCGCCCGGCAACGTACGAGCTGCGCGTCGGCGAAACGCTGGATGATCTGGTGCATGCCGCCGGCGGCTTTACCGACGATGCGTCTCGGCGCACTGCACGCATCGAGCGCATCGTCCCGCCGTCGCAACGGACGGGGGAGGGGAGTGACCGCATCGTCCTCGATGTCGGCTTGCTCGAGCAATCAGATGCCAAGGCGCTGTCCAGCGTTCGTCTCGAAGCGGGAGATGTCGTGGATGTGCCTCGTGTCGCCGATCGCGTGCGTCGAAGCATTACCGTCAAGGGCAACGTGTGGCAGCCCGGTGTTCAGGGCATCACTGCGAACGAGACCCTTGCCGACGCGCTGCGTCGTGCTGGTGGACTCAAACCCGATACGTACCTTGGTCGCGTGATCGTGTCGAGGCTCCGTGCAGACTCGACCCGTGAACAGGTGCGCGCGACGCTCCGCGATCTGACCGGGACAACGATTGAGCCACTGGTGTTGCGTGAAGATGACGAGATCACCGTCTATTCGTTGAGCGAGTTTCGCGCACCACGGTATGTCGCGGTGAGTGGCGCGGTGGTGAAGGCCGGTCAGTATCCCTATCGCGAAGGGATGACGCTGCGCGACCTCGTGCTGGAGGCGGGTGGGCTGCACCCGAGTGCGGCACTCCGTGACGCCGAGATTGCACGTCTCCCGCGCGCGCGCGAGTCCGGCGTTATTGCCACCACGTTTCGCGTGCCGATCGATTCCACATTCATGACCGCGAATCGCACGCCGACGGGCGCCGTGTCGGAAGTGATCCTCGAACCGTACGACAATGTGCTGATCTTCCGGCAACCCGACTGGCAGTTGCAGCAGACCGTGACCCTCACCGGCGAGGTGCAGTATCCCGGTGTCTATTCGCTGCGCTCCAAAACGGAACGTCTGTCCGATGTGATTGAACGCGCTGGCGGACTGACCGCGTCCGCGTACGCCGGCGGCATTACCTTTGCACGCGCGGATGGCGCGTTGGGTCGCGTCGGTATTGACCTTCCCAGCGTACTGAAGAACGAAAAGGACCGGGACAACCTGCTGCTCATCGTGGGCGACTCGATTCACGTGCCGCGCTTCAATGCGTTGGTCACGATCGCCGGCGCGGTCAATTCGCCGCTGGCGGTACCGTACGAGCCTGGCCAGTCGCTGGGGCACTATATCCGTGCGGCAGGCGGTGCGTCGTCGGAGGGCGACTTGAATCGCGTGTGGGTGCAGCAGGCCAATGGGAAGGTCGAGAGCCGTCATCGCTCTGCGTGGCTCTTTACCTCGTCGCCTGTCCCCAAGCCGGGCAGCCGCGTCGTGGTTCCGGTGAAAGACCCGAACGCCAAAAAGGACTGGGCGCAGCTGTTGGGAACGACTGCGCAGGTGCTGGGAAGTATTGTCACGATTGCCGTGGTGCTCAGTCGCACGAACTAGCAGCAGCGGCGAGCCGTCACGCAGCGGGTAAAGATTATCCCGCCATGTGACGAAACTCGTAGCCGGATGCCGTCGCGACGTTGCGACGAGGTCCGCGCTCGCGTCAGCCAATTGGCCACATGAAGACATCGATTGCGTCACCGTCTGTTGCTCGCACGTTCTGGCTTTCGAGCCGGCAGCTGTTCATCGTCGACTCCACAGTGTTGGTCTTCTGTTGGGGGCTGGCGTGGACGCTACGTTTCGAAGGATTCAGCTGGCTCACGCTGTGGCGAGAAGTAGCCATCAACCATCTCGCGGTCTCGGTGCCGCTCTGGCTGACGATCAGCGCGACGTTCGGCCTGTACAGACATTCCTGGGTATCGGCGTCCGTCGAGGACCTCGAGAATCTTGTCGCCACGATGTTGGTCGCGGCGGCGGCGAACGTGACGGTAGCGCTGTTCTTGTTGCCGATCACGGGGCTCACGGCTACGCGATTGCCGCTCTCGGTGATGTCTACACAAACGATGTGGAGCATGGCGCTGATGGTGTTGCCGCGCGTCGGCGCGCGCCTGATGCGGTGGCACGTCGCACGTCGACGCCCTCGCGCGCGCGGCAAAGCTGTCCTGATCATCGGCGCCGGCAACGTCGGGCGCACGACCGCGCGCGACATGATCGAGCACCCGCAACTCGGGTTCGATCCGATCGGCTTTCTCGATGACGACGCGACGCTTCAGGGGCGACGCATCGCTGGACTCCCTGTCCTTGGGCCTCTTGCCGATCTCGAGACGCACCTGACTGGCGGGAGGATTCGCATGGTCATTATTGCCGCGACGGAGGCACCTGGTCCGGTGATGCGGGGCATCGTGCGAACATGTACCGAAGCCCAGGTAGAAATGCGGACCATGCCGGGACTCGCCGAGGTGCTTTCCGGTCGCGTCGGTATGCATCGTCTTCGGCCGGTCGAGATTCAGGACCTGCTGCGCCGTGCCCCCGTGACCACCGACCTCGAGGCGCTCCATCACATCGTCGGTGGGCGCACGGTACTCGTGACGGGAGCAGGTGGCTCGATCGGCAGCGAGCTCTGTCGGCAGATCGCGCGGCACGCACCCGCCTCACTCGTCCTCCTCGGCCACGGCGAGAACTCCATCTACGAGATCCACCACGAGTTGGCGTCGCACTTTCCCTCGGTCCCGCTCACCACCGTCATCGCCGATGTGCGTGACGAGGCACGGATCGACGCGATCATGGCACGCTGCAAGCCGCACGTGGTGTTTCATGCTGCGGCGCACAAGCACGTGCCCCTGATGGAAAGCAACCTCGTTGAGGCGGTCAGCAACAACGTGAAGGGCACGCGCGTGGTGGTTGAAGCATCCGCTGCCCACGGGGTGCCGCACTTTGTATTGGTCTCAAGCGACAAAGCAGTCAATCCGACCAGCATCATGGGCGCAACCAAGCGCATCGCCGAACTGATCGTGCAGCGTACGGCGCTTGCCTCCGGACGGAACTACGTCAGCGTTCGTTTTGGCAATGTGCTGGGGAGTCGGGGGAGTGTGGTGCCCATGTTCCTGCGACAGATTCGCGCCGGTGGTCCCGTGACGATCACCCATCCCGCCATGACGCGCTACTTCATGACCATCCCCGAGGCCGTGCAATTGCTGCTGCAGGCCGCGGTGCTCGGGAAGGGCAGTGAAGTGTTTGTGCTGGATATGGGCGAGCCCATTCGTATTGTCGATCTGGCTACCGACTTGATCAAGCTCTCGGGGCTGCGCGTCGGCGACGACATTCAGATCAACTACTCCGGCATTCGCCCCGGTGAAAAGCTGTTCGAGGAGCTTTCCCTCGGGCACGAGCACATGAAGCCGACCACGCACCCGAAAGTCATGTGCGCGAGGCTCTTTGCGCCCGCGGCAAGCGTCATGCTTGGCGTGGACTCGCTCCTCGCGGCCGCGCAACGACGCGAGTCCGACGAGCAACTGCGTCACCGAATCGGTGAGCTGGTTCCCGAATACACCGCCCTCGGGACCGACCACGTCATCGCGCGCGGCCTTACGCTCGTCGCGTAAGAATCGCCGGGCGATCGTCGTCGCGTGACGACGATCACCCGGACGCGGGCTAGTACTCGGAGAGTGCGGTGTAGGCAGCGCGGAAGGTTTCGATCTGCGGCAGGATGGCATCTTCCAACTGCGGCGCATATCCGACGAACGTGTCCGCGCTTGCGACCCGCTTCACCGGTGCATCAAGCCACGCGAAGCAGTCGTCGGCGATCCGCGCGGCGATCTCGGCGCCGTAGCCCCACGAGATGCTGTCTTCGTACGCCACGATGACGCGACCGGTTTTCTTGACGCTGGCGTAGACCGCTTCCTGATCCCACGGCGAGAGCGTTCGCAGGTCGATCACCTCGACGTTCGGGCCGCCCTCCTCGGCGATTTGGTTCGCCGCCACCAAAGCGCGTTGCACGGTCGCGCCGTACGTCACGACGGTCAGATCCGTTCCTTCGCGGACGGTTCGTGCCTTCCCGAACGGAATCATGAAGTTCGGGCCTGGATAGCGGCCCTTGTTGTACGTCTGCCGATACAGGTGCTTGTGTTCGAGGAAGATGACCGGATCTTCGCAGCGGATGGCAGTGCGCAGAAGTCCTGCGGCATCCAGTGCGCTGCTCGGGCACACCACGCGAAGGCCCGGCGTATGCGTGAACAGCGAGGCGCCCGTCTGCGAATGATAAATCCCGCCGCGGATGTAGCCGCCATAGGTGGTCCGAATGACCACGGGTGCGCTGAACGCGTTGTTTGACCGCCAGCGCATGGTCGCCAGTTCATCGCGAATCTGCATGTACGCGGGCCAGATGTAATCGAAGAACTGGATTTCCACGACAGGCTTGAAGCCGCGATGGGCCAGACCGATCGCCCGGCCAACGATGTTGGCTTCGGCCAGCGGGGAGTTGTAGACCCGCGTCCCGCCGAACTTCAACTGCAAGCCGTGCGTCACCTTGAACACGCCGCCCTTGCCCTTCACCTTGCCCAGAAGCGCTTCGCGCGACACGTCGGCGACGTCTTCGCCAAACACCAGAATGCGCCCGTCACGCGTCATCTCGTCGCGCATGCAGCTGTTGAGCAAGTCGACCATCGTGGTGGGTTCGCCCGTGAACTGCGGATCATCTTCCGTGTCAAACTGCTCACTCGTGGGGTCGACGTCGGGGGAGTACACGCCGTAGTACACCGTGCTGGCGTCCGGCTGCGGCTGCGCGAGTGCGTCGTCGGTGGCGAGCAGCAGGTCGGCATCGATCACCTCGCGCATCGCGGCCAACTCTTCGTCGGTGGCGAAACCTTCGCTGATCAACCACGCCGGGAAGGTCGTGAGCGGATCGCGCGCCGCGTCGGCCTCGCGCTCCGCGAGCGGACGATAGAATACCTCGTCGTCGGACAACGAATGCGAATACGGACGAATCACTTTCGCATGCACCAGCGCAGGGCCCTTTCGCTCCCGCGCGTAGGCCACGGCACGCTGCATCGTGTCGAACGATGCCAGCAGATCGCACCCGTCAACTTCCTGGATGTACAGGTCGGGGAACGAGGCCACGAGCTTGGAGATCGAGCCACCGGCAGTATTCACGTCGACGGGAACGGAAATCGCATACCCATTGTCTTCGACCAGGTACACGATCGGCAGCTTCAGATTTGAGGCGGAGTTGAGTGATTCCCAGAACTCGCCTTCGCTGGTCGTGCCGTCACCCGTCGTCACCAGTACGACGTCATCGTCGCCAAATCCCTCCGTCACCCCAAGGGCTTTGGCGCGCATGATCGCTTCAGCGGCGCCAACGGCCTGCAGAAACTGCGTACCGGTTGGGGACGACGCGGATACGATGTTGAACGCCTTGTGCCCCCAGTGACTGGGCATCTGCCGTCCACCCGAATTCGGATCAATCGCGGCACCGACGGCGCTGTACAGCATCTCATTGGCGGTCATGCCGAGCATGAGACAGAGCGCGCGATCACGATAATAGGTGTAAAACCAATCCTGACCGGCTCGCAGGACCAACCCCGCTGCGATCAGGATGGCCTCATGGCCGGCTCCGGAGATCTGGAAGAAGATCCGATTCTGCCGCTTGAGCTGGATTTCCTTGTCGTCGATGCGCCGCGACAGATACATCGTGCGGTAGGCACTCAGAAGCTGCTCACGGCTCAGTGGCAGCGGGCTGGAGAGTTCAGCGCTCTTGCCACTGCGAGCTCTGGTCGGACGGGTCGAGGTAGCCATCGGCGGTCAATCGAAGGGGAGACAGGAAACGCACCTGTAAAATAGCGGAACCACCGGTTTCGTGGAGGTCTTCTTGCCTCCCGTTCCAAGACCAAGCAGCTTGTTCTCATGCATGCTCCCACCGCGCCGATGGCGCCTACCAGTGGCCACTGTATCTTCTGCGACCTCATCCGCGGTGCGGCTGAGGTGTCCATGGTCTACGAGGACGCGACGGCCATCGCGTTTCTGGACATCCAACCTGTGAATCCCGGTCACGTGCTCGTCGTGCCCCGCCAGCACTACGAAGTGCTGCAGGACATCCCGCGCCGTGTCGGCGCACATCTGTACGAGCTGGCCTCGCGCCTTATTCCGATCGTGCAGACGGCATCGGGGGCAACGGACATGAACATCGTGGTCAATTCCGGTGCTGCCGCCGGCCAGAATGTGATGCATTACCATATCCATCTGATCCCGCGGCGGGACGGTGACGGCTTCGACGTCCCGCTGCCCTTTCCGGGCTCGTCGATGCCGGATCGACAGCGCCTCGACGCGATGGCGGCGCGCATCGGAAGTTTGCTTCGCGATCCGCTGCGCAACGACGGGATGAAGGAGTAGCCGACATGCCCAGCATCCATGCGCGATGCCGCCGATTGCCCGCGCTTGGTGCAGGGGTGCTCCTCGCGGTGGGTGGTGTGCAAGGGCTTGCCGCGCAGACCGCGTTGCCGAATGCCCCATCAGATTCGATCGTGCGACTGGCGCTCGACCCGGCCAGGAATGCGGGACGGCCCTACGTGCTGCTGCTCGACGAGTCGTACAATCGTGTGGAAGCAGACGGGCGATCGATACGTCGTACCCGACAAGTGTATCAGATCCTGGATCAGCAGGTGGTGCGTGGCTTCTCCGAGCGGGCCTTCAGCTACGCGAAGTCGCACCAAGCGCTGACGGTCGACTGGATACGCGTGTTGCGCACCAGCGGCGAAGTGCTGAGCAACAAGCCCGCGCAGGAGCAGGAATCTGACGTGACCGCGCAGCTGGCCAATCCGGTTTATCAGGAACAAAAGATCCGCCGCGTCTCGCTCTCGGGTATCGGCGTCGGGACGATTCTGGATGTGCAGTTCACGATCGAGGAACGCGGTCCCTACAGGCCCGGGGACTTCCTGCTGGCGTGGAACGTGAACAACCAGGTGCCGATTGTGCGCTCGCGATTCACGGTTGATGTACCGGACGGGTACGTGCCGCGGATCGTCGAGCGTAACCTCACGTTCCGCCGTACAGAGTCGGTGCTCGATGGACGACGCGCGTATGTCTGGGCGGCAAGCAATATTGTGCCGTTTCGCGGGGAGGCGTTCGCTGCAGACTCCAACGACGTGGTGATGTCGATCGCGGTGGCGCCGCGCGGATCCTGGAACGACATATCGGCATGGTATAGCGCGCTTGCCCGCGACCGCTACGTACTTGCGCCGACGGTGGCGCAGCGCATCGACTCTGTGGTGCAGGGCAGTGGCGCACGGACGCGAGTGGATACCATTCGCGCGCTTCATCGCTGGGTGGCACAAGATATCCGCTACGTGTCGGTGTCGCTCGGCATTGGTGGGTATCAGCCGCGACTCCCCGCCGAGGTCCTGCAATCGGGCTTCGGCGATTGCAAAGACAAAGCGACGCTCTTTGTGGCCGCGCTCAGGCGATATCGAATCGCCGCGAGCCCGGTCCTGCTGTCCCTGGGTGGAAAGCCTGACGCGGCGCTGCCCTCCGTGTTCCAGTTCAATCACGCGATCGCCGCCGTGCAGGAGGGCGCGAGTTGGACCTTCACCGATCTGACGGCTGAGCTTGTGCCGTATGGATCGATCCCTGAAAACTACCAGGGTCAACTGGGTATCGTGGTGCTCCCCACTGGCGCCGCACAGGAGGTGCGGTTCCCGCGTGGCGAGGTGGCGGCCAATGCGACGGCAATGCGCGTGCGCATGTCGCTGGATGCGACAGGGACGGTGCTGGCACAGGTCGAGGAGAGTGCCCGGGGGAACCTATCGCTCGGCATGCGTGCGGCCTTCGCGGCGCCGCTCGATTCCTCGCGACGCAACGACGCGCAAAAGGCTCTGGCACAACGCATGTTCGCCACCGACGCGACCGGCGATTCCCTGGTAGGTTTCGACGGGAAGAACTTTGCGGCACCGACCACGATGACCTACGTGATTCGCGCAGACAATGCGCTCAAGTCGGTTGGGGATCTCCGGCTGTTCACAATGAACGCGGGGTTTCGTGGGCCTGCGCTCTCGTTCAAAAACCTCGCGCGCGAATTGGAATCGAGACCGGCGCGACAGTTCCCCATCGACGCGGCGCAGGTGCTCGGCCAGCAAGAAACCTTGACGGACCTCACGATCACCCTGCCGCTCGGCTGGAAGGCCGATCTGCCGAAGAATGTGACGGCGACCAGTTTTTTTGGGCGATACGAATCCGTGTGGACGCAAACGGGGCGCGACATCCGCATGGTTCGCCGAATCACAGGGCAACGCGGTATCTTCCCGCCTCAGCGAATCAGCGAGATTATTGTTTGGCTCAAGACGGTCGGGGCCGACGACTACGAATTCCTTTCACTGCGCCCTGCGCCGGCACCCTGAGATGCGTTGGAGTCCTGGAGGTCGAAGCACCAATCTTGAAGATCAGCGCGGCGGCTCGGCCGCCGGTGGTGGCGGTTTCGGCGGCGGCGGTGGACGTCGCATCGGTCTTGGTGGGTTCGTCGTGCTGCTCGTGCTGAGCGTGATCTTCAAGAAGGACCTGATCAGCGGTGTCGGCGGATTGGCCGGTGGGCCGCCGGGTCCCGCGGCGCAGCAGCAAGGAGCCCCAGCCCCAGCCCCGGTGCAGGACGCGAGCGAAGAGCAGATGGTGCAGTTTATGTCGAACGTGCTGGATAGTGCACAGATCGGCTGGAGCCGAAAGCTGCAAGGCTATCAGGATGCCAAGCTGGTCCTGTTCCGCGACGCAGTGAATTCGGCGTGCGGATTTGCTGAGGCAGCGACGGGGCCGTTTTATTGCCCCGGCGATCAGAAGGTGTACATCGATCTCGCATTCTTTGACCAGCTCGATCGGCAGTTCGGTGCGCCCGGCGATTTCGCACAGGCGTACGTGCTGGCGCACGAGATCGGGCATCACGTGCAGAACTTGATGGGGACTGAACGTGAGCTACGTACGGCGCAGCAGCAAAATCCGAACATGAAGAACAAGCTTTCCGTCGCCATGGAGCTGCAGGCCGATTGTTACGCTGGCATCTGGGCGAATAGCGCGGCGCGCAACAAGCAGCTCGAACCGGGCGACCTCGAGGAAGGGCTTTCGGCGGCCTCGGCGGTCGGTGATGATCGTATGCAGAAGATGGGACGCGGGCGTGTGAATCCGGAGAGCTTTACGCACGGATCGTCTGCGGAACGGATGCGCTGGTTCCGCCGTGGCCTTGAATCCGGTGACCCGCGCCAGTGCGATACGTTTTCGGAAGTGCGGTAACGAGCGCGCGCGATGACTGACTACGCGCCCCGCGAGGGTGTCATCGCCGAGCTGGCGTGGCCGCACGTGCGCGCCCGCGAGTGGCCCGTGGTGGTGTTGCCTTGGGGCGCAACGGAAGCGCACAACACGCACTTGCCCTACGGCACTGACACGATGCTGGGCACGGAAGTGGCCGCCCGCGTCGCGGCGCGATGCGCGGCCAGTGACGTACGCGTGGCGGCCCTGCCCCCGATCCCGTTCGGAGTCAACACCTCGCAATTGGATCTGCCGCTCACCGTGAACCTGATGCCGTCCACGCAGCTTTCAATGCTGCGCGACATCGTGTGCAGCCTTGAGCCGCACGGCGTGCGCGCGTTGCTGTTGCTGAATGCGCACGGGGGGAACGAACTGCGTGCGTTGGTGCGCGAGCTGCAACCCAGCACGCGGATTCTGCTCGTGATCGCGAACTGGTGGCAGGCCGGCGATCACGCGCTGTTCGCCGAGCCGGGCGACCATGCGGGAGCACTGGAGACGGCGGCCATGCTGCATGTCGCACCGCACCTGGTTGCCGCGCAGAGCGAGTGGGGCGACGGTCGCGCCCGCGCGTCGGTGCTCGACGGTGTCCGCGAGGGGTGGGCGTGGCTCCCGCGCCGATGGACGCAGGTGACTGACGATACCGGCGTCGGTGCTCCGCACGAAGCGACCGCGGACCTTGGCGCGGCGTTCGTGGGGCAGGCTGTTGATCGCATTGCGGCCCTCTGCATCCAGCTGGCGACACTCGATCCCTTTGCGATGTATACAGAGAGCAAGACCGGGCCGCAACGTACGTAGCGATCGGTACCCTAAGGCGCGATGCGCACTGTTTGCGATGTTGCGGTGCCGTTGGCGAAGTAGAGCGAATGCCGTTTCTCACCGGGCACCGTGCGCATGGTGACCAGGTTCTTCTGATTGGAGAAGAGCGGTCTGTGCCTGCTTGCACCACTCTCGCCGAGCGTCGCGCGCCGTCGGCCGCGACAACGACGCGCGCATCGAAATACGCGGCGAACAGGGAGTCGCCATCAGATATCGCCAATGACGAACCGCAGACGCCTCGGCCCAGCGCGCACGCTCGTCGTGCACTGGCGCAAGTCGGATCTGGCGCCACGACAGCAGCGCGGTGACGAGGATCGTGACTGGGATGAGCAGTTCGGCCAGCGCAGAGGCCACCGACACGAGACGCAGCGTTGCGAGTGCCAATGTGACGCTGTGGCCAAGCGTGAATGCGGTGACCAACGCGGCCAGACGTCGCCAATCGCCCAGTCCGTGAGGAAGCGCGAGTGCAATCACGAACAGACGTTGTGGTCGTATCCAGCAAGGTCCGCGATGTGGTGAAAGCCGAGCCAAGCACAGATGGAAAATTCGTCGATCACTGCCGGCTAGTAGTCGACCGGACGGAGATACGAATCACCGATGCCACTATGGCTGACCAGCGCCGTCGCCGGCGGACGCCGTTTCCAGTGCGTGGAGTCGAGACGCTGCTCAACGATAGCCAGCTCGTCACGCGTGTAGCCGCGAGCGCGCAGCGAGTGATGGGAAAAGCCGTGGAGCAATCCGTTCAGGATATCGTCGGCCTTCGGATAGCTGATGCCAAGATCTGCCTCGTCGGTCTGGCCGACAATGAGGTCGGCCGTTGCGGGTTTCGACACGATCACGTCGGGTACGCCAAGATGGCGCGCCAGCGCCCACACTTGCGTCTTGTACAGGTCTCCAAGCGGATTCACCGGCGGAGAATCGTCGGCGTGCCAGGTGAAGTACCCGAAGAGCCGCTCGGTCTTATTGCCGGTCCCGAGCGGAAGTGCACGCAGGCGCGCCGCTTGGTCGAACAACGCAATCATCCGCATGCGAGCCATGACGTTGCCGCGCCGTCCTCCGTCTGCGTCGGGTTCTATCGAGAGGTAGCCATCGACGGCCTTGGAGATGTCAATCGTGCGCGCGTCGAGTCCCAGTGCGTCGATCACCAGCTGCGCGTGCTCAAGCGATTCCACGCTCGACGTGCGATACGGCATGCGTACGGCGGTCACGTTGGACGGTCCGAGGGCCTTGGCCGCGAGGTACGCGGTAACCGCCGAGTCCACACCGCCGGAAAGACCAATCACGGCACGCGCGAAGCCTCGCCGCGAAAACTCCTCTCGCAGAAATCCCGTCAGCCATTGCTCCGTCAGCCCCGGATCAATGGCCAACGGCGGAGCACCGCCGTGTTCGCGAATACTGTGGCGAATCACCGGCAGCGATTCACGTCCAATGCGGCCGACCACGTCGGCGCGTGCAAAGGCTTCTGTCGGGACGGCAAACTCACCGGTCTCAATCGGGAACTCGCCGGTGAAGGCGTGTGCGTCACGCAGCAGATCTGCCGCCGCCGGTTCCGCTCCATCGTAGGACAGGACAGCCGGCGAACCCGCTTGTACGCGACGCACCGTTTCCAGCACGTGCGGCAGCGCCACCCGCAAATCGCTGAGCAGCGGCGAGTCGGCGCGCGCTCGCACCAGGTCGTCGAGATCCAGCGTGATGACGAGCATGCTTTCGTCCCACACGGGCGCGCGCGAACGCACATCGCCGCCGGGACCAACCAGAAGCGACGTGCCGAAGAACCTCTTGCCGCCTTCCGTGCCGACGAGGTTCGCCAGAGCCGTGAAGACGCCGTGCTCTTCGGAGATATCGCGAATCAGCCGTTCCCACCGCGCTGCGCTGTACGGCCCGGGGATGCCGTCGTCACGCGGCCACAGGCCGCGTGCCGGAGCCGCAGACGAGACAAATACCACCTGTGCGCCGTCGAGCGCCGCGATAAGTCCAGACATCGAATGCCACGCGTCTTCACAGACCAGGATGGCTGCGCGACCCCACGGCGTTTCGAAGGCTCTGATATCGGTGCCGCGTTCGACAAACCGCTCCTCGTCGAACAGCCCATACGTGGGCAGGAAGTTCTTGCGGTGGACATGTCGCAGGACTGGCGGTCCATCGTCGAGCCCCATCGTAATGTAGGCGGCGCTATTGTGCAGCGTATCGCGCCAGCGCTCGTAAAAACCGACCACCACATCGATGGGGACGGTCGGTATGCCCGCCATCGCACACGCGGTTCGGTACGCATCGTCCAGATCGTTGGCGAGTCCACCGGCCGTATAGGCGACCTCACGCACCCCACCCTCGACGAAGTAGCCTGAGAGCGCCGTTTCAGGGAACTGGATGACCTGCGGTCGCGGATCGAGCGACGCGGCCTGCGCGCACAATGCACCCAATCGTTGCAGGTTGGCCACCGTGTCCCCCTTGCGTGGGGCGAACTGACAGATGGCGAGCGTGAGTGGGCGGATCGGTTCTCCGGGCATGGGAGGAACATAGCGCCCGGTGCGGCATTAGAGCGCTTCGGTTTCGCCCGTCTCCACGTTGACCACGGGCAGTCCGCGAACCGCCGCGTACTGCTCCTCCCGGTTCAGGTAGTCCAGCCGTCCTTCGCGATTCCGACTTTGGCGGACGCAGGTGGCCGTATATCCGTCAACGCCCGACAGACTCGCCAGTCCGCCCATGAGGTCGTTGCGAACGAAGAACGCATTGACGCCGGTCGAGGTAGTGCCAACGAGTGAGTAGCCTTTCTGGTTGGCGATGTGCGTGAGGGCCCCGAGGGAAGCCCCGAAATACAGATCGGAGTAATGCTGCTGGCGCCGAGAAAACGCCTCATGGTACGGCACCGTGATCTTCCGCTCTCCGCCAAACAGCGCGTTGTATTCAACCACGAGAATTCGTGGTGAATAGTCCCGCAGCGCCTCGAGCAGCCAGTAGTCCACGCCGTCGACGTCGATGGAAAGCAGGCCCAGGTCCTGGTCAAACCCACTGGCCCGCAAACACGCATTCAGGGTGTCCCTGGTGATGAAGCGATGCGCCGCTCGTACGTCGTACTTCCACCACCAATTGGAGCGCTTGAGCGACGCGATCGCGGTCGCCGATCCGTCCAGCACGAAGCCGCGCCAGTTGTTGTTCATCATCAAGAACCGGCAATTCGATTCCACAAAATCCTCGACCCCGAACTCGATGAACGTGCGATGGGCGATGGGGAGTTCGCTGATCAGTTTTTGAATGATGCCGTCTTCACCGAATTGCGAGAACACGGTGAACTCACAATCACGGAGCGGCTGTACGGGCTTGGCGCTATTGAGCTGGCCCAGGATTCTCCCCTGTGCCATGCGCATGGTCTCAAGATCCTGCATCAGCCGCGTGGGCAGCAGCGCTCGCCGCAGACTGCGTTTGAGAGATCGGAAGAGGCTCATGGGAATGGCAGGGCGAGGAATCCGTGACCTACCGCACGGTCGAGTGGCAACGAGGTCATAACTTGGCACAATCCAAGACCTCACGCGTTGGTAGCGGGTAATATTGGGTGGCCCGCGCCGTCTCGCCACGTCCCCAATCTTCGCCTCGACCAACCACCGTCATTGATGTCAAGGAATACCCCGCCCGTCGCGCGATGCGGCAGCGCCAGCGCCGTGCTCGCGCTGCTTCTCGCGGCCACCGGACCTGACGCGTCCGCGCAGGCCACGAAGCCGGTCGCCATGCCGCCGGCGCCAGTCGAAGCGTGGCAGATCGTCACGCCGCCGCAAGCCTCGCTGGTGCTGGGCCGCGATGGCTCGATGATTGGCGTGCTGGGCAAGGAACGACGTCTCAGTGTGTCCGTGCGCTCGGTGCCCAAATATGTGGGACAAGCGTTCGTCGCGGTGGAAGACAAACGGTTCTATCAGCATGACGGCGTCGATCTGGTGGGTATTGCCGGGGCGCTCAAGGATGCCGTGCAGGGTGACGTCCGCGGCGCGAGTACCATCACGCAACTGTTGGTCGGCAACATGCATCCCGATCTCATCGATCGTCGCGATCGATCGATCGGGCGGAAGTTGCGTGAGCAGCAGGCTGCCCGGGAAATGGAGAAGCATTACAACAAGGAGCAAATCCTTGAAGCGTTTCTCAATCAGATCGCGTTTGGCCGTGGCGCCTACGGCATCGAGATGGCCGCCCGACAGTACTTTGCGAAGGGCGCCGCAGACCTCACCCTCGCCGAGGCGGCGTCGCTTGCCGCAATGCCGAAGAGCCCAGTGCAATACGATCCGGCGCGTTTCCCCGATCGGAACCGCACGCGCCGCAACACCGTGCTCGCACTCATGGCGGAGCAGGGCTACATCACGGCGTCGCAACGCGTCGCCGCGCAGAATACGCCCATCGTAACGGTGACCCCGCGCGAGGCCAAGGCGCCGTGGGTCGTTGACGTGGTGCGCGTGCAGGCGGAACGCGCCGGCGTGCCGGTGGGGCAAGGCGGGTATCGCATTCATACCACGATAGACCCGGCGATCCAGACCATTACCCAGCGCGCCGTATCGAGCGGCTTGGACGAGATCGAAACGCGCCCTGGCTTTCGCGGCGTGCCGTGCGCGGGGCTGCGTGGCATCGACTCGCTCGCCAAGCCTGGCGCCAAAGTGCAGGCCTGTCTGGAAGGGGCGGCCATTGTACTCGATCCGCTCACGGGCGACGTGCGCGCGCTCGTGGGCGGGCGCAATTTCGCCCGGTCGTCGTTCAACCGTGCCGTCGACGGCAATCGTCAACCGGGGTCGTCCTTCAAGGCGTTCGTGTACGCGCAGGCGCTGTCGCAGGGCATGACGGCCAGCACGATGGTGGCGGATACCGCGATCGCGATTCGCTTGGCCAACGGGCAGAGCTATCGTCCGGAGAACGCGGACAATGCCTTTCTTGGCGCGCTCACCATGCGCGAGGCACTCACTCGGTCGCGCAACCCGGTCGCGGTGCAACTGGCGCAGGGCGTCGGGATGGACTCGGTGGCGGCGCTGGCCCGCCGGTCAGGGCTTCGTGCGCCGATCGCGCTCTATCCATCAAGCGCACTCGGTGCGTCGGTGGTGCAACCTCTGGACTTCGTTGCCGCGTACGCCACGTTCGACAATGGCGGCATGGCCGTTGAGCCGCGATTCATCACGCGCATTGATGATCGGACCGGTCGCAGCGTGCTTTCACCGCCGTCGGTCGTGCCGCAGCCGGCCATGGATCCACGCATCGCGTTCATTCTGCGGGACATGCTGCAGGACGTCGTGACACGGGGGACCGCGACCGCGCTGCGCCGCATTGTTCCATCACGCGTCCTCGTCGCTGGGAAAACCGGCACGACCAACGACAACACCGACGTCTGGTTTGTCGGGATGACACCGGAGTACGTGACCGGCGTGTGGGTCGGCTTCGACAAGCCCGCGATGATTGCGCCCGGGGCAGTCGGCGGGACGCTTGCGGCACCGATCGCTGGGCATATTCTCGCCGAGGTGTATGGATCGCGCGGTAGTGGCGTGTGGACCGCGCCGCCGGGCGTGATCGGTGTCGAGCTCGATCGTGCGACCGGAAAGCCAGCCGATGCGTCCACGCCGAACGCGCGTCGATTCACGGAATGGTATTTGGATGGGACGGAGCCGGGGGCTGCGCCGTGGCCCTGGGGCCTGTTTCGCATAGGTCCGATAGGCCACGAACCCCAAGCTGCGCCACACGGGGGTCCATGATACCGAAGTGCCATACCATCTGTCCATGGAAGGCGGGCGAGAGAACGCACGTTCGCTGAATGGCTGAATGATATAGTGCGAGAAAATCAATGTGTGATACGGTACCCATAGAAAAAGAGACCGCTATTATTCGATGTAGGAAGGGGAGTAGTGCCGCGAACAGC
>Ga0105044_10001735_pt1 | contig 29547 bp, 28 predicted proteins | sample MAT01_FD_78092 | JGI IMG/M metagenome (GOLD analysis project Ga0105044, IMG submission 78092) | Freshwater microbial communities from Lake Fryxell liftoff mats and glacier meltwater in Antarctica - MAT-01 | ecosystem: Environmental > Aquatic > Freshwater > Ice > Liftoff microbial mat | place...
CCCGCCGGATACATCGGCAATTGCAGCTGCGGCCTGCCGATCTTTTTACCCGCTACCCAACCCGGTGGAAACTCAAACCGCCGCTCGTGGGCTCAATTCCGTTCCTCTTTCCCCTTCAGCCTCCCGCTGGAGGTCAGGATGTCTGAGCCTGGAGAACTGAAGTCTCAGGCGGGATCTCCAGATCCACGCGGTATTTTCCCTATCATGAAGGCAGGTGATCTGAGGGACGCTGAGAATGGCCTTGACGCTAGCAAGCGGGGCGGCGCAATTAACCTCCGTCAAAAAGGGGACCGCACTTTCAACCTTCCGCTTCAACTCCCCAGGAAAACGCCACACTAAGCCATGCAAACGAAAATCGGAAATTCGCCCCGGTTGCAGCGTAATCGACACTCCTCCCTCCGCCCCGCCCAGGCGCACGGGCGGGCGCGTGGATTCACCCTGATCGAGCTGCTGGTCGTGATCGCCATCATCGCCATCTTGGCCGGCATGCTCCTACCCGCCCTGTCCAAGGCCAAGGCCAAGGGACAGGGGATCATGTGCATGAACAACACCAAGCAGCTCATGCTCGCCTGGAGGCTCTACGTGGAGGACAACAACGGAAAAATACCCCCCGCTTACTCCGATAACCCCGCCAACAAAGCCTGGGTATACGGCATCCTGGACTGGAACTCGGCCAATCGGGACAACTGGGACCCCACCAACACGCTCATGAAAGGGTACGTCTGGGGGTACGCGGGCGGCTCAAGGCAGATCTACAAGTGTCCGGCGGACATTTTCATGACCAAGGGCCAGCCTCCTCGCGCCCGGCTCCGGAGCAATTCCATCAACGCCTGGGTGGGCATGCACGACGGCAAACCTACCTGGTTCGGCAACAGTCCGCCCTGGCGCATGTTCCTAAAGGATGCCGACTTCGTGGCCCCGTCCGATACCTGGGTGTTTGTGGATGAACATCCCGACAGCATGAACGACGGCTTTTTCTGTACGGACATGAAGCCGGCGCCGAACCTCGCCAGTGCGGTGATGCCCGACCTGCCCGCCAGCTATCACAACGGCGCCTGTGGTTTTGCTTTTGCCGACGGACATTCCGAGATCAAGCGCTGGACCGATGGCCGCACCAAACTAGGAGTCAAGCGGGCCAATTTCCAGCCCCCCAATCAGGCCAACAACAAGGATGTGGAGTGGCTGTGGAGCAAGACCACGCAGCGGTTCAACTAAACATGGAAGCCGAACGGCGTGATTCAGTCCCGGATGATACGGATGCAGCGCTGGTTTTCCTCCCCTTCCCCTCCCCGGAACGTCTGGCCTCCGCGCGCGTCCAGAAATCCAATTAGAGCCTCGCCACCTCGGCTGCTACCTCCGTGGCAGACGACGTCAAGAGTCTCCATTCCTTCCCCGCGCGCGCACGAGTCTTCCCTAACGTCCTGCTCCTGCTCTAAAGTGGACCCATGCAAATTCCTGCACCAATTCGACCGCGAAACCTGACGGGCAGGTTAGCGGCATTAGTCTTCTGTGCCCTGAATTCCCTCGCCGTCATGGCCGCCGATTCTTCGCTCAGACTGCACCTGCGATCCCAGTCCAAAGGCCCCAGCGGCGCGCCCACAATTACCGAACGAACCGCCACCTGGGACCCGAAAAAGACGGCGATCATTGTCTGTGATATGTGGGACGATCATTGGTGCAAATCAGCCTCCCGTCGTGTCGGCGAATTAGCGGGCCCGATGAATGCCCTGCTGAAGCAAGCGCGCGCCCAAGGCGTGTTTGTCATCCATGCGCCCAGCAGTGTGACTCGCTTTTATCAAGACACCCCCCAGCGCCGGCGAGCCCAAGCAGCGCCCTTCGCGAAGACACCGGTGCCGCTCGCCGAGGTGGAACGTTGGGGCACGGCCTGGTGCTGGACCGACCCAAAACACGAACAGGTTCTGCCCATTGATGATTCCGACATGGGCTGCTCCTGCGTTGGTCAAAAGTGCACAATTCGGGAAGCGTGGACCCGGCAGATCGCCACGCTAGAACTGGCCCCGGAAGACGCCCTAACCGACAATGGCCAAGAAACTTGGAACTTGCTGATTGAACGGGGCCTCGACCACGTGATCCTGTGCGGCGTCCACCTGAACATGTGCGTCCTCGGACGTCCCTTCGCGATCCGGCAACTGGTGTATCTGGGCAAAGAAGTCGCGTTGCTGCGGGATATGACCGACACGATGTACAACCCGGAGCGCCCGCCTGGCGTCGACCATTTTACTGGGACGGATCTGGTGGTGGGACACGTGGAACAGTTTTGGTGTCCGACCTTCACGAGCACGGACCTTACCGGCAAGCCACCCTTTCGCTTCGCCGAAGATCAGCGGCGAACTGCGGGCCGATAAGGTAGACGCCTCCGCGCTGGAAACATCGCCGGGATTGCACCCGAGCCATGGACATGCGACGAATCACGCGAATTCTATGCCGAGATTCTTACTGTGTCTGGCCGCGGTCATCGCGGGATTGACCGGCTGTTCCCCCAAGGAGACCGCGCCGGAGGTTCGTTGGCGTTTTCTCGGGGGCCGAGTGCTCCAACTTCAGACCAATGCCCCGGTGCTCCGGGAGGTTCTGAACCTGCCCCAAGCGAAAGCCCTTGCAGCCCCTCTCACTAGCCAACTGGCGCGCGCCTGGTGGACCTTTGGAAAAGGTGAAACCGAGCCCACCCCGGACGCGCTTGACGCCGGCGCCATTTTGCTGCGTGACCTTCTGAACGAGCTTTCCATCGGTGAGGTTGTCACGAGTTCGGGCGGTGGACGTGAATTCGCCTTGGCCATCCAGGTTCCGGCCGAGCGCGTTCCCCTGTGGGAAAAGGCCTGGCCCGCTTGGATCAAAGCACTCCGCGCGGCCCAGGTCAGCCCCGGGAGCGGCTCCCCCTCGGTGACCCGTCACGACGTTTGGCTCTTAGCGGTCTCCGACTCCAAATTACTGCCACCGGACCCCACCCTTCTCCGCCTCGCCGCGTATCCTCCGGTGGCCGGCGCCCTCCTCCAATTCGAGATGGCCATTCCCGGGCTTCCCGCCAGTCAAGTTGCCTTTACTGCCACGAATGGAACCGTCCGAGCGAGCGCCGGGATCACTACGCTAAAGCCACTGCCCTCGTCCCTTCCCCCTTGGGATATCCCCCAGTTCATCCGGGAACCGCTCATTCAATTCACGGCCGTTCGTGAATTGAATTCCGTCACCGAAGGCTGGTTCGATTCGACTCCCTGGACCGGTGGCCGCTGGCCCAATCAGATGTATTCTTGGGGCCAGCCCAGCTTGAGCATGCGCTATCCGTTCCTGGCCGCGCAGACCGACGACCCCCAGGGTTTCCTCGACCATTGGCACCAACGGCTGCAGAACTCATTTGCCCCAGCCAGCCCGTCGCCTCTTTACAAAGGCCGCCTGGTCCAGGAAACCAACCGGCTGATCATTGTTGGCGGTCTGCCCGTCGCGCCCGTCCTTCAAGCCAACACTCAGGAACAAAAACCATTCGTCACCTTCGGAGTCATTCCGATGATCCGGACGACCAATCCCCCCGCCGCCGAAATGGTGGCCCAGATGAGCCGACCGAATGTCGTCTTGTATGACCTAGAATTCACCTCCGAAGCCGTCAAACAGTGGAATGCGGTGTTCCAAATTCCCGAACTGCTCGAAGGACGCCAGGCCATCATGAGCTATCCCGGGACCCAGTGGCTCTTGGCCGCCGGACCGAAAATAGGCGAGTGCGTGACGACAATGACGATCGAAGGCGAAAGAAAACTGCAGATCCTCCGTAAATCACCGGTCGGCCTATCAGGACTGGAATTAACCCTCCTGACCAAGTGGTTAGATCCCGAGCCGCCGCTCCGCCGACAGATCACCAATAGTCCCGTACGTTCCAAGCAATAGCTCCATGCTAAGACTCGGCGTCAACATCGACCACATCGCGACCCTGCGACAGGCCCGTTACCGCGATAACCCAACCCATTGGCGGGCCGAACCCGATCCCATCGAGGCCGCCCGAGTGGCCGAAAAGGCCGGTTGCCACGGCATTACGGCTCACCTGCGGGAGGATCGCCGCCACATCGTGGACCGTGATCTTCGTCGTCTCCGCGAGACCCTCCAGACACCCCTCAACCTGGAGCTCGCCGATGTTCCCGAGATGGTCGACATCGCGCTAAGCGTGAAACCGTACATTGTCTGCCTGGTCCCGGAGCATCGCACCGAAGTGACCACCGAAGGCGGTCTTGATGTCCGCGCCTCCGAAGCTTCTTTGAAAACAACTCGCCAACGCCTCAACGATGCGGGCATTCAAGTCAGCCTGTTCATTGACCCGGACGTCGCCCAGATCGACGCGGCGGCTGGCGTGGGAGCGCAAGTAATCGAACTCCACACCGGTCGCTACGCCGATCACTTCAATCAAAAGGACCAACGCAATGTCGAGCTCCAGCGGTTGGTTAAGTCCGCACGACACGCGTTCAATGCCGGGCTCGTGGTCAATGCCGGCCACGGCTTGACGACCGAAAACGTGCCGGTTCTGCAGCTCGTTCCCCATCTGAACGAGCTGAACATTGGCCACACTCTGATCAGTCGAGCCCTCTTCATCGGTCTGGATGCTGCGATCAAAGAAATGCTCCAGGCGATGGCCGGCTACCGTGCCTAGCCGCCCTACCCGCACCATTCCCAGCCCCGATTCCGCCCATAAATCATGACACGTAGCCCTGCACAGGCGCTCCTTGCCCATCGGGAAGGCGGCCGCGGCAAGTGCGGAGTAGGCAGCCGCACGGAGGTAGGGGGTGGTTCACCCGTGCGCCCCTCCGCCTTCGGAGGTCAGAGACACTCATGATTCTGGGAACGGGCTTGGATCTGATCGAAATCGACCGGATCGCCGAAGCACATCACCGTTTCGGCGAGCGGTTTCTTCGGCGAATTCTTCGCCCCGAGGAAATGGCGTATTGCTTGAGCTACACGCGACCCGCCCCGTATGTGGCGGCGAGGTTCGCGGCGAAAGAGGCGGTGAGTAAGGCCTTCGGAACGGGAATTGGGGCCGAATTAGGCTGGCACGACATCGAAATCGCGCGCCGGGCCAGCGGCGAACCCTTGGTGGTTCTCCATGGTGCCGGAGCCCGACTCCTCGCTACCCGCGGCGGTCAACGCCTGCACCTGAGTCTAACCCACACCGCCACCTTCGCCGCCGCCGTAGCGATTCTGGAGGGTGTGGACCTGGCTTCACCCACAACCGTTTCGGATGGGTTTTATTAAAAAACGGAAGCCACAACGACGGCGTTGCTGACTCCCGCGAACTGGATCGGTCCACCGCGCCGAGTAAGTAGATTCAGAGCACCAATGAATCGGCCGGAACCCATCGGGCCGCCTCCTCCTGAGGTTCGGAAACCGCTTCGAAATGCTCGATTTTACGGCGCAATTTGGCGAGAGCGATGTTTTGGAGCTGGCGGATGCGCTCCCGAGTTACTCCGAACCGCCGGCCAATCTCGTCCAGCGTCTTCTCGCGGTCGCCTTCCAGACCAAAACGCTCTTTAAGGATTGTCAGCTCACGTGCGTCGAGAATCCCGAGAAATTCACGAATCATCTGGTGGGTGGTTTTTTCCTCGAGGGTTCCGTACGGAGATTGACTCTCGGCGTCCGGCACGACATCGGCCAACCGACTGGAATCATCATCGCCCAACGGGGCGTCCAGGGAGGCCGTCTTCTGCGAGGCTCGCTGCCAGAACCGGATCTTTTTCACCGGCACGTCCATCTCGTCGGCCAATTCTTCGTCAGTCGCTTCCCGACCGAGCAGTTCCTGCAATTGATGCGCCGCGCGCTTCAACTTGGTCACCTTGTCGACCAAATGCACCGGCAAACGGATAGTCTTCGATTGGTTAGCCAACGCTCGTTTGATCGACTGTTTGATCCACCAGGAGGCGTAGGTGGAGAGTTTACCTCCCTTGGCCGGATCGAATCGCTCCACGCCCTTCATCAACCCGATATTGCCTTCGTTGATCAAATCCAGCAGGGGCAACCCAAACCCATCGTAATCCCGGGCAATCTTCACCACGAGCCGGAGGTTGGCCCGGATCATATGTTCGCGCGCCTCGGAATCACCTCGGTGAATCCGAGCCGCCAAGGAATTTTCCTCTGCAATGGTCAGCAAGGGCACCTCGACGGCGTCCCGCATGTACAACGTCAGAGCTGATTTGCTCTCGTAAGGAAGCGAGACCGGAGCTGCCGGAGTCACTGTGCGAGCCACCATTGGAGAGGTCGTTTTGGGTGTTAAGGACGTTCTCAAGCCCGTCTTCGAAGCTGATGAACGCCGGGCTGTGGGAAGGGATGTTTCGGACGGGCGACCACAAGATTTTAGAGTTTTCATGGCAACAAAGTGAAGCGATCAGGCGAGTAAAAACGTACTGAACTTGTGCTTAGCACCTCAACAATCACAATTTGTCTAATTTTTGTTCTTCCGTCAAATTTTTGTTTAACTTTTTCACTCTGGACGTGTCTTGCCTTCTCAGGAGCCCCGATTATGGGCTCGGATCCCGCGCTGCGCTGGGAATAATCTTGGAAAATTTTCGCCCCTTGAACCCGCGTTCAAATCAATTCCGTGTCTCACTTCCCAGTGGACTTACGGAATGAAGTTGAACTTGTCGAATTTCTGTCTAACCATTGGCCCATGGCTGATTTCGGCCTTCGACATTCCATCAAAGCGGTTTCTGAACGCACCGGATTAAGTCCGCATGTGATCCGGATTTGGGAAAAACGTTATGCCACGATCCATCCGGAACGTTCCGGCGGAAACCAACGGCTCTATCGTGAGGAGGACATTGAACGTCTTTTGCTCCTGCGACGACTGACCGAAGCCGGCCATCCGATTCGCACGGTCGCCCCCCTCTCCCTCGACGAGCTTCGACTGCTTTCGGCGATGCCCCTGCGACCGGCCTCGGCACCGCCGGAAACAGTTGCCGGATCGAAGCGAACCCGCCGGGCCCTTGAACGGACTCCTCCAACCATCCGAAGCGCGTCGGAGTTGGTGGACGCAGCGATGACGGCGATTGCGGCAATGCAGGGCGGGGAATTCGAACGTATTTTGGACGAAGGAGTGGTTTCGCTGGGGCAAATTGCGCTGCTGAATCAGGTTATCTGCCCGCTCGTTCACCGCATTGGGGACGGATGGCAGGCCGGCACTTTAAAGATCGCCCATGAGCATTTGGCGTCGGCAGTGATTCGCACGTTTCTGGGCAATGCGGCGCGCCCTTATGCCGTGCACCCTTCGGCGCCCATGCTGATTTCGACCACACCCAGCGGCCAGGTTCATGAAATCGGGGCCGCCCTGGTCGCGGCTGCCGCTTCCAATCATGGTTGGCGAGTGACTTATCTGGGTCCGTCTCTTCCCGCCGAAGAGATCGCCAGTGCCGCCTTGCAAAGTCAGTCCCGAGCGGTGGCTCTCAGTATTGTCCATCCAGCGGACGACCCCCAGCTTGGCTTTGAATTCAAGCGCTTGCGTCGGTTGCTCCCCCAAGGTACCGCGCTGCTGGTGGGGGGAGCCGCCGCGCTCGCTTACCGGACGAGCCTCGAATCCGTCGGTGCGATCCTGTGCAACTCCCTTACCGAGTTTGCCGACGCCCTGGACGATCTGCGGCAGGGAACCAACTGAGAGCAGTGCGGAACTAATCCAGCCGACCCTTTTGAGCGGCCGCCAACAAACGCGAAAAATAACCTCCCGTGGGCGCGAGTTCCGCCCACGTTCCCTGTTCGACAACCCGGCCCTTATCAAGCACCACAATGAGGTCGGCATTTCGGACGGTCGTCAATCGATGCGCAATCACAACCGAGGTTCGTCCTGATCGAGCCTCCTCCAAAAGACTCTGAACCTGGCGTTCAGACTCATTATCGAGCGCCGACGTCGCCTCATCCAAAACCAGCAACATCGGATCCCGCACCATCGCCCGGGCGATGGCGACCCGTTGCTTTTGTCCACCCGATAGCATCGTCCCCCGTTCTCCCACGGTGGTCTTCAATCCCTCCGGCAGGTTTTTGATGACCTCATCCAGGTGCGCGATCTGAATCGCCTGCTGCATTTGCGCCGGAGTCGCATCCGGACGCCCAAACCGGATATTGTTTTCGATCGTATCGTTAAACAGGAAGGCCTCCTGCTCCACCATTCCAATCCGCGCGTGCCAGGCTGCCGCTGAGATTTCCCAGTAGTCCATGCCATCGACCGTGATCCGACCCGAAGTCGGTTCTCGCAGGCGCATCAGCAGACTCGCCAAAGTGGTCTTACCAGAACCGGAAGCCCCCACCAGAGCCACCATTTTTCCGGCGGGGATCTCCAGATTGATGTCCAACAGCGCCGGATTTCCATTGGGAAACGTGAACCCGAGTCCTTCAAATTTCAGGCTCTTCTGCAGCCCAGCAAAGGGCAGCTTACCAAACTTTCTTTTGGGAAACTTCGGTGTCTGCAGCCACCGAAGGGCCTCCCGAACGCCAGAGGAGTTGAAGGTCAACTGACCGAACATCGCTGAAATCTGGTTCATCAAGGGCAGTGTCCGGATCAGGATAAACCCGATCACCATCAACTGAGTGGCTCCAAGTTTGCCGTTTTGAATCAGGAATGCGTAGGCCAAGACCAGCAAGATCATCGCCCCCGTCAAGGCGATCGTCTCGCTCATCGGCATCAGCGCATTGCTGAGTAAAGTCCCCTTGCGATCAGCTTCCGCGACCTCCCAGTTCATCCGGTCAAACGCCTTGCGCAAACCGGGCAAGGCATTATTTGCCCGCACGATGCGAACGCCATTAAACGAACTGGTGACGAAGGCGAACAACTCCCGCTGGGATTTCCGCTTTTGTTCGCCGCGACCCCGAAGCCGTAAGTGCACGCGCGAACTCGCGAAGGCCAAGACCACCGACAACACCAACATCCCGACCATGAACTGCCAGCTCAGGAAGGTAATGACGGCCATGTAGAACAGGGCCAGAAAGGAGCGCTGAATGATGAAGAGCAGATTCTCCACCGTCATTTGGGCGCGAACCGCTTCGACCGAGTAGGCGTGGCCAATCTCACCGCTCTTGCGCTGCTCGAACACATCCAGGCTGGCCTGATGCAAATGTTCAAACAGGGAAGTCCGCAGATTTTGGGAAATACGCCGGCTGATTCCGGCCATGAGCCGCTGATTTAGGTACAGCAGCAAGTTCTTGAGCACGACGGCCAGTAGCACCAAGCCACAGAAGGCGGCCACATACTGAACATTCGAAAATCCGGTAATCCACTCCGGCATGTTGGTCTTGAAGATCCGCCGAATGAGGTCCCCCAGGACCTGTTTGGGATCCCCGTCCAGCATGCTAATCAGGGGCAACAGAAGTCCGATCCCGATCCCTTCAAATCCGGCCGACGAGGTCGCGGTCACGAGCGCCGAGATCACCAGCCAGCGATTGGGCCGGATATAGGGCCGCAGTTGATTCAGATTTCGGGAAAGCTCCCGCAGCAATTTGAACCACTCTTTCATCGCGGACCGCCATTCTCCTGGGCTCCCGCCTTCACCAGACAGACAGAAGTATTCCGATTGGTTTCGGACACGATCGTCACTGAGCGGGCGCGGATGCTTGGGTTAACAATCACAGCAACTATCATTGCGCGAATTGAGAATGGGGGAGGTTCCGGGTTAGGAGCAAGCCCGTCTGCAGTTTCAATCAGCCGAAGAACTTTCCAATAAAAACGGCTTGATCCCTGGGTTAGAGATTCCTAGTTTCCGCCTCCTTTGTGCACCCGTAGCTCAATTGGATAGAGCGGCTGACTACGGATCAGCAGGTTCCAGGTTCAACTCCTGGCGGGTGCACCAATCTTCTTTCGGACTTCCTTTCGAAGTATCTCCGCTTCCCTTTCCAGTTTTCCCAAGCGCTTCCATGCACCTCCCGCAGTTTAACGGATTTTCACCACCGTCGGGGAGCGGCCTCGACTTGACGTGCTCGAAAGTCCGGCCCACGACTTACGCATGAAACTTACTTGGAGGGATTCTGAAGAAATCGCCTGGGCACTCGCCGACAAATTCCCCGATCAGGATCCGCTTCGGCTCAGCTTTCCAAAATTACATAAAATAGTCTGCGAATTGGAGGAATTCGCGGATGAAGCCGACGATTCCAACGAGAAGATTCTCGAGAACATTCAGATGGCCTGGTACGAGGAAGTGAAATAATTCTCGGAACCATGCCCAAGCACCCTGTCAGCCCCGCTGGCCTCCCCCCTGCCCTCGGCCCTTACACCCACGGCATTCGCGCCGGTGACCTGCTCTTTTGCTCGGGACAGGTCCCCATCGACCCGGCCAATCCCGGCGGCCCCGCTCCGGCCGAAATTCGGGACCAAACGAGGCGTGTCCTGGAAAACATCAAACTCCTCCTCGCGAGCGAAGGCCTGGGGTTCAGCCACGTCGTTAAGTCCACCGTTTTCATGACCAATCTCGCCGAGTTCGTAGGCATGAACGAGGTTTACGCCGAATACTTCCCCAAGCCTTTCCCGGCCCGCTCGACGGTCCAAGTTTCCGCCCTACCCCGTGGATCGGCCGTCGAAATTGAAGTCATCGCCAGCTACCAGGCCGCCTAAACCCCTAAAGGCCGACCGCCGGTGCAGAAAATACTAAACCTTCCGGCGGATTTGTGGTTATTCGCTCGCGAACAACTTCAATGAAGGAATTGTTGCCCCCACCACCGCCGATTGTTCGCAACCAGCACGCTGAGGTCCGTGAATTGTTTAACCGCTACGTGGTGCCCAGTTACGGCCGCTTCGACCTGGTCTTCGACCGGGGAGCCGGCAGTTATGTTTGGGATGTCAGCGGCAAACGATATCTCGATCTGGGCGGCGGCATCGCCGTCTGCTCGCTCGGGCATGCGAATCCGGAAATTACGGAGGCCCTAGTCAGCCAATCCCGCCGCCTCTTGCATGTTTCGAACCTGTACTATCAGGAACCTCAGGGCCGCCTGGCCGAACGTATTGTCACGAATTTGGCCCCCGGAAAGGTGTTCTTCGCTAATTCCGGCGCGGAGGCCAATGAAGGGCTTTACAAACTCGCCCGGAAATTTGGGCACGACGAAGGTCGCTTCGAAATCCTCACCGCAGTTAATTCCTTCCACGGTCGAACCCTGGCCGGAATTGCCGCCACCGGGCAGGAAAAGGTCAAAAAAGGCTTTGAGCCGGCGGTCTCAGGCTTTCGTCATGCGCCCTTCAATGATCTCGAAGCCACCCGCCAGGCCCTATCTCCAGCCACCGTCGCCATCCTGATCGAAGGCATTCAAGGCGAAGGCGGACTCACCCCCGCATCCGCCGAGTACTTGCTCGGGCTGCGCCGCCTTTGTGACGAGAAACGCCTGCTGTTACTGGTGGACGCCGTGCAGTGCGGCCATTTTCGCAGCGGACGATTTCAGAGTTTTCAGCGCATCCTTGAAGGAATTCCCGGAGCCGAATCCTTCGTGCCCGACGGCGTGTCCATGGCCAAATCTTTGGGAGGCGGTTTCCCGATCGCCGCCTTCTGGGTCCGGCAGACCGCCCATCAGGTCACTTTGGCTGACCTTCTGGGTGCCGGCACCCACGGCACCACCTTCGGCGGCACGCCGCTGGGGTGTGCGGTGGCCTTGAAGGTTTTCGAGGTCATCGAGCGAGATCAGCTCGCCCAGCATGTGCGATCCACCGGTGATTGGTTCAAGGGGGAACTGGAACGTTTGGTGCAATCGTATCCAGGCGTGGTGAAAGGCGCCCGCGGCCTCGGCTTCATGCAGGGTCTGGAACTTCAGCCTCGGGAACGGATCCCCCGATTCGCCACCTCCGATAAGCCCGCCAGTTTGCAGTTGGTCAATCGACTGCACGACGCCGGAGTGCTCACCATTCCGAGCGGAAACCAAGTGGTCCGCTTCCTCCCTGCGCTCAATATCCCGCGGTCCCAGCTCTTCGAAGGCCTCCAAGTGGTCGAGGCCACCCTCCAGGCAATTGGGTAAATTCAGGCCTTTGGCTCGCTTCGGTTGACTAAACGGTCAACTTCACTTAAGGGTTTGATTGTTCCCGCAGTGACTCCTTGCCATGGGCCGTACTAGCGATGCTAAACAGCGCTTACTAACCGCCGCACTCGACCTCATCTGGACGAGTAGCTACGGCAGCGTCAGCGTCGACGATATCTGCGTCCGAGCGGGCGTGAAGAAGGGTAGTTTCTATCATTTCTTTCCTTCCAAGGCCGATCTCGCCCTCGCCGCCTACGAAGAGCATTGGAGTTCCAGCCGGCCAGAATTGGATGCGATCTTTTCGCCACTCGCACCTCCTCTGCAGCGGTTGAGCCATTGGTGTCAGCACGTGTACAACTCACAAAAGGCTCATTTCGAGAAGTTTGGACACGTCTGCGGTTGCCCTTACGCCAATATGGGATCCGAATTGGCAACCTTGGACGACCGACTCCGCGCCAAATCCGAGGAACTCCTGGGTCGGGGACTGCGTTACCTCGAAAGTGCCATTGCTGAGGCGCACCGGGATGGGCTAATCAATGTGAGTGATGCTCGCGCTGCCGCTCTGCTGATTGGTTCCTCGGTAATGGGTTTCACCCTCCAGGCCAAGGTTCAGAATGATCCGGAGATTCTCCGGGATCTCGAACCGACCGTGCGGCGACTGCTGAACGCCCCGAAGTCCGCCTAAATCTGCCGGTTGACAGCGCGCACGGTCACACCAACTTGACCTGCCTGGTAGACGCCCGGTCAACAATCTATAAATCTCCCCTGCACCATGCATCCCGATTCGGTCCGGTTTCCCGAACCTATTACCTACACCGAGCTAACTCCCCGACTCCTCTCGTGGGAATGCGAAACGTGGCTCGCGAACTATAAGGAAACGCTCCTAGCCGAGTTACTCGATGAGTCGGGCCCCTCAATTCCGCGGAAGCTCCTGACTCAGGCCGTGAATGAAGCCGATTCACTCGCCTCCCTGACCCCCTTTCCCGCGCTGTTTCTACCCGCCCTCGTCGAGGAAAAGGTCTCCGCCGCCAAGGTCTGGCTGGAACGGCAGAGGCAATTGCTGGGCGGGTCCGAGATCGCCTTGTCGGCCTGAAATATTTCACTGCTGTCCCCGTTTCGCATGAAGCCATTGGCCATTTATTCCGCGCTCATTGCAGGCGTTACGACCCTGGCCCTGGTGACCGGCTGTAACTCCGCTCAATCCGACCCCACAGCCTCCTTCCCACCGCCGCCAACGGTCACCGTCGCCCCAGTCGAAGTGCGGGAGATTGTGGAGTATGACAATTTCACCGCCCGGTTGGATGCCCCAGAAGTGGTCGAAGTGCGGCCCCGCGTTTCGGGCTACCTCACGGAGGTGAGAATTAAGTCAGGCGAATTGGTCAAACAAGGCGACACCCTGTTCGTCATCGATCCCCGATCCAAGCAGGCCGTATTCGACCGAACCGATGCCGAGTTTAAACGGGCCGAAGTTCGACTCGATAACGCCAACCGGGAGGCCAAACGCGCCAACGCCCTCTTTGCCAGCAAAGCGATTTCCATCGAAGAGGCCGACCAGCGACGCTGGGCCTTCACCGATGCCCAGGCCGCGCTCCAGGCCGCCGAGGCCAATCGCCAAACGGCCCGGCTTGATCTTGAATATTGCACCGTCCGCGCCGCCATTGACGGACGCGTCAGTCGCGCTCTGGTTACCCTGGGCAACAATGTCAGCGGCGTCGACGGCTTCACCACGCTGCTCACGACTCTGGTCAGCGTCGACCCCATCTATGCCTACTCTGACGTCGACGAGGCCAGCCTACTCAAATTCCGCAGACTTCTGCGCGAAGGCCACCTCGCGACCAACGAGCAAGGCCAGGTCGTGGTGGATCTTGGTCTCGCCGACGACACCGGATATCCCCGTCAAGGCTTCATCGAGTCCATCGATAACCGGCTCAATCCAGGCACGGGGAGTATTCTAGTGCGCTCGCAGTTCGCGAACACCGATGGACGATTGCTCCCAGGTATGTTCGCGCGAGTTCGTCTGCCCGGCAGTGCGCGCCGATCAGCACTCTTAATTCATGAGACGGCCGTCGGTACTGATCAGAATCAGAAGTTTGTCCTGACCCTCACGTCCTCCAACACGGCGGCATACCGCCCCGTCACTCTCGGCGGCACGATTGACCAGAAACGCGTGGTTCGCTCGGGACTGCAAGCCGGCGAGTCCGTGATCGTCAACGGTCTCCTACGCGTGCAGCCCGGTATGCGCGTCACTCCGCAGTCCAAGGACGCTTCGAACCCTACCGCCCGACGTTAAACGGATCTCGCACCTCATTTCTCCTCGCGCGTGAACTTCAGCCACTTCTTCATTAAGCGGCCCATCTTCGCCGGGGTCCTTTCCTTCCTCATCTTCCTGGTCGGACTCATCGCGATGTTCCGTCTGCCGGTCTCGGAGTATCCGGAAGTTGTGCCGCCCCAAATCGTGGTTCGCGCCCTTTATCCGGGTGCCAATCCCAAGACCATCTCGGAAACGGTCGCGGTTCCCTTAGAGCAGCAACTCAACGGAGTCGAGAATTCGCTCTACATCTTCTCGCAAGCCACCAGTGACGGGGTGATGACCTTGACGGTCACTTTCAAGCTGGGCACAGACATCGATAAAGCCCAGGTGCTGATCCAAAACCGGGTCTCCCAGGCCCTGCCAAAGTTACCTGAGGAAGTCCGCCGACTCGGCGTGCTAACACTCAAGTCCACGCCGGACCTGACCATGGTGGTGCACCTGTTCTCACCCGACGGGCGCTACGATGACGTCTATGTCCGCAACTACGCCACACTGCAGGTGAAGGACGTGCTGGCGCGCATCCCCGGTGTGGGTCAGGTACAGATCTTCGGCTCGGGCGATTACGCCATGCGAATCTGGCTCGATCCTGACAAAGTGGCCGCTAAGCGCCTGACTCCAGGCGACGTGGTCAACGCCATCCGCGAGCAGAATGTCCAGGTCGCCGCCGGTGCGGTCGGCCAACAGCCCGTGGCCACCCCAGTCGCTCTGGAGTTGCAGATCAATACCAAGGGACGACTCACCCAGGAGGAGGAGTTTGCCAACATTGTGATCAAAACGGGGGCCAACGGCGAAACTGTGCTCCTCCGAGACGTCGCCCGCATCGAATTGGGCGCCGGCGAATTCACCCTCCGATCTCAGCTCAACAACCAGTCCGCGGTCGCCATCCCGATCTTCCAGCAACCCGGCAGCAATGCGCTCGAACTTTCCCAGCGGGTCCGCGCCGCCATGGCGGAACTGAAGAAAGCCTTTCCCGCTGGGCTCGACTTCAAAGTGGCCTACGACCCGACGGTCTTTGTAGCAAAATCCATCGACGCGGTCGTGCACACCCTGTTCGAAGCCATCGTGCTGGTAGTTCTGGTGGTTCTGCTCTTCCTCCAAACCTGGCGCGCTTCGATTATCCCGCTGGCCGCTGTCCCCGTGTCGTTGGTGGGAACCTTCGCGGTGATGAGCGCTTTCGGTTTCAGCATTAATGCGCTGTCACTCTTCGGGCTGGTCCTCGCCATTGGAATCGTCGTGGATGACGCCATTGTGGTGGTCGAAAACGTCGAACGAAACATTGCCCTGGGACTCACCCCGCTGGACGCCACCAAGCGCGCCATGAACGAGGTCACGGGACCCATTGTGGCCACGGCGCTGGTTCTCTGTGCGGTCTTTGTCCCAACTGCCTTCATCAGTGGATTGACCGGGCAATTCTATAAGCAATTCGCGATTACCATTGCGATCTCAACCGTTATCTCGGCTGTTAATTCGCTCACGCTGTCCCCGGCCTTAGCGGCAGTCCTGCTCAAAGATCACCACGCGCCCAAGGACCGATTAACCCGGCTGTTGGATAGCGTCTTCGGCTGGTTCTTTCGGCCGTTCAACCGGTTTTTTGCTTGGACGGCCGAACGGTATTCCCAAGGGGTGGCTCGACTCATTCGGCTGAGCGGGATCGCCCTGGTGGTCTATGCCGGCCTGGTTATGTTGTCGGGCAAGGTGTTCACCAGCGTTCCCCTGGGCTTCATCCCGGATCAGGACAAACAATATCTCATCTGCGTCGCCCAACTGCCGGACGCCGCCTCGATCGATCGAACTGATGCCGTCGTCCGTCGGATGACGGAAATCGCCCTAAACACCCCGGGGGTCGAGGCGTCCGTCGCGTTCCCCGGACTTTCGCCCAACGGCTTTACGGCCAGCCCGAATTCTGGAATCACGTTTATCACGCTCAAGCCGTTCGAAGAGCGACATAGCAAAGACCTTTCTGCCCGAGCCATTGCCGCCCGCTTGAACGCCGCGTTTTCCGAAATTCAAGAGGCGCGAACCTTGGTACTTAATGCGCCACCGGTAAACGGACTGAGCACGGGGGGTGGCTTCAAACTCTATGTGCAAGATCGCGCCGGCTTAGGACAAGAAACTCTCTATGGGACCACCTGGGGAATCATCGGGCAGACTTATCAAACTAACGTGCTCCAAGCCGTCTACTCCACTTTTCAAATCAACGTACCGCAACTGGACGCGAACGTGGACCGAAGGAAGGCCAAATCATTGGGCGTTCCTCTGCAGAATCTCTTCGAGACCCTGCAGATTTATCTGGGCTCACTTTATGTAAATGACTTCAACCGCTTCGGCCGTACCTACCAAGTCATCGCCCAGGCCGATGCCCCGTTCCGGGCGAAGCTGGACGATATCGCTCGCCTGAAAACCCGAAACACCCAGGGAGAAATGGTGCCGCTCGGAACCCTGCTACGAGTGAAGGAGGCCTACGGACCGGACCGAGTCATGCGTTACAACGGCCATCCCGCGGCAGAGATCAATGGGGCACCGGGTCCCGGCTACAGTTCCGGGCAGGCGGAACACTACATCGAAGAACTGGTGAAACGGAATCTACCGAACGGCATGGGCTACGAATGGACCGAACTGGCCTACCAGCAGCGCAGCGCCGGCAATACCGCCATTTACGTCTTTCCGCTCTGTCTGTTGCTGGTGTTCCTCGTCCTCGCCGCGCAGTACGAGAGTTTCAGCCTTCCCTTGGTGATCATTCTCATTGTTCCAATGTGCCTCCTAAGCGCTATGCTGGGCGTCCTCATCGCGGGGCAGGATAATAATATTTTCACCCAGATCGGACTGATCGTGTTGGTCGGACTCGCTTGTAAAAACGCGATTTTAATCGTGGAGTTTGCCCGTGAGAAACAGCATGAAGGCCGGTCTATCGTGGCCGCAGCGCTCGAAGCCTGCCGCTTGCGCCTGCGTCCGATTTTGATGACCAGCATCGCCTTCATCGCCGGTGTGTTTCCCCTGGTGATCTCCACCGGAGCCGGCGCCGAGATGCGTCAAGCCATGGGCGTTGCCGTTTTCGCCGGCATGATCGGCGTGACCTTCTTCGGACTGTTCCTTACCCCGGTCTTTTATGTCGTCATTATGACGCTCGCGGCTCGATTCAGCCGGCAACCCGCGCCGGCCAGTTCGCCCACCTCTCCTGACCCCATCACTCCCGCTCCTGCGTCGGCGTGAGCTTCCAATCGATTGTCAATGCTACCCTCTATGAGCCTCGATCTCACCCAACACCCGCCCCGCAGTGCTCGCTGTCGACTCGGCGGGTTCATCCTCCTTCCCCGCCTGCTCGATAAGGGTCGAGCTGCTCTGGCTGGGAAAAACGGCAGTTACAACTACGGCTGTCCCCTGGATCAGCATTTCTTCCGGTTCACGGGCATTGCCCCCGAGGCCTTGAAGGAGGAACTGGCGACGGGCAAAGGCGATGGTGAAATCCTCGGCTGGATTCATCAGAATTCCACCCCGCCGCGGAACCCCTGGGAAATTCAAAGCTGGTCTAATTATCACCTCCATCGACCGCCCGACAGTGACGCCGAGACACTCGAGTATTTTGCCCATGCGGTCCGCGAGCTCTCTGTCTCCCGTGAAGACATCAACACATGGGTCGATCTCTTGGACCTTGACGACTACGTCTCCTTTGGCGGCAAAGCCTGAACACCACTGCCCGATCCCGGAAAATCGATCGCATCCTTTCGGCTTAGCCGTGCCGATTCGGGTATTTTCGGCGTCGCCACGGCGGCCACCACCGACTCCACCTCGCCCGACCCCAAACGAGTTCGCAATCGCTGCCCTGGAGAGGCCTCGCCGGCAGTTCTGAGGAGCCGTCCGGTCGCCGCCTCAAACGTCAGGGAATATCCCCGCTCCAGAACGTTGAGCGGTGAGAGTAAACCCAGCGCTCGTTGCGCCCGCTCCAAACGAAGGCCGTACTGATCCCATTGGCGGCGTCCGGCCCGAGCTAAACGCCGTCCGACGTCACCCAATTCCCGTCGATTGAGTGCCAACAACACCGCTGGGCGCCGGTCAGCGAGGCGCCGACTCGTCGAACCGACCGTCACCTGCGCCTCCCGCAGCCGACGCCGGGCACCCCTTCCCAGCGCCAATGAAAGATCGTCAAGTCGCTGAGCCCGCGCTTCCAGGTGTCGTCGCGGATGCATACGGCTGAGTCGGCTCAGCAAGGCTTCGGTCCGCGTTTGGAGATCCTCGAAGGTTCGACCAAACATCCAATGCAGCCGGCGGGTTGATTCCAGCAACCGACCCGCGGCCAGCACATATCCCGCCGTTATAATTTCCGCCGCTGCACTGGGCGTGGCCGCCCGTAAATCCGCGACGAAGTCGGCGATCGAGAAATCGATCTCGTGCCCGACGGCCGAGACGACCGGCACCGCCGAACCGGCAATGGCGCGAGCGACAACTTCCTCGTTGAACGCCCACAAATCCTCCAAAGAACCGCCGCCGCGCGTGATCAGAATCAAATCCAGAGCACCCGGGTTTGCCTCTGCCCATTCGTTCAAGGCGATAATCGCTCCGGCGATTTGACTCCCAGCCCCTTCCCCCTGAACCCGAACGGGCACCAGGATGAATTCCAGACCGGCATAGCGCCGCTCGACCACGTGCAGCACATCGCGAATAGCGGCCCCCGTGGGAGAGGTCACCAGGCCGATCCGCCGCGGAAACGTCGGAATGGGCCGCTTCCGACTCGCCTCAAATAATCCTTCGACCTGGAGTCGCGCCTTAAGCCGCTCAAAGGCTGCCTGCAGCGCCCCCACTCCCTCAAGTTCCACCGTGGTGACGCGCAACTGATAATTACCCCGTGGTTCATAAACGGTGATCTCGCCACCGAGCGTCACCTTGAGCCCATCCTTCAATTTTGCCCGATCGCCACTGCCTTGTCCGCGAAACAGCACGCAACTCAATTGGGCCGTAGCGTCCTTCAATACGAAGTAGGCATGACCACTAGCCTGCAGCCGGAAATTGGAAATCTCCCCGGTCACTCGGACCGAGCCAAAGGCGGCTTCCAGCTGACGCTTAATTCCCAGGGTCAGTTCCGTGACCGAAAGCGCGGCCTTTCGCACTGGCTCCGGCGGTAGTGCCACCGGTACCGGCGGAGGAACCGAAGGGGGCGCCGGGGGGGGGACCCGCGGAACAGTCGGGGATTTAGGGGGCGTCGCGAAGAGCTCGCCAAAGTCCCATTGGTTGTTAGCGGGTCGGGGCATGAGTTTGTTTTTCCGGAATCGTCTCTCCGTTCTCATCCGACCGGTAGGTATAGCGCGCGGCCTCCCGGACCACCGATACCTGGTCGGCTTCCAGTTGGGCGAGCAATCGTTCCACCGGGAGAGTTCGCTGGGGAATACCGTGGAGCATCAGGGCGACCCGCATCCGGACGTACGGCTCCTCCGAGACGGCGAGTCGCTCAAGCCAGGGCAATAACTCGGACTGAACAGGCCAGGTATTGGCCATTTGGACGGCATACATGCGGTTGGCCGCCCGCGGACGCAGCGCCGCTTCCAACAAGCGTCGGCGCAATTCCAACGTGCCGGGCAGTTCAATCAAGGCCGGGGCCACAGCCATGACCTGGTCCCGCGGCAGCGGCAGTCGGGGAAGTAATTGACTCAGCGACTTCGGCAGGCGCCGGCAAAGCGAATCCCACGAACGGGCCACCCGCGATTCGGGCTGAACCAGATGTTCGACCAGCACTTGTTGGCCTGCGAGACTCAACGGGCGATCGGGCAGCCGTTGTTCGGTATTCCCTTGGCGTAAGGCCGCGAATTCTTCCAACCAAAGTCGCGCCTCTCGTTCGGCCGGACTTGGGCGGGAAAAAAAGAGCACCACCAACACCGCCAGCACGACCGCCCCGCTCATCACCCAAATCGATCGGTACCGCCCAGGCCGCCCGGGCCGATCCGGCGGCTCGTCAGAAAAAATGGAAGCCATGGTGAAGGAGGACATACTCAGGGAACCGTCAGCGGCAACCGTTCCGAGATACGCTGAATGGACTGCGCCCGGCCGGTCACCTCGTCGATTTCAACGACACACCCGTTGAGTTGAAGACCCGTGCTGCAGACACCGAATCGTTGGGGAGTGTAGGTTAAGAATCGCTTAAGCACAGGCTCATATTCCCGCCCCAGTACCCCTTCATGACCGCCGGTAAACCCGGCGTCCGTGAGACAAGCCGTACCACCCGGAAGGATGCGTTCGTCGGCGGTTTGCACGTGCGTATGGGTTCCGATAACCGCACTGACTTGCCCGTCCAAATGCCAACCCAAGGCTATTTTCTCCGAGGTCGCTTCCGCATGAATATCCACCAGGATCGCCAGTGTCTCCCCGCGCAACAGCGCCACCTCCGCCGCTCCCACCACAAATGGATTCTCCAAAGCGGCCATGAATGTCCGCCCCTGAAGGTTTACCACGCCCAGTGGGGCGACACCGGGTTTCCTCACCACACAGGAACCGCGTCCCAAAACGCCCGGCGGATAATTTGCCGGACGTAGAAATCGCGGCTCATCATTCAGTAGTTGCACCACCTCCTTCTGGTCCCACAAATGGTCACCGGAGGTAATCACGTCGGCTCCCGCGGCAAAAATCTCGGCGGCCGTACCCGGAGTTATTCCGGAACCGCCCGCTGAATTTTCCCCATTGGCCACCACGTAATCGATCCGGTGCGCCTCTTTAATTCGAGGAATCAGCTGCTGACAAGCCCGTCGACCTGGCTCGCCCACAATGTCTCCGATGAACAGAACCCGCATTGGCGCGCAAGGTGCCGCCCCGCGGCCGCGGGATCAAGGCCCGGAGCAAACGACCCTGGGCATTCGCTTCCCGAGCGGTCCACCCGGACCACTCAATAGGTTCCGTTCTTCGAACCCGGATTGTACCAACAATCATTGGGGCCTGTCGGATTGGCCGTGGTCGGCCAGATCGCTTTTCCAGCGTAGTCGGGCGAAAACCAGACCTGCATTTTCAAGGCCGACGACGACCCATCCAATCGGCCAACCGGGGCTACCCCACCGACAAACTCTTTTTGGTCTTTGGGACGACGTCCCCCGCCATGACGTTGTGAAATACCTTCATGCGGTTGGTTCCCCACATCGTTGAACAGGTACTGTTCCTCGCTCTCGGGTCCCTCCCACATCAGGATTCCGGTCGTTCGCAGTGCCCCCAGCTTGTAAGTGGAGGTCGTCACCGTGGGCGGCGGCGCGGCGTAACCGATGACGGCACCGTTCCAGACGTAGCTGCAGATTTTGATCTCCCGCTTCTTGAAATCGGATTTCCCCTTTGCACTGCTCCGTTCCGCCAGATCCTTGGGACAGGTCAAAAGCTTCACCCCGCCGAGATACGGCGCCAACTGCCCCTTTTTGAAGGACTCAACCTGGTTGGAGATGGTTAAAGCGTCATCCTTGCCCGCTCCGCTGACGATGCTCTTGGCATGGCACCAATTATCCCGTTCGGCCGGATAACCCCAACTGGAGTAGGGCAAATAGTCGACATTATCGGCCGCAAACAAGTGGGCCGACAGCAAGACCTGCCGGATGCCGCTCAAGTCGTTCGCCAAAAGGGCACGATCGCGGGCCTTACCTAGCGCAGGTAGAATCATGCCGGCGAGAATCGCAATGATCGCGATGACCACGAGCAATTCGATCAGGGTAAAAGCGGTCCGGCGGCACCGTTCGGAAGGTACGAAGGCGTTCATAAGGGATTAACTGAAGAGGAATCCACCCGGCGACTTCCGGCCACCAAAATCTCACGGCCGAAGCTGGCCCGGAGTCCCCGGGGCGTTGAACCTCGCCTTCAAAGTCCGCCCCGAACTTTGTTTACGACACAACGCTCGATTTTTTTCTTGGGCCCGGTCTCCGACAGGTGAGACTTCCCCCCATGAAGCCGCGATTCCTGATTCTGGCCCTGCTCACGCTTCGTCTTGCCGCCACCCCGGCCGAAGACATGACCCAGGCCGCCCAAGCGTTCCTCGGAGCCCTGACTCCCGAGCAAAAGACCCTGGCCACTTTCCCGCTGAACTCGGAGGAACGCGACCACTGGAATTTTACCCCGGTCGAACGAAAAGGACTGCCCCTGAAGGATATGAAGCCCAGCCAACGGCACCTCGCGTATGGGTTGCTTAGCTCCGGACTTAGCCAAAAGGGCATGATAAAGGCGCTCTCGATCATGAGCCTCGAGCAAATCCTCCAAGACATGGAAGGCCCGAGTCGCCGTTTCCCCCGGGATCCCGAACTGTATTTCGTCAGCATTTTTGGCACCCCGGACCTCAAAGGCGCCTGGGGCTGGCGCGTGGAAGGCCACCACCTCGCCGTCAATGTCTCTTTGGCCGGGGGAGAACTCGTTTCCGGCGCCCCCATTTTCTTCGGAAGTAATCCCGCCGAGGTGCGGACCGGACCCCGAGCCGGCCTACGAGTCCTCGCCGCCGAGGAGGATCTCGGACGGGCGCTCGTCAAATCCCTTTCCCCGGCACAGCAGAAAATCGCCATCGTCGACACCAAAGCCCCGGACGACATTCTCACTAGCAATCAGCGGGTCGCCGATCCTGGGGCTCCTCGCGGCATTACTTGGAATGACCTGACCTCAGCTCAGCAGGCGACGGCCTTAAAGCTCCTCTCGGAATACGCCGGTCGACTCCGCGGTGAACTAGCCGAGGCCGACTTGGCGGAGATCCATGCCGCCGGATTGGCCAATCTTCGCTTTGCTTGGGCCGGTGGCGTGGAACGGGGCGACCGACATTATTATCGCCTGCACGGCTCCACCTTTTTGATCGAGTACGACAACACCCAGAACGACGCGAACCACGTCCATGCCGTCTGGCGTGATTTGAAGGGTGATTTCGGGCGCGACTTCCTCGCCGATCATCTTCGGCAGCAGCACGGAAAATAAACGGGGTTGCCGACCTCTGGCGTTCCCGGTCATCCCCATCCCCAACGCCTCCCAGATCCAGGCCCCCCTGAACGAGGGGCTTTTTCATAGTCAGCCTCCTTCGTCCGGATCGGGGGCCGAGGCCGACAAGCTGATCTCGTCCGCGGCCACCCGGGCTCTCGAGGCCTCCACCTTTAAATAATGCAGGACCACCGGGGCAAAGATCATCCCGGGAATCCCGATCAACCGCTCCCCCACAATCAGGCCAATCAAGGTGAGCCACATCGGATTCTTGATGCGATCCCCAATGATCTTGGAGTTCAGAAAGTACTCAAACTTGTGAATCGTCACGAGAAAGATCAGGGCCGAGAGCGCCACCTGCGGCGAAATGGTAAAACCCACCCCAATGATCAGCGTGTTGCTGATCAGATTCCCCACAATCGGCAGTAACCCACACAGAAAGGTCAAGGTGATGATCACCGTGGCGTAAGGATAATCGTTCCACACCAGAAAGATCGAGGTCACCGTGGTGTTAATCGTGGAAATAAGAATCTGGGCGCCAATGACAGTGGCGAAGCTGGCATAGAAGGTCCGAAACCGGGACCCGAGCTCATGGCTCACCAACGCGTAAAGACTGCCCCGGACCGCGTGAGGATCACCCGCCATCTGGAATCGGGAATTCAGGAACAGGCTAATGGGCAAAACCAAGCCAATGATGAACGAGGCGATCTCAAACATGGCGCCGCGCACATAGAGGCCCACGTTCGCGAATTTTTCCTGAACCGCATCAAGCGCCAGCTTCTTCAGACTGGCATAATCGGTAAACGGCAGTTCAACCCCCTTGGATTCGGCAAAATTTACCACCGCCGGAATGGTCGTATCCGACAACTTCGGCAGGGTGATATAGGCCTGTTTGGAAAAGTAAATCAAGCCCATGAACAGGGCCGAAACGAGGACGACATACAAGGTCACGGCCAACCATTTCCGCCCCCCCACCATCCGATCCAAGCCGCGAATCGCCAGGTACCCGAACAGCGCCGTCAGGACTAGGGTCGCCAAATGCAGCCACCCAATGAGGAATAGCAGCGCCAACATAATCCCGAAGGAGATGCGAACCGGCGCACTGACGCCCCTGGGAATGGGAGTTGGGATTTCGCTCATCGCATCACCCTACCGGATCCGCCTAACGAATACGCGCCCGTATCCATTCACAAAGTTCGCTGATGGCCAGGCGCTCCTGCCGACCGTCGTCCCGGTGACGCAACGTCACCGTGTTCAAGAGCTCCGGCTTCTCTCCCAGGGTGTCGAAATCGATGGTGATACAGTAGGGAGTGCCAGCTTCATCTTGCCGCGCGTAGCGGCGACCGATCGATCCACCGTCGTCATAATAGGCTGACATTTCGCCGCGGAGCACCTGGAAGACCTCACGGGCTTTGGCCACCAACTCCGGCCGGTTCTTCAGCAACGGTAAGACCGCCACCTTGATCGGGGCCACCCGAGGATGGAACTTCAAGATGACGCGCGTCTCCGGTTTGCCCTTGGCATCCGTGTCGGTGACTTCGGTGTAGGCACTGGCAATCAGCGCCAAAATCAACCGGTCCACCCCCGCGGACGGTTCAATCACGTGCGGAATGTACTGCCCCTTGGCCAGTCCATCGGCGTCTGCGCGCGCGTCTTTCTCCGCCGCCTCCGCCGGAACCCCCGACTTGGTCAGGTAATTCAGCCGGGCGGCGAAGTAGCGTTGGGAGAGTTCAGTTTGCTTCTCCGGCGGCAATTTAGTCCAGGCGGTCCGGAGTTCCTCGTCGAATACTCCCATCGACTTCCCGGAAAACCGCTCGTGCTGTGACAGGTCGAAATCGCTTCGCGCCGCGATGCCTTCCAACTCGTCTCCCTTCACGTTCCCGGTCTCATCCGCTTTGCTGAAGGGGAACTTGTACAAAATGTCCGTCGTGGCCCGGGCGTAATGCGCCAATTCCTCGGGGGTCTGCTCATGAAATCCGAGTGTGTCCCGGGACAGCCCAACGCCTTCGTAAAAGCGAACCCGCTCTTCCACCCAATACTGGTGCCACTTCTGCCAACCCCAGTTCGCTTGCGGCTCACCCGGATGGCCAGTCACCGGTTCGACATTCACGGCTCCCTGAATCGCCTCGACCGCTTCATCGGGCTTGATGAAAAACTCCAACTCCATCTGCTCAAACTCGCGCGAGCGGAAGGTGAAGTTCCGGGGCGTCACTTCATTCCGAAACGCCTTGCCGACCTGCGCAATGCCGAAGGGGAGCTTCTGACGGGAGGTTTCGTGGACGTTTTTGAACTGAGCGAAAATAGCCTGCGCCGTCTCCGGGCGCAGGTAAGCCACATTCTCGTCAGATTGGATCGGTCCCACCCAGGTTTGCAGCATCAGATTGAAGGGACGCGCCGGGGTCAGTTCCAACCCACTCTCTGGGTGAAAATTAATCGAATCCTTCACCTCCGACACCTGTTCACCGATCAATTGCGGGACGATCAGGCCTCGTTGACGGTAAAATTCCTTCGCGCTTTTGCGCGCCCGTTCGATGTTTCCGGCGTCCTTAATGAAAACCGAAATCGGTTCCACATCTCGGACAGGACGTAAGTTTGGATAATTTTCCGCTATTTCCCCCCACAGTTCTTGTTCGCTACCTGTTGTCTTCGAGGCTTGTAATTTGAGTTGGCCGTGCGCAATCCCGGCTGCCATACGGGGAGATATCTCCTTTTGGAGCTGATCTAACTCGGCCTGATCGATTTTTGAGAACTTCAGCGGATCCGCCTGTTTCTTATCGGACAACGCTCGCCAGCGAGCTGCCAAATGCTCATCCGCACCCGCGTAGGAGACGACGACTCCCGACTGTGGCTCCACCTGATCCGCGCGGACGCGTTTCCGAGTCAGCGGACATTCCCGCATCAAATCTGCAAACGTATCGACATGCCCCGAGGCTCGCCAAACCTGGGGTGCCATGATGATGGTCGCTTCCAAGCCGACCACATCTTCCCGCTGACGCGTCATCGCCTGCCACCACAGTTCCTTCACATTGCGCTTCAACTCCGCCCCCAGCGGGCCGTAGTCCCAAAAACCATTGATGCCGCCATAGATTTCTGACGACTGAAATACGAATCCCCGCCGTTTGCACAAAGAGACAATCTTCTCCATCAACACGTTTTCCTTCGGATTAGCCATAACGCAGAGACCTACAGCCTCTGAATTGCGGCCCCTAGTGTCAATCGGCACCACACAACAACCGCCGACAAAGGGAAGTCTTGCATCTTTGCATGCTCCCTCGTCTTTTGCGTTGTCTGTCTGGGAGGCTTGGCACCAAGCTGTTCCACCCGGTAGGCATTGCCGAACCCCCAAACAGTCATGACCTTCTGCTACTTCGGACACCACAAGTGCGCCACCACCTGGTTTGCTTCGGTTATTCCCGCTGTCTGCCAGGACATCGGCCTTTCCTGGGAAAGTTCCGATTCACCCGCGGATTTCGATTTTGCCGCCGACAAAGCGAAGGCCGATTTTCTGATGTTTCGGAACGCCGGCCGAAACCACCTGCCGCCCGATCGTCCCTACCGCGGATTCCACATGATCCGGGATCTGCGCGACATCGCGGTCTCCGCGGTTCATTCCCACCGGTCGAGTCATCCCACGGAGATGTGGGCGGACCTCAAGGACATGCGGGAGAAGCTGAAGACGATGACCTTTGAGGAAAGCCTGCTCTGGGAGCTGGATTATTTAAAACCGGTCTTCGATCAGATCGGCAGCTGGAATTATTCCAATCCCCTCGTGAAGGAACTGCGCATGGAAGATCTGATCTCCCGGCCCTACCAGACCGCGCTGGATGCCTTTCAATTCCTGGGATTAGTCGGCGACGAGACGGTCTCCACCACCGGCCGTTTGATCTTCACTGCCAAAACCCTGTTGAACAAACCGGGCCGACCGGTGGGTCATCAGGGCAAGCGGGGGCCGATTCGGATGGAGCAAATGCCCGCGGAACGGTTTCTCGGAATCGTGCATGCCTTCAATTTCAAGCGCCTGGCCGGCGGTCGAGAACAAGGCAAAGAAGATACTCGATCCCATTTCCGGAAGGGCGTGGCCGGCGACTGGCAGAAGGCCTTTACTCCTCCCGTTAAAGCCCGCTTCAAGGAGCTCTACGGTGAGTCGTTAGTAAGGCTGGGCTACGAACCGGATCTAAACTGGTAATTTCTCGTCACCCGCGTCGCCCCGGATTCCCGGTCCGAGAGCTGAGTGTTGGGAGACCCCCCGCGTCCGGCGAATTCACGATATCGGTTCCCAATCGAACCGCCGACCCAGCAGGGCATACAACCGCTCATTGTGAGGGCGGTAGAAGTCATAGAGACGCGCCACGACCTCGGGATCGGGTCGTTCGTCATAGGAGCGGACATTTTTGTCTTCGAGCCGGTTCGCCTTCCAGTCGATCGGTCGCAGTCCCAGGAATTCTCCCACCTGGCGCATCACCCCTTCGCGGTTGTCTCGCAGTTCCTTGTCTTCAATAATCTTAAAGCGTTCCCGCGGGAAAACCTGGAAGTACCGATCCAACTGTTCAGCAAACAACCCGCGTCGAACAAAACTGGGCTCCACCGTGCTCCGATCGCCCTGTTCATGGAGCGCGATCTCGGCGTCCACCACTTCGGTAAAGGAAGGAAAAACCTCCCGATAATACAGCCGAATCATTGGGTCGCGCTGCGCCGGATTGGCGTCCAGGAGGACCTTCCGCATCAGGTGCTCGCGGTAGTTCTTCCGGACATGCCGGACCATCACGTAGGACGACCAGGCGCGCGCCACCGGATTGCGAACCATGACCAACATCCGCGCTTCCGGCGTGTAATCACGAATCCGTTCCGCCGTTCCGGGATGATAAAGATAACAGGGCGTGGCATCGAACAACCGCGCGCCCGACCGGAAGGCTGCGCGGGCTGAAAATTGGCGGGCGAACCACTCCTGCCCGCGCACATGGACTTTGTCCCGATGAAAAAAATTAGCTTCCTTGTCCTTAACCCCGACCACATCCGGGTGCTTCGTGAGGAAGTGAGCGAGGGCGGTAGTCCCACATTTCTGACCGCCGATCACAAAAAAATCTGGGCGCAACGAATTGGCAAACCGCGCATAAATGACCTGTTCAATCGCCAGGCGCGTCCAGGTCCTGGCTCGACTAAGAAGTGAACGTTCCATAGCTCGACACCAACCCTAACTACGGTCGCGTTTCCGGATCACCCGACGCGTCAAGTCCCGAAACCGAAAACCCGCCTCACAACCGCGCTCCAACGAAGTCAGATAAGCCCGTTGCAGCACAGTGTCTGCCCACCAATTGGCATCCGTAACATAACCCAACTCGAGCATGAGCGGATTGGCCGTCTGGGCAAATGCCCGACGCTCCATCGGGGTCATCGCCGACCGCCAGCCACCGGCTTCACCTTTCCGGAAATGTCCCGGCGGCGCCTTCACCCCCGCGACCGGCATCGCTCGGGATTTGCGCAATTTATCGATCTTGTTTGCATCCACCACGCTGCGGACAAGTTCGTCCGACGCCGGCAACCCACAGAATTGGTACACCCGCTGCAACTCCGCCTCTGGGGTCGACAACAACTGCTCGTACCGCAATTCCAGGTACGCTTCCGGCCATTTGGAGGCCTTCTGCGCAGCCCGAACATGATTGCTCCAGCGCGTTCCGAGCGTCCGCATCGGCCCGCCCATCGGATAGCCAATCTCATCCCGCGCCGCATTCATCGAGACCGCCACATCGCGGCCATCCCGGATAATGTGCACAAACTTGGCTTGTGGGAAAAATTCTTTAATCGCCTCAATGTGGGGCCCATTCCCGGGAAATTTGTCGAGGACGTGCGTGGCCTCCGGTTTGGTCGCGAGCACTCGCGAATACACCCGCTCCAAAAATTCCCGACAAAACGCATCGAATTCGGCCCGACTCCACACCACCGGCAAGCCAAAGTAATAGCCACCCTGGCTGTTCACGTGTCCCGCTTCGTGCGCCCAGTGCTCCCGCCACGAGGAAATGTAATGGCTCACCAGTCGCAACTCGACCGAGGAACACATTTGGGGATGGTTGGCGAGCAACAGTTGTAGCCAGGTCGTCCCGCTACGAGGTGCTCCGAGAATGAAGATGAATGGCTTGTGCAGAACCATTTGCACAAGTCATCCAAATCGAGGGGCGAGCCGCAACTGGATTCGCCGACCGCGCCCCGCTGAATTCAGCCTTCATCCGTCCCTCACCCCGAGCCGTTCCAGGCAAAACCAGGAAAACACTCAATGAATCCCCCTCTCTGGTCTACCCAGGCGTACGCCCATCCAGCCTTCCTAGACCCGAAAATAGTCTCGCACCCCGACCAGCTCAATGCCGGAAACGCCGGTGCCC
>Ga0105044_10001738_pt1 | contig 29539 bp, 17 predicted proteins | sample MAT01_FD_78092 | JGI IMG/M metagenome (GOLD analysis project Ga0105044, IMG submission 78092) | Freshwater microbial communities from Lake Fryxell liftoff mats and glacier meltwater in Antarctica - MAT-01 | ecosystem: Environmental > Aquatic > Freshwater > Ice > Liftoff microbial mat | place...
CGTGGGTTGCAGTGTCGTATTGAGCAGCATTGTAGTAGACATGGGTCGTCCAGTGCAGTCGGTCGCCGACGACCTGCAGACCGCCAAGCCGAAAATCTGCTCCGTCAAGAGCGGCAGACAGATCCTGCATGATTCCGTGGGTGACATCGGCAAATGGCTGCAGTATTTCGGCTCGTGGCAGGTCCTCCGCGCGCTTCAATGTGGACAGCACGGGTTTTGGAATCGAGATTTCCGCAACACATTGCTGCTGCGCATGGCCTGCAAGGAAAAGCGAACCCGGCAGTGTCGTTTCTGTTTCCGGACGTTCACGATTCCCACGAAATGCCAGCATCCCGAGAGAATGCGCAAAGGAATTCTCATTGTCCTCGAAGTGCGGAGGAATAAATGCGCCAAGGTATTCAAAGTTTCCGGGGGTGATCATTTCAGGATGAAGACTGGCGGCGTGTCGCTGTGATTTTGGCCACGATCTCATTTTTTCTGAGATAACATCGGGAATCGGACGCAGCATCGGTGCTGGCTGTTCCGTCTTCTCCGGGATCGACGTAACGGGAGCAACATGCTTCGTCGATATCGGGCTCGCGCTTGCTCCACGGTTTGTGAGCCATTGCTGGCCGTTGCTCCGGAAGAACCGAACTCCAAAAATCATCAGGCCAGCCATCAGCACCGGGGTGAGAATCAGATTCAGGTTGCGCATGGTAAAGGTGCGTGTTCATGTCTGATGGCAGGAATCAGTGTCCTGACGGGCTGCTCCCGTCCGGTAACGAGCGCGCAGGATCTCACGGCTTGAACTTTAAGCGTAAGTCTCAGACGACACGAGCGAGTCCGGCCTGAATCGCACGAACCGCAAAAGCCACACGGATCTGGCCTGGAGGTTCGATTGCAACAGATGTGCTCAGAATTCCGGGAGCGGCGCATTCATCCGGTGGGTCGTGGATTCACGACATCACAAGCCCGCCAGGCCGTGACTTGAGTCGTTCGGAGAGCCGAGGCATCAGGCCATACGACAGAGCCAGCAGTTTGATGGGATGAATCGTCGGTATCGTGGCAGCCTGTTCCATCTGCATCCGGCAGGAACTGCAATCTGTGACGCCGATGTTGGCATCAACCGTCTGCATTTCACGGATGAGTCCGGCACCGATTTCGATAGACTTCTGGAAATTCGCCGCCGCGATTCCGAATGTGCCGGCCATTCCTGTGCAGCCTTTTTCAATTGTCAATACTTTGAGTTCCGGAATCAGCGCCAGCAGTTCCAGCATTGGCGTGCCGTTTCGCAGCGCTTTCACATGGCACGGCGTGTGAAACGCAACCCGCATGGGCAGCGGTGAAAAGTCTCGTTTGAGTAAACCACGCCGATGCAGATCTGCGAGGAACGATCCCGCATCCGTCGTCTGCTGTGCGATGATTCCGGCATCGTCGTTCCGCACGAGCATCGGGTATTCCTGAGTCAGGCACAGCGCGGCAGTTGGTTCGGTGCAGACGATGGCGTAACCTTCTCTTGCCGGTTCGATCAATTCGCGGATATTCTGTTCCGCGAGAGTTCGTGCACCGGCAAGGTCTCCGTTGCTGAACATGGCCATTCCGGATACTGTCTGACCCGGCGGAATGAACACGCGATAGCCGTTATGTTCGAGGACTCGGACAAATGCTTCGCCCAGTTCAGGATCGTGATGATTGGCAAAGTAATCGACAAAATACACAACCGTCGGTTTGTTGCTGCCCGGCGCGCCGGAATTCTGATTCCTCAGCACACGCTGTGATTCCAGGAACAGCGTCCGCGTAAATCGAGGGAGGCGGCGCTTTGCCGAGATGCCCAGAATTCGTTGCAGGATTCTGCGGAATATCGAATTGTTGAGCAGACGGTTTGTGACAAATGAGACACGCGATGCCATCTTCGCGTAGGTGTGGACCCGAGACAATAACCATGCCGTGTTGCTGAGCCCATGTGCCTGAACATGCTGAGCGCGGGCTTCAATCAACAAATGTGGAATGTTGACTTCAGACGGGCAGTCCAGTTGGCATTGTTTGCAGTTAAAGCAGCTGGCAAGAAGTCGGGACGTGTCATCCTGTGCCAGTAATTCCTGCACACTGTTTGTACACAAACTGTTGCGAACGACATTGGCCTTGGCACGCGGAGAAACTTCTTCGTCGCCATTTTCTTCCACAAACGGACACATCCGCTGCGGGCTGACCTGTGTGCGACAGGTACCGCAACCATTGCATCGCACAGCGGCATCGGTCGCTTCTTCAACCGTCCACGCAAGCTGCATGACCGGTAACAGCGGCGTTGACTGTACTCCCGTAACTTCATCAGCCATGGGTCGTGTGCGCCGCAGATATCTGACAGTCAAAGAAGGGTCATTGCTGATGATCTTGTCCGGATTCATCAGTTTCTGAGGATCGAACACTTCCTTGATCTGCTGAAAGACCCGATACAGGGCACCGTATTGCGTTCGAATGAAGGCCGTGCGGGAAAGGCCGTCGCCATGTTCCCCGGAGATAGTTCCTCCGAAATCACGAACCTTGCGATACAAGTCGCGCGCGATGGCTTCCATCACAGTGGAGTCGCCTCGACTCGGAATCGGCATGATCGGTCGAAAGTGGAGCTGCCCGGATGCGGCGTGGGCATACAAAGTCGCCGTGACTTCATGGCGTTGAAAAACTCTTTGTGCGACGGGTAAAAACTCCGCAAGTCGCTCCGGCGGCACTGCCACATCCTCAACAAACGGCAATGGTCTTGAATTGCCTTTGAGGCTGGCGAGCAGCGAAACGACTTTTCCCGGCAGCGCCCACAGCAATTCGACGTCGTCGTAGCTTGATGCCTGGCGAGTCAATTGAAAATCGATCCGGCGATCACTCAGTAATCGCTGCATATCGTCCAGCCGTTGCAGGACTTCACGTTCATTTAAGCCGGAAAACTCAATGATGAGGCCGGCTTCCGCATCGGGGAGAATGATGTCATGAAATCGCCGGTCAGCCCCGCGTCCCAGACTCAACAGTCTGCGATCCAGCAGGTCGCACGCGCTGGGTTCAAGCGGCAGGATCAGCTGCATGGCCTGAATCGCACCCTCAAGCGAACCAAACATCAGGATTGCGGCAGAACGATTCCTGGGGAGCGGCGTCGTAAACAACGTCGCTTCTGTAAATAGCCCCAGCGTGCCTTCGGATCCGACGAGCATTCGCCCGACATCGATCTTATTGTCCTGCAATATGCCACGCAGCCGATAACCGCAGCTGTTCCGCAGCAAGGGAGGCTGAAGCTCCCGGATCAGTTGATCGTTTTCGCGGAGGATCTGTTCAAGCTGTTGCAGGAGCAGAGTTCGTCGCGTGGTTGCTGTCATCGTTGAAAGTCGGAGCGAATCCGACTGAGGTGATTCTGACAGGATTACCGCACTGTCACGATTCAGGGATACTGCATCCGAATTCGTATCCCGCCCCGCCAGAAGTTCACGGCCAAGTTCCAGTCGCTGACCGCCGGAAAGCACGCATTCAATCGTCTCCACATGATCCCGCGCTGAACCAACTCGCACCGCGTGAGATCCCGCGCCATCGACTCCCAGCATTCCGCCCACTGTTGTAATGCGACCGTTTGACGGATCAGGAGCGAAGTACCGACCATGTTCGCGTAACTGTTCGTTGAGTCTCTCACGCACAACGCCTGGCTGAACGCGAACCCGGTCTTCGGAAATTGACACAATCTGGTTCATGTGGCGGGAAAAATCGATCACGATACCGCTGCCGATCGCGCCTCCGGCAATTCCGGAGCCCGCACCGCGGGCGATCAGCGGAATGTTGTTGTCGGCGGAGTACGCTGCCAGAACTTCCACGTCCCGAGTCCGACGAGGAAAGGCAACTGCCAATGGTTCGATTTCATACAGACTTGCGTCGGTTGAGTACGCAGCGACAGCCGCGCGATCGACCCGGAGTTCCCCCTCGATCGAGTCTTTGAGGTCCTCAACAAGTCTTCGACGCCGTTCTTCCACGAATTTCCGTTCTCAGTTTCAATGTGTCGCTTCGCGCTGCCGCAGCTCCTGTTGTCGATATCGCTCGGCAGTTTCGAGCTCAAAGCGAGGATGCTCGTCGTTGATGGTCGTTCTTCGGTGTCGTGCCCCGCAGCGATAACAAACCAGCATATCGCCCATCATCGTATAGAGTACCATGTCAATCAAACCAGCGAGCATCAGAATCCCAATGGCAATCGCCGGTTGATAAAATGCCCATGCCACGCAACTGAGAATGGCCGCAGTCGCCACAAGCGCCAGCCCCAACGCAGGCGGAAAATCCTTCTGACGCCACAGATCGTGGCACCCGCAGACGCGACAACGGCAAAGATTTCCGTCCGCAAAATCATCACGGCCCTCGTCGCGACTCCATTGACATTCGCTGCAGCGCAGAGCGCCATCAATCGGTTCAGGAGCAGCCAGACGTCGCTTTTGACACGCCGGGCATTGAAAAATGATGTGAGATGCGATGGGAATGACCCCCGAAGTTGCCGGAAAACTCAAATGGAACACGCGCGTGCCTCAGATCTGACTCGCAGAGTGCGACACGCAGCCGTCAACCCCGACGGGCCAACCATGCGTGTGATGTTCCTTCAGTACGGTATCCGCAGATCACGTTCCAGCAAAGCGGCCGTCATTTCTCCCATGAAAACGAGAATGAGAGAGGCGAAGAGTACGCCCGTGGCTGACTGCGTGTTGCGGTACTTCAGGATTCTGGCGACAACGACCGCAGTCGCAAAAGGCACCAGGATTGCGCCGACAATTCGTACGATCAGCCATAGAAGATGAACCAGGTCATGCGAGATGAATCCGAATCGGAAAAGAGAAAGCGACGTCATGAGCAACCGCGCGACCGCAGCAACAGCGAGCGCCTTCGTAAACCATGAAAGCGGACCAATCGACATCGTCGGAGTCGTGAGATACCAATGTCCCAGCAGCATACCAGTCAGTGTGGCTCCCAGAACTGCCGCTGACGCGAGGTCGGACAGCAGCAGATTCAGCGAGTCAAAATCGACTCCACCCGCCAACGATGCGGTCACCAGTGACAGGAGGCACAGAACGGCAACTGCATAGATTGCCACGGCTCCCGGCCGTCGCCGTCCCAACTTCCACACAATGTGTCCGGCAAAAGCGATCACGGCGGCGATGAATTGCGCACAGCGAATGAACTGGTTCCCCGTCTGTGTGCGCAGGCCGGTTGTCAGCGCATTGGTAACCGAATCTGTCGCCTGCGGAGCATTGCCTGATTGCATGACGAGCACCAGCAGCACACACAGCGCCAGTGCGACCAGCATCTGAATTCTGAAGAAGCCATCGGTCACTTCCTTGCGGGGCATCAGCAGCCACATCAGCGTGATCCCAGTGACCAGTTTGAGTAGAAATGATTCAATCATGACCACCCATCACTTGCCATTGATGAGGGCCATTGCTTCTGCGCGGCTGGCGAGGTTGTTGCGGAACATCCCGCGGACGGCACTGGTGACGGTCAACGCCCCCGGCTTCTTGACGCCGCGAATTGTCATGCAGGTATGTTCGGCTTCGATGACTACAATGACACCGTGAGCTGAGAGTTCGTGTTCAATCAGGTCGGCGATCATGTGAGTCATGCGTTCCTGAACCTGCGGGCGGCGTGCAATCTCATCGACGACCCGTGCCAGCTTACTAAGACCCGTGACTTTCCCGCGTGGAATGTAGCCAACATGCGCTTTCCCCATAAAGGGCAGCAGGTGGTGCTCGCACATGCTGTTAAACGAAATGTCCCGAACCAGTACCATTTCGTCATACTGTTCTTCGAAGACCTTCTGCAGATGGCGTCCGGGCTCCACGTGCAGCCCGCCGAAAATCTCTGCATACATGCGAGCCACGCGGGCGGGCGTTTCCTTCAGGCCGTCACGGTCCGGATTTTCTCCGACTGAAAGCAGAATTTCCCGAACCGCTGCTTCAATTCGCGGCTGATCCACAACGCGAGCTTCCGGAGGAATCGCTCCGCCAGCGAGGAGTTTGTTGATGTCAGTCATTGAGATTCCATAACGTCGAACTCTGTTACCCGGAGCCGCAAACTGCGGGGCGTCGATTCTATGGTTCTCATCCGTTCCTGACACCATAAGAACGCATGAATCGCCGGAACGGGGAAATTTCGCAGGAACGGAACGATTTACCTGCGTTACAGTCTCAGTCGCGACATGGCCACCGTGGACGCCGAACTGGCGGGCACTCCGCTGGGAACTGCCGTCGCCTGCCGTTCGATCATTTCTGGCGGCACAAATCGATCCAGACGCGGTCGAAAGACAACAAGCAGGAACAGCGGCATATACCATTGCACGTAGGTCCCAATGTCGTCTGGATACCACATCTGAGCGGCGACAACCAATGCCGTTGAATTGGCCAGCAGGTTTTCCAGATTTCTCGGTCGAGGCAATACGGTCATCGCCGTCAACATCACAAAGAAAATCGCCGCCATCGGGATGCGGATAAAGAGCTGACCGACGGACGTCTGAGAAACGGTCAATGTGTCGTCGAGTAGTCGATACACTGTCCAGTTCGTACTGGTCACGACACGATTGAAGAACGAATCGGCATCTCCGGAAATCATCATCAGACAAGTAGCCAACACAACCACAACCCCCAGCACGGACACTCCAAATCGAATGGCACCTTTGCGTCCGTAAAATACGGCCCACAACGGCAACAGGAAGACGGCAAAGAACAGGGTGCCACACGCCAATCCCAGCAACACACCGGCGACTGTTGGTTTCCGGTAACTGGCGATCGCCCAAATGAGGCATGCCGCCGGCAAGACATGGCTGAGCTTATGCACATTCGCTGCAGTACAAGGCAAAAGCAGATAAAGACAACTCATCGCGATACCCAGCTGGAAACTCGCGAAGTGCTGATGTCCGATGTACAACAATCCAAGGATGACCACCAGATGCGCGACGACCACAAGAATTCTCGCGACGAGTAGTTCCGTGTCGCGCGTTTCACCGGTGTTGACCGACACAGAATTTGGCAACGTTCCAGACAACTGGGCCATCGCCGCGCCCCCCGCCGCGATCAGTGTTTCCGTCGGTGCCGGTACGTCACTGCGCACGTCCGCCCGGTTGACTTCTACTTCGCGCCGTTGCAATAGCGCTCGACCATGTTCAATGGCTTTGACAGTTGTCACGGGGGCAGGCTTCAGAAACACACCGAAGGCCAGAATTGCGAACGCCGGAATGCAAAGACATGAAAGTCCTGCCGAATTCAGGTTCTGATCCAGTCGTGGACGACGCGTGAGCGACTCATCAAAGAGCAATCGCACCAGCAGCAGCACAGCCAGAGTCACGAGTGCCAGCGTACTCCATGCATGGAGCGGATGATCCACCTGGACCATGGGACGCACATCGAACTGTGGCAACGCTACCGCAACTGGCTCGGTGACCATAAATTCAGAGGCACTGACCTCCGCAGCCGTAGACTCAATTGGAATTGCAGCAGTTGTTTCATGCACGTTTGTTTCGGAAACGACTGTCAATTCTGCAATCACAGTTGTTGGGGGTTCTTCAACACCATGGTTTGGTACAGCGTCGCTTGTCAGATTCTGCGGCGAACTTGCAGTAGCAGGCGGATCCTGTCCATTCACTGCTGCCGACACAGACTCATCCACGTCCACGAAATAAGGTACTTCGCTGACATCGCTGTATACAACCACCGCAGCAGCAATCAGCAAAATAAGGATCAGATCGAGATTTCTGATCGTCAGCGCGCGGGAGAAACGAAAGTACACTGCGATAACAAGCAGTGATGCGTATGCCAACCACGGAAGGTCCGCGACGGGAGCTAAAGGAAATAATTGTGTGTCCATCGCTTTAAAACGTTCGAACGAACGTCACCATGACTTCGTCAGGACGACTCATTGCCTGATGATAGTGACAGCCGACCAAACAAGACGCGCAACAGCCCTGTTACGCGGACCCGGAAACCTCCGTCCCCACGGAAGCCATGGCATCCGGAATTGCAGACACCGCAGTAACAGGCCCCCACAGGCTGAGTCAACTACAACATGCCCCGCATCCGATCGCCATGATTCACTATTTGACGCGTTTCCTCCGGATTTGGCAACCGGTTGTTCGCGATTTTCGCGAATCTCGCGATGATTTTTAAAAGTCGCCGGATAACTCTTGACAAGCTATGCCGCTTGTGTCGATGCGGCAAACATTGCGTCCTGCATTATCGCATTCCTCCGGCACCACCGCCGGGACCATTGCCACCACGACCTTTGCCTTTCCCTTTGGAACCGCGTCCGCCGCCGCTCAGAGCGTTGCCGCCACCCATGCCTCCACCGTAACCACCGCCACCGAAACCGCCCCCGCCAGGGCCGCCCATCATTCCAGAACCAGGCATGCTTCCGGATTCACCGCCGTCACCATAAGGTCCTGTCGCGGCAGCGTTCGCGTCTTTCTTCAGGTGTTCATAGAGTTTCAGGATGTCCTGATAAAATTTGGTGTCAAGTTGCTGGTTGCGTAGATGGCCCCCGTTGCCGACCGAATCACCTACGTAGCGGGTTACGATGGCACCATTACTATCCACAACCGTAATTCTGTCAGAAAGAGGCTTATGGCCGCGCATCGCGTCAATATAGGATTTTAACTCAGGGCTCTCGCCGCTGTTGAGTCGAATCGAGGGTGTAATTGCTGCGAGTAAGTCCGGCGATTTGAAGTCGACACTTTGAGACTCCAGTACTGATTTGGAGAGATCCACGACTTCAACGTCCGACTTACCGCCGATGCGAGAACCGACACGCACTTCGAGATTCGCCATTGCAGGTGTTCCTGCTTTTTCATTTTCAAAATACATGCCAACCTTTACCGATTGCGGATTGTCGGCACGCTGCGTGTAGTATCGATACGATTGAGGCACAAACACTGGAGCCGTTGGCGCGCTCCAGTCGGAGAAAATTGTCGCCTGCGTATTCAGGTCCGGCTGTTCAAGTTGATCCACAGGATATCTGAAATTCGGGTTTTTCATTTCCAGACGGACACGATAAATGTAGGTGTTGCCACGATCACAGGTAAAGTCCATAAACCGCACCAGAAGGACCCGACCGGTCGACATGGCTTTATTAATGAGTTTCTTCAATTCCTCTTTGTTGTCGTACTTTGATTTCTTTCCAGGATCCTTGCCGTCTTTCATTTCGTCGAACAGATCATCTGTCAGACCGGAAGTGTCATTGACGGCATTATTCAGGTCCCGCCCGTTCAGCATGAAGCGGGTAAAGCCGCTCTTTTTTGTCTGATCCGGCAGCATTTTTCTGCGTTTGTCTGCTTCTTCAATCAGTTTCGCGTTATACCGATCGAGCAGTTTTTGTTCTTCTTCATCCAGTTTGAAATCGTCCAGCTTGCTGTGGGACGCATCCGCAGCTGTCCACTTTCCAGCGGCCAGTCTCAACAATGGCATCGTCAATTCGCTGCGTGTCACGCTCGGATTCACGACATCAAGGTCGAATGCCAGTGACCTTTCGAGGATTTCTCCGATTTCGTCAGTTGAAATACTTTCCCATTCGCCGGACCAGGGTTCAGTTCCTGGAACTTCTTTCTTTCGTTCGATCTGGAAGCCCACAAAGTCGATTGCACGAAGCACTTGCGGATCCTTCTCAGGCAGATGCAGAGATTCAGAGACTGAGCGGATCTGCTCCAGAAGCGGGAAAATCATCCGGACAGAAACGCCACTGTGGTAACGTACTTTGCGTTCCGCTGAAGTCGCCATCATACCGCCCAGGCCGCCTGCTCCGTAGCCACTGTCTCCGTAACCACTACCTCCCATCATGCCGCCCGCCATGCCACCCATCATCCCCGCACCGCCACCCATCATCCCCGCACCGCCACCCATCATCCCCGCACCTCCGCCCGGTAAATCCCCGGACATTCCGCCCGCACCACCGGCACCACCCGAATAACCTTCGCCACCTGAATATCCACCAGCGGCGCCAGGCCCGCCCAGCCCTGCCGGACTACCACCCCCAGGACCACCTGGATATCCTCCGCCAGAACCCAGCCCGCCGAGACCCGGTGCACCAGAAATGCCGCCAGCCGCCCCGGCCAATCCTCCGCCTGCGACACCAAACAGTTTCTTAACGTCTTCACCTACTTCCGGTTCTGCTTTCTTGTCTTCTTTCGTGAGATCAGTCTCTTCGGTTTCTTCATCTTCAACATCAGGTTTCTCCGCCATCACGATCGCGACTGCATTCGCTTCCGGATACGTCGGTGCAAGTACAATGACTGCCCCACGGCGTTCACGATCGAGATGAATCGGTGCATTCCAGTGTTCCCTCGTCGAGAATCGTTCCTGGTCTTCTGTCTCAGACTGCATCCGCTTGGCGAGTGCAAGCACATCCGGCGTATCGTCGAAGGCGGCTCTTTTGTCTTCGGTGAATGGATTTGACAGCCATGCAGATCGCGTCTGTTCAGCCAACGCTTTCAGTTCTTCCGGCTGCTTCGCGGATGGTGCCCAGCTGGCGGTTGCTAACCCAGTCAATCCCAGCAGGACAATGAGTACCACGCCGATTTTTTCTCCGTGGTTCAGCAGCAACGCCTTGAAATCAACGCCTTTTAATTTCGCCATGACAAAAGTCCTCAGATTGTTTTACTCACTGCGTTCGATCCGCAGTAGAAATCAGATGTTGATCACGTACGACTACGTTTGAAAAAATCTCTACGGCGATGGTGTACCGGATGGACTTGTCCCGCGAGGAACATTTTCGCCAGCGGGGACAGCAGGAGATCCGTCACCGTTTGACTTTGGGTCGGCGCCCTGACCGGATAGCGAATCTCCAGGAACGCCGCCGCCCACTGGTGGTCCGTCCGCAGATGCATTCGGAACGGACGCATCAGGCACAGTGGGATCCTGCGCGGAACCCGTTGCCGGGACTTCCGACCCTCGATTTAACGCATCCGAAGTCTCCGGAACGGCTATTACGCCGGGTTCAGTACCTGTTTGGGTGTCTGATGCGCCGGGTTCTGCAACTGCAGGAACTGACTTTTCAGCTTCCTTGGCAGCGGTCTCTTCTGTCTTCAACTGCATCTCGGATTCTTCTGGTGTCATATAAAGGGTCAGTAATCCACCGATGCGAACTTCAATCAAAAGTGGGTCAGCCATTGCTGCATTCAACACGTCGAGACCTTTTGCAGCCCCACTACCGGCACCCATCATGCCAGAGCCACTACCTTCACCAGAATAGCCGCCTTCTCCAGACATGCCACCAGGTCCTGAAAAACCCTCTTCAGATCCGCCACCACCCATACGACCCATGCCCGGAGCCATTGCACCGGCTCCTCCTGGCATACCACCCAGCCCGCCAAGCGTATCTGCACCTGGCATTCCCATTCCGCCGCTGGACATGCCGCCTCCATAACCGCCAGCCATGCCTTCCTCACCACCATAACCGCCCGACATACCGCCGCCAGGCATACCGCCGCCAGGCATCCCGCCGCCAGACATCCCGCCGCCACCGCCGACAGCGCGAGACAGGATCTCGACTCGGACGATTTCGACAGGAAAGTCGGAATTAGTGAGTTTGGCCAGCAAATCCGGCAAGCGATCATCGCGAATCAATACGTCCAAAAGAAAAGCACGCGTCTTGTAACCCTGATCTTTCTCCGCATCGTCAACGTAACGAACTTCTTTCTTCGCGGCTGAGGTCTTCGCAGCGCCCGTCCCGCCGCCTATTGAACCTTCCGAGGTGCCGCCCATCATACTAGCCATCATACCACTATCTTGCCCGCCGAATCCGCCCATTCCGCCACCACCGGCGCCTGCGACCGCACCGAACTCTTCAATCAGCACATCGCCCCCGCTCTTCCCTTCAAAGGCAGTGCCGGGATGTGTATGCCCTGCGCCACCGCCGCCGGGCATCCCGTTTTCTCCGCCACCACCCATCCCCATACTGCTCATTCCGCCACCACCCATACCGCCACCACCCATACCGCCAAGGCCGCTTCCCATGACTCCACCGCCAGTCTTAGCTCCTGGTTTTGTCTTGCGGTCACCCCCGCGCAAAGTCAGTCGCTTGATTTCAGGTACTTGGGATTCTGTGATGCGAGTAGCAGAATCATTCGTCCTGGAGATAGAGGTCAAGAGTGCCTTGAGCAACCAGATGTCTTCCTGATTTGACCAGATTTCGTTGGGAGACGGTAAATCAATCTGCCATTTGTTATATGGCTGCTTAGTGATCCGATTGGCGTCAACCAGGACAAGTCCCTCACCTGTGTCGTGCTGAAATGGCTGCACGATTTTTAGTAAATCTTCAATTTGCGTTTGATAAATTGACACCCAGCGTTCGCGAGTTTCCTTCGAGTTTATGTCAGCAAAGTAATCAATCTTTTGCATTTCGCTGCGAATCTGTTCCGGCCATTCCCGCGCTGCCTGCTGACGTGTCCAAAGTTCGACTGCGGCCGTCTTGTATGCTCCGGCATCCGATTCGTTTTCTTTCTTGCCGCCTGCCACCCAGGCTTCATTTGGGTCTGTCTTCCCCTTGTCGGCACTCCTGAACGACTCATCGACCGATTTCTTGCGAAGGTCTGTCTTCGCGGCAAGATCACCGCTGGCGTTCCACCATCCAACGAGGACGAAGATCAGCGCCAGTCCAAAACAGATCCAGTATCGTTGCTTCAAAAACGGTTGAAGTTTTTCCATGACTCAAAACTCCCGAGAAAACGGCCTTACAGGATGAATTCAACTCAAACCGGATCGCTGCATTATTTCTTTTTTGACGTGTCCGCACCTTCCGCGACCTGAGGCCGCGGATCAACCTCCTTGCGAATCTTTTCCAACGTCGGAATCCACACAAACTGAACCACAAAATCCGTGCGATCAATGATCTGAACCTTCTCCTTTTGCTGCTCTGCCAACATCGGGCCGTTGCGTCCAATCTGCCCAGCGCCATCAACTCCGCCACCGGCCATCCCAGGATATCCGCCAGCTCCGCCACCAGGCATTCCAAGAGATCCACCAGCTCCGCCGCCGGGCATTCCAAGAGATCCGCCGCCGGGCATTCCAAGAGATCCACCAGCTCCGGCGCCAGTCATTCCTGGGTACCCGCCAGCCATCCCGGGAGATCCTCCACCCGGCCCCTGCATCATGCCCGGTGCACCGCCGTACGATCCTGAACCCAGACCCTCGGCACCTCCGCCACTCATATAGCCACCCATTCCCCCATCGCCCCCCATCATCCCGCCGAGACCGCCCTGTCCTCCCGTCGACAAAGCTCCGGCACGTTGATTTGGATCATATGCGGACTTCGTTGTTATCGAAAACGCGAGAATTGGATGAGAGATTCCGATCTTGCCAACCGGCACAGTCACACCACCGGAATTCAATTCCCACTGCCCAAGATTTTGTACCAGTGTGTTATCCAGATATAGCCGCCGCCGCAGTTCGAATTCGGCCTTCTCACTGTTGTGCAGATGGAATCCTTTCAGCGTGACAATATAGCCTTCCCTCTTTTCCGGTGCCGTGCGATCACGAGGCTCAAAGTCCCCAAGTCGGGATTCTGGTTTCGCATCGGCGAACTTCTTGTGCCAGTCCGAAACATCCGCCACCTTCATCGTCGTGAAGGATTGAATTCTCACTTTGTTCTGCAGCGTAATGTCCGAGACATCGAGGTCAACGCCTTCGTCACGCGGCATGCATTCATTGACAGCTTTGAAGAGTTCCATCCAGATTGAACGATTTTCAAGCGGCGCGACCAGCCGATCGATTTTTTCAAGGACTTTCTTGTGCTCGCCTTCCGTCGCCGTGAACGCCGTTCTTTGATTGCTGATCTCGGATTGCACACCAGCCACAAATTTCTGTTGTTCGTCCCATTTGCTTTCGCCGTAAGACCCCAGAACCGACGCACTGCCCATCGTGCTCACACCCATCGCCAGCAGCAAACCTGCTGCGGCCGCAATTGCCCACGGCTTTTTGCTGCGGATTTTACGATCCATCGCGATCTCAGGCGGCAGCAGCGTGGTCCGAATTCGTGTCTTGCCAATCGCCTGCAGAGCTAATCCGTATGGCACAGCAAACGTCATCATGTTGTCGATAAACAATGGATCGGTGAGCACCGCATCGCCCGTGACGCCCTCCAGACTTTCCAGACGCTCCACTTCATACTGTAGATTCTGCTGCAGAAATTTCTGTAATCCCGCCAGTCGAAAACCATTGCCAACGCCAATGATCTTACGAATCTTTGCAGACCGGTTCACACTTCCAAAATAACCGATCGATCGCTGAATCTCCGAAACGTAATCATTGAACACAGGCCTCATCGCCTGGAATACAGCCTTTGGATCTGGTGCCTTGGTTGCATTGCACTTCAGGTGTTCGGCCTTGGCAAACGTGAGTTTCATTTCACGAGTCAGAGCTCGAGTGAAATGGTTGCCGCCGATCGGAACGTTTCGAATCCAGATACTGCGTCCGTTCGATACCAACAACGTCGTGTTATCAGCGCCCATATCCAGAACGACGTAATAGTCTTCTGCCGCAGGAGGTTCCGGTGTTTGAGCCGTTTTACGGAAACCCAGTACGTCATACGACAGATAGTTGTAGAGCGCCAACGGGGCGATCTGGACAATTTCCACTTCCTTGCTGTTATTCGTAAATGGCTTCAAAGCGTCATAGACCAACTCTTTCTTCATCGCGAACAGCCCGACTTCTGCCTCCAGCATGAAGCCGCTTTCTTCGACGCCGCCACCAATCGGCTGATAGTCCCAGATCACGTCGTTCAGATCGAACGGAATCTGCTGCCGTGCTTCGTATTTTACGATCTCGGCCACCTTACTGGATTCCACCGGTGGCAGCTTGATGAATTTTGCCAGTGAGCTCTGGCCGGGCACGCTGATCGCAATGCGATCACCGTCAATCTTGTTCCGGTCGAGGAACGTTTTCATCGCCTCGCGGATCAGTTCTTCCGGAATCGCATCCGGCTGACTGAGAATCTTGGGATGGGGGATGTAGTCAAACGCCGCCGCGACCACACGTTCGCCGTCGTCTGAGACGCGAAGTTTCATCGCTTTCAGGCCCGCCTGACCTATGTCAATGCCCCACGCGCTGACTGGTTCCGCCATGATACGCCTCGATTTATTTGCAGATTAGAGTGACAGGAGTTCGACAGGAATGCGCCGTTGGGCAAAAGTACCAGCAGCTTTGTGGTCCCGTCAACCAATTTTGAAACACCAAACCGCAGCAATCTTCGGAAAGATGCAGTTCGACCAGACTTAACGCCGTATTGGAACTCGCGAATCCGGATTTTCCGGACTTCGGTCAAAATGTCTGACGAGGTTTGTCACATTGAAGTTCCGCGAAAGTCGGAAATTCAGAATGTTCCGGGCAGAACGTCGCGAATGTCAGCCGTTTTGTGATGTGCCTGCTGAACGTTGCGGTCGCAAGTGACAATAACCCGAAGCGTCAGCGAGGGCCGCAAATCCCAATCCCTCACTGACGCTTCGGGTTACAATCTGGCAAGCATAAAGTGTCATTTTCGACCCTGCGGAGTATATTGTTCGCCGCTCCCGATATATTAACGCATTGCATACACGTTTTCCCCCGCGCCACGAACCTCCATCAATGTCCGTTTCTCAGGATTTCTCCGAAATCAGCGTGCTGATTCCCGGATACTCGATCGAAGATCTTCCAACTGACCTGCCGGAAGAGGAGGCCGCAAGCCTGCTGAACGCAGTCGCTTGCGCATGGCATCCGCGATTGCTTCAACGCTCAGGCAGCATTCCGCTCTTTCGTCAGGCAGAATCTCTCTCCGGATATTCAGGTCGTCGGATTGTCTTCGTTCCCGCTCCTTCAGAATCATGGATGCCGCACGAATGGCGTGCCGTCTTCCGCGAGCAGGGACATATCGTATTGGCAGGTTGTTCGAAACGAGAAGATTGGCTGACCGCGATTGATTTGGCTCTGGCGGACGAAGCCGGTGCGTCCGATGCGGCGAATTCTACGGACGCAGCAACCAATGCAGATGCCGCAGTTTGTCCGACTGCTGACGCATCCCGGCTCACGCGGGACTCTTTCGCGACTCCTGTTCTGATCGATCATTTTCTGGCACTCGGCATTATCATGCTGCAAGTGCAACTGCTCAGTCGCCGCCGACATCATTTCGTGGACGCCGACAATATCCTGCTGAGTCGCGAAGTTCGCCTGGCTGCAGATGCCTCTGTCTTCGGCGACGAAGCCACGGTCAGGACGCATCTGATGCGCTGCTTCGAACATCTTCGCGACACACGAGAGAAGTTCTATCCGATGAACTGTTACCTGCTGGATCTCTGCATCCCGGGCGACGACGAACAGTCCTCCGCAGTCTCAGACCTCATTGCCCTGGCCACCCCTGCGACGCGACTCAATCTGTTCGCAACCGGTCGTGACCTTGCGAAATGGGTTGAGAAAGACGCATCACTCTCAGCTCAGCTGAAAAACGCGATCGTCGATGGCACGCTGACTCTGCTCACCGGCCATGACGCGGAGATTCGCCCGTCGCTTGGTTCAATGGCGGCGACCTTGACAGACATCGAACGCTGTCGGCGGACGTACACAGACATCGTCGGTACCCCGCCACGCCATTGGGCTCGTCGTCGCTATGGCATGACTGCATCTTTTCCATCTCTGCTGACGTACTTTGGTTTTGAATCCGCCCTGCATGTTGCCCTTGACGACGGACTCTATCCCGATAAAGAACGCAGCCAGTTCGAATGGCAGGCTCCGGACGGCTCTCAGATTCCCGCCGCATCACGCATCCCGCTGGCGATTGACAGTTCCGCCGGATTTCTGCGTTTTGCCGATCGCTACAACGAGAGTATGCAGGACGATAACACTGCGGCACTTTTTCTCGCCCGCTTGCCTGCACTCAAAACTCCGTGGCTCCACGATCTCCATGTCGCTGCCAGTTACGCGCCGGTGCTGGGCGAATTTACTACGATGGATGCGTTTGTGCATCTCTGCAACGGCAGCCGCATGACCGAACGCTATCAGCACTCTGAATACCTCGCACCATATCTGAGTCCATCGTCCGTGATCAAGACCGAAGCCCCCGTATCCGGCCCGGCGTTGTTGCGGCAGTTTCAGTAGCAACTGGAATCACTCCGCACGCTGTTCGCCATGACCCGGCTGGTAAAAGCCGAAGCAGAAGTTGACGTCATCAACTCGCAATTCAATAAGATCGAATCAGAACTTGCCGAACTTGAGCTGCGACATGTCGATACAATGACGATCTTATCCGCCAAGGACACAGATCTGAAGTTTGCATCGGCATCCATTGACACTCAACTCAGCGCCATATCGGACCACCTTTCGTCGGCCCTCCTTTCCAGAATCCCACAGCAATCCGCCGGCATTCGGGGACTGTTCATTACCAACTCCGTTCCGTTTGGTCGCACCGTCGATGTGGCATGGCCGGATTCCTGGCAACGTCCGGCGGCTTCGAAAATGATCGACCTCGCAGAACGCATCAACAACAAAGAACGGCTGCTCGTCAGGCTGCCTCCTGGGGGATTCGTGTGGCTCGTCGAATGTGGATCCGGTGCGACGCCGCAGTCGCTGCTGGAATCGATTTCTCGCGAACCGCCGCTTGTCGAGTCATTGACGCTGCGGAATCGGCATTTTGAAGTCACGCTCAGCGATCGCACAGGCGGTATCGCGGCTGTGACATATCATCAACAACGCGGGAATCGCCTGAGCCAGCAGGCCTGCTTTCGCTACGAACGCGAGCAGACCGTGCCGGACGATGGAAGCGGTGAAATTCGAAAGTCTGCATATTCAACGACCCACCTGACAGAGCACCGGATTCTTCATGCCGGAACCGTATTTGCTTCGATCGAAACAACCGCTGAACTGCGGTCGCCCTCCGACGGTTCAACGTTGGCGATCGTGCGTCAGGTCACATCGATCGATCGAGCCCAACCCAGAATTCATGTGAAATTGATTTTTGATCAGATTGTGAAATGCGTGAAGGGCAACCCGTGGTTGACCTACTTTGGCTGCCGCTTCGCATGGGACAACGAAGCCGCCTCAGTGACACGCAGCGTCATGGGGCATGCCGCAGGCTTTCGTTCAGAACGCTTTGAATCTCCGGACTACGTGGAAGTCAGCGATCAGGAACATCGAGTCGTCATCGCAACTCACGGTCGTCCCTATCATCGCCGCTCAGGGCCGCGGATGCTTGACAGCCTGCTGATTGTCGAAAGTGAGCCGACTCGGGAATTCCGGTTTACGATCGATTTTGATCAATCGTTTCCGTTGCGCACGGCAGTCGACGCCATGACACCGCCGATCGTGAATCAGACAGCCGGAACCGTACCGTTGTCAATGGCGAGTCATTGGGTACTCGGACTTTCAGCTCGAAACGTGGAATTAGTTCATGCTGCGGTGCGCCCGGCAACCGACGACCTGGGCGAAGAGTTGTCTTTGCTGCTGACTGAAACCGAAGGCGCGTCAGCAAAGTGCCTGATCCGTACAGCCCGTCGACCAACGGCGGCGTTTGTAGTGAATGCAGACCGTTCACAAAAAACAGTTGCCGAAATTTCCGATCAGGGAATTGTCCTGGAACTGAATGCGTATCAAATCAAAGAAGTGCTGCTTGTCTTCCAGGGTATTGGCGTACATGATCATCACGATTGACGGACCAGCGGGCTCCGGAAAAAGTACTGTGGCCCGGTTACTCGCTGAACAGCTCGACATTCGCTTCCTTGACACCGGAGCGATGTATCGTGCCGTGGCCCTGGCCGTGCTGAATGCGGCGATCGATGAACATGATCTGCCAGCAGTCGCGCAGATCGCTCGTGGCGTTACGATTTCGTTTGACACGGATCGTCTGCTGCTGAATGAACTCGATGTGACATCCGAAATCCGCTCGCCGGAAGTCACAGCGATATCGTCCATCGTTGCCTCGAACCCATTCGTCCGCGATCGACTGGTCGAACTGCAACGTGACATAGGAAAACGCGGGAGCATGGTGACCGAAGGCCGCGATCAGGGTACCGTGGCGTTCCCCGCTGCCGAGCACAAGTTTTATGTGGTAGCCAACCTAGAAGCCAGGGCTCGGAGACGACAGCGCGAGCTTTCGAATGAAGGGGTCGATCTGCCGATTTCCGTCGTGATGGGTCAACTCCGCCAACGTGACGAACGCGACGAGACGCGCGAACATGCACCCATGAAGCCAGCAGAAAGCGCTGTGGTCGTGGACACATCTGACCTCACGATCGCGCAAGTTGTGGAAATGCTGATCCGCCGGATTCACAACCACAACTCTTGAAGCATCACGCGGTGCCGCATGCAGGCCGGCCGTCGATTGAGCTCAACTTCCGGATCGCGTCGGTGGCAGAGTTCTGCTGCCGATCACCTACGGAACTAAACTCACTTCATTGCCGCTGCCGTCATTCCCCTCGATATCGCTCATCACATGTGAACGCTCCGCCGTCGCCGGGATATGAAACACCGATGTGGGTGTCTCATCAATGCCGCAGTACCTGGTGACTGGAACCGTCGCACTTGAAAACGTATTCGTGCCGGTAATACAGCCGGTTGCGAAAAGCGACAACATTCCGGCGATCAGCATGCCGGTACGGGTGTGAATGTTGATCATAATTGTCTCCTGCGAATGTCTCATTCCGAGGACGATCTGTGTGCCATGATGACAAGGATCGCGCTCAGGTTACGTCTTGTCGATCGGATTTTGGAAGAATTTTCGTGCAATAATCCCGTCCGACGACGCCAAATCACAGAGACTTCCAGTGAATGTGTATAAACTGCGCCGGATGTCGTCACTGCGGCGAAAGCTGCCGATTCGGGAATGAGTTCCCGCCGTCGCAGTCTCCACGTTTCCTCAGAATTCACGCAACGGTGCTCGCCTTACAGACGACTTTTTCGTGACGCCCACGGCATGTCGAACTCTTTGAGGTGTTTCGTGAGAAACTCTGTGATGTCCTTGTTTGTCGGATCCGCAAACCGGCCTTCCAGGAATCCTTCAGCGGTGATCTCCCCTGCGACTGATGTGTACTTGCGCGCATCCTTGAATTCATCGGCTTTGATTTCAACTGCTTTGAAAATGCGATCCGCGTTACGAACATCTTCCTTTACGTCTTTCGAAGCGATCAAATGCACTGCGATCGGAAGCACCTTGACGGACTTCATGACTGAATTTAAATTGATGCCTTTCACATTAGAGTTCGGGCTGTACATAATCAACGCCCGCACGTCCTGTCCACGAGGCGTACTGGTCTCCAGAGTTGGCCCGTCCGGATAGGGTTTCCTTTCCCAGTCGGCAACTGTGGCAGCAGCAGCAACCATGGCGCTCGAACCGACGGCCACGATGCCCGTCTTGCGGATATTGAGCTTTTCATTCTTATGTTCGCTGAGCAGGAACGCTTTTACAGCATCCATATCTAAAGTTGTCATGACGACGTATTCTGCGGGTGTCATCCGGAGCAACGGTGATTCAGGTTCAGTCGCTTCCGGAATGCTGTCGCCATGCTTTCTCAAATCCACGGCCAGCACCGCGAAGCCACTCTTCTGAAGCGCGAGGGCCGTGTTTTGCCAGACGCGCCGATTGCGAGCGTCCTTCTTGTCGCGCCCTTCAGCACCTGCCAGCAGGATAATCGCCGGCGATTCCTTTCCGGCCGCAGATTCATAATAAGTCGCATGGATCGGCCAACCGTCGGACGCGGCCAGGATTTCTTCCCGTGTGTTTGACTTTCCCGGCGGCTGCGCTGCCGCCTGACCGAAGCAGTCACTGGCAGTCAGACAGAAACCAGTCAGGAGTACAAACAACTTCATGTGCTCTGAGATTGTATGATAAACTGGCATCGAAAAAATCCTCTTGCGAAAAACGACCGGATCTCTGCGCGGTTGCTGCAAAATCCTGCGTAGAGATTCAGCGGTCGAACGAACAGACCTGCACTATCATGTATTCTTTGTGTTCGCCCACCTTCGTCAAGTCCTCAACACAACTTCAGCCCAAATCGCTTCAAGTCCATGGCGAATATCGGCCAATGCTGCGGATTGCGAAAGCGAGGCAAGGCGGTTTGACCCTGACGCATCGTCAAACGTGTTTTGAAGGGCCGCCTGATTGGACATCGCCAGTTTTTCCAAAATAGTAGCCCGGAGCGTAAGCGAGGGAACGAGTTGGGGACAATCCCTCGCTTACGCTTTGGGTTGCAAAAAATCGCTCGGTTTCCGCCAATACTGGCGCTGTCCAACTAATAACGCGCAAGGTCGGATGAAGTTTCCAGTCCAAGTTGCTGTACAAGTTCCTGTGCTTTTGAAACCATCATTTTCAGCTCGCTTTGTAAGGCAAGAAACTGCCAGCCTTCGCGGATGCGATGTTGGACTTCCGCGATTTCCTGGCAGTGAATTCCGACCGGAGTCCCCGTTTTCTTTCCGGCAGCAAGCACACGCTGGAGCATCGCTTCAAATTCTTCAGCGGACGGTTCCGTCCCGTCAGGCTTCTTCATCTGCCAGAACAAATCGTTCGGCCCGACAAAAATCGCATCGACTCCGGGAAGGCTGTAGATCGCCTCGGCATTATCGACTCCTTCCGGCGACTCAGTCTGCAGGATGACCAGAATCTCGTCATTCGCCCGACGATAGTATTCGCCGGTCCCTGTCTGAAAATTCTGTGCGGGAATACTGCCGCCGATCGAACGATTTCCCTGCGGCGGATATTTTGCCGCAGCAATCGCAATTTTTGCCTGTTCGACCGTGTTGACCATTGGCACAACAACGCCCCATGCGCCCCCATCGAGCACACGCTTAATCAGATCGTGATCACCACGGGGGACTCGAGCCAGCGGCACACAACCGGCATCAGCAATCACGGCGAACATCAACGATGCCATCTGCCAGTCGATTGGCGAGTGTTCCAGATCCACCGTCAGCCACGGGAACCCGGTTCTGGCCATCAGCCGTGCCGTGAACACATCACCAAACGACAGCCACGTACCGACCTGCGGCTGTCCCGCAGCAAGCGCGATCTTCACGGGGTTTGTTTTCATGTGTTGTGTTGTCCTGTCCTATACTTTCGGCGGAATCCCGCCAACGGGTTGTCGATTTGTTGTGGAGTTTCTTCTGCGTTCGTCAGAAACGCAAGCGTGGTTGTGTATCCGCAAAATCGCATCTGGGGACTGATGCTGTGACGCTCAAACGATTGGCGACACTCGATGCTGGTCACGTAGTTCCTTGATAGCGCGGCCAAGTGCCTGGAATCTGCTGCGAGACAAATGAATCGTGGCCCCGCGTAAAGCCAGTCCCAGGATGTCGGTGAGCTGACGACGCTGAATACGACTCAGGGATTTTGTCGGTGACGCCGGACGCTCGGACAGGCAACGAATCCAGTCGGTTTCCGTGCGGGATCCAGTCAGTTCGACACACAAATCCCGCGCCAGCACAACAATGGCCGTGCCGAATTCTGAATTCGATATCTGCCGCGCGGACATGACGCCGAATACGGACTGTAAAAATCTCGGACGCGGCAGCGCCGGAAGATTCAAACGCTTTTGCATCAACTGCCATAACACGAACAACGTCGCCAACACCAACAAAATCAACAGCACCGTTCTCAAATAAGCGAGTGGTCTCATGTGTCTCGGGCGATCTCTCAGCACTTCGTTGACCAGATTGGATTCCTGAATTTCATCGATCACTGCGTTCGCCAACTGCAGTTTTGTTGCGAAATCAGGTTCCGGCAGGTCTATATTCGGTGGAATCTCTGGTGGCTCTATCGACATCGGCTCAGGCGGTTGCATTCCGGCACTCTCCCGATAACCCGGCAGTGGAATTCCGTTGTTAACAAAAAGCAAATTCCGTCGTCCTTCCCGGCAAAGCAATTCGCTCACCTGAATCGCGAAGATCGCGTTGTCACCGTGCCAGAGCATTCCGTTCGTGAACAGACTTTCGTCGGCCACCAATATTATTAATCCGGTCTGTGGGGCCGCATCGCGACCCGCCAGAATCAGCGGCTGATTCCGACTGTCCTGCGGCAACGTGGTCGCGGGCATCGACGCAATCACCTCCCAACCCAGTGAGTCGTCTACCGGTGTCGAAAGCCAACCCGTGCGATTGACCACAATTTCACGCACGCCTTTCGCCAATTCATCGTCGGACTTCAGCCGGCGAATCCGAATACAGTCGGCGAACGACTGATAACGATCCGGCGAATAGTCAGAAGTTGCTGCTCCCGCATAGAACGAGCAGACTCCTGGGAACTCGACATTGCCTTCTGACGCCACCAGCAGCGCGCCGCCCTGAGCCACAAACTGGCGGGCTCGCAGCCATTCACGGCGTTGAATCTGCTGCAAGTCGCCACACACGACCACCACCGATTCAGCAGGTGACGATAACGCCACATCCCATGATTGTTCGGGCGTGAGTCCCTTTTCCTCCAACAGCATCCGGAACATCTCATATCCCAGATGCCATCGTCCGTCCGCAGCACGGTCCGAAATCGTCTGTTGAGACGCAAATGCATCAGCAGCCGATGAGTGCAGGATCAGCAGAAGTATAAACAGACGCATGAATCTGGAGTGTCTTTCTGTAGGATGGACATTCATGTCCGTCGTATGTCCCAACAGCGGCCCATTGAGGAAATCGGAAGTCTCACGAATTCAGCTACCGTAAATTCTTTTCTGCCGCTCACCTTATATCGCAGGTTCCAGTCTCGAACAAGAATGTCGCGGGAACAAAAAACTGCAGAATAAGGTCCGCGCTCCGGTACTTCCGTAATCTACGGAAGCAGTTTCCCGCCCTTTCGGTCGAGAAATTTTTGCCAGCGATTTACGGCATCGCGGCGGCGGGCGGATTCGGCCTCAGGCTGATATCCAAGTCGGTCGTTTGAATACTGCTGAATGCGATAGAACGCCAGCGTTCTCGTCGCAAGTCGGTCATTGTTCAATAAATCGACCAGGCTTTGGCAATAGGCTGCATCCCGAGCTTCGGCATCCCCAAAGCCTGCGAGCAGCGATACGGTGCGTTCGGCTTCTGACATCGGTAGCCGCGTCTCCAACGCATTCCGAATGGCGCTGCGACCCGCCGCTGAACCGTTGGCGATCTGTGATAGTCCGTCAATGGCTGCCCGATGTACTGATTCATCCAGAAGTTCAAACCACGCAGACAACAGGCGGTCCACGTCGTACGTCGCCGTCAGAACATACACTGCCCGAACGCCCAACTGCGGATTGCGATCCGTCAGCAATGAACTCATCTCCTGCGCCGGATCGTCGCCTTTTGCCAGGGCGTCTTTGATCCGGGCATCCAGTGCTTCCGCTTCCGGAACAGGCCTGGTATCACTATGCAACCATGCCGGAACTGCGGCAATCTGACCGCCGTCGTTCGGAGTGACACTCTCTGGTATTGACGATTCTGCTGCAGAATCTGAAGAACCCGGCGCCAACCATGAAAGGCCCTTGCCCTTCGTCAGTATGATGTCCGGTTCGATGTCAGACAGCCGGACTGCCGCCTGCCCCGTGATGACTGTCACTCTGACACTGAAATCCGCTCCGTCCAAATGCAGCAGCTCGGCGGCGGACGGAGCCACATCTGATTGCTTGCCTGGCTGCAGCGAGTTGGCAATCGGTATGACTTCAATCCCGACGACTGCGTCTTTCGACTGGAGTACGAGCACGGATGTGACACCGGCTGTCTTCAGACTGAACACCGGTGAATCGTCTTCGACCCACGGCTGCGCGGCATCCACGGACAATTTAATGCGGCCCGAAAAGACTTCCAGACCCTGAACGCTGGCAGGAGAAAGCCGCGCCAGCACAGTGCCCATTATCATCGCGTTCCAGCCGCGATCTCCCGCAGTGAGATTCGCGGAAAACGGATCAGCGACTGCAAACCAGCGCTGTTGAAACATCGACTGACAGTCGGCATTGTTCCGAGACGTCGAGACGATTTCACCACCGGGAATCTGATCCAGCTTCATCCATATATCGGCTGTTTCATCGAACACAAAAAAAGTTTTGTTGCTGGCCATCACATGAAACGGTTCAATGACTTTCGCCGGACTTGTGATTTTCTCAGGTTCCACTTTGACAACGGCCACATCAGGCACAACAACTGGAATATCGGTCGTGCCAACGGAGGGAACGGAATCCGGCGACGCAACCTCCGGCGACGCGTTTGCCACGGAAGGGACGATCAACTTTGGCTGTTCGCCGCGATTTGCACCCGCGACTGTTGTGCTCGAGGCACCTGTGCCGTCATTCGTGCCGTTCTTCCACGTCGTATCGTTCTTCGCAACCGCAGTCGCGTCGTCATCGCTGCCGACTGCTGGAACTTTGACCGGCTCGACATTGTTTTCGAGCGAACCACCTTCATCTGCATTCAGGACGGCAACTGCGACATCCAGTGGCGCAGAGACTGGCCGGAAAAGGACGGAATCGGAAACGACGGTCGCCAGCCAGATGATGAGCAATCCAGTGACGATAAAGATCGGTATCCGCCGCGTTGATTCGCCCGGCACAGGTAGTGGCTTCCATTCGCTGCCATCGCCTGTCGGAGATTTCGAATTCGCCGAATTGTCACCGCCCAGAGCACGCACGACATCGACCGTGCCTGTAGGATCAAGCGCGTACAGACGATCTCGCAGTCGCGGTTCAACTGACACCGGATCGCTCAGGAGTCCAAGGATTTCATGTGCCGAAGCCACTTCAGCAAGCATCGTGTCGGATGCGAGCACTTCCTTTTCAAGCCGGGCCACCAGATCCGATGTTAACTGGTCGTCCAGATATTCGGCAATCAGATTGGCATCAATCATCGCGGCAGGTTTGTCGGGCATTGCAAGGCGGCGTCGCCGTTTGACTTCACGAATACGCTCGACGAGTTCCGATGCAAAAGGGCTCTTCGCGATTTTCTGCCCCAGTTCCTTCGCATTCGCCGCCGACAAGCGGTCATCCTGATACGCCAACAGTGTACGCAGAGTCAAGCGCATCACAATCTCCCGATTCGCAGCAGTGACAATTCACCTGCCTTAATAGTGCGAATCCGGATTGTGTTTCGTTCAGGAATCTTTCAAAGAATCAAAAATACTCAAAAAAGCTGCAATCCCCCGTAGGATGGACATTCATGTCCGTCGCCTTCACCAACCAACGTCGCCCCTGGCAAAATTGATGTACGCCAACAATCATTCGCTCCATTGATGTCGCATGGTCGAGTCTCGGACATGAATGTCCAAGCTACATGAATCACTCCACAGCCTCATCGCAAAACCCCCAGCCAGCCGCCTGCCATTCTGGGTGTATCCAGCGTTGAAAACAGTCAGCCTTCAGCCTGGCTCTTGATCCATTGCTGCCGACATATTGAATCACTCTTTCCAAGTGTGAAAGGTCGCGAATTATGCGATCGTAGCTTTCCTGCTCCCAGATACTGCCGGTTTGGTTTCGGCGACGATTCACATGACGAGCGACGTACCCCTTGATCCGCTGTAAAGTTTCTTCGAGCTCGAAGCCTGGCAGGGGCTTCATAATCGCGTGAGCATGGTTTGGCATTATAACGAGGCACGTAACAAAGCATTGTGTTTCATAATGCCGGAGTGCATGGGCAAGCAAGGTTGCATTTTCGCCTCCCGCGAAATGACAAGCTCCGTAGCCGCGATCAAGCCAGACTTCGGCCTTTTGCGTGACTACGAATGCATAGGCTTCCCAATCTTCTTTGCTTCGCGGATCGGGATGAGTCAGTTCCCAGCGACGGCGAATCGATCTGAGCATCTCGAGTTCCGCCGGAGGCAAGGCATCACTGAGGCGGAATGTGACAAAGTACGTCGCACCATCCTGACGCCAATGTGGCAAGTGCCGCGCATAAAAACGAATCGGTGCGTGTGGCTGCAGCCCTCGAAAGCCGGGAGGTGGTTCTCGTTCGAAGGCATCAATGACAGCCATCGGCTCGGCCTCAGCCAAATGGAAGATGCTGACGAGAAATTTTCCACAAGCAAAATTGTTAAGCAAGGATCGACGTACGTCAAGTGAGTCTGCAATTCTCCGTAGGATGGACATTCATGTCCGTCGCCTTTACCAACCAGCTTCGCCCTTACAGAAATTCCTGCACGCCGACAATCATTCGATCCATTGATGTCGCTTGGTCGAATCTCGGACATGAATGTCCAAGCTACCAATAGCCCCACTGCTGCGAGCCGAGTACATAGATTCCTAACAGCAGGTTGGCGACAGCGTGCATCACGACGCAGGCGGCAAGGCTCTTCGTTCTGACCGTCACCCAATACATCAGCAGACCGAACACCGCCGCGCCAACGTAGTCAGCCTGGGCGTGTGCCATGACGAAGACTGTGGTGACACCCACAAGACTTCGCCAGTGGAACGTACCGAAAGGAACTTTCCAATAGTCCCCTTCGAGCTGCGTCAGATATCGCATCAGAAATCCTCTCCAGAAGATCTCCTCCGCCAACGGCACTGCAATGACCAGACGCACGAATCGCATGACGATTGTCAGCCCGTACAGACCACTCTGATCCTGCGCGGCGAGAAATGACGGCACATTGCCGGCCCGGGAAGTGAAGCCCAAAAACTGAAGCGGACCGGGGGACATCTGCAGCCGCTCGAACAGAAAACCCGGTGCAATCCACACGGCTATTCCCACAACTCCCGCCGCAACCGCCACACTGATTCCTCGGAACGGACGGAATTCATAATGCGTCCAGTACGCCGCCAGGACCAGCAGTGTCACGATCGTCTGCAGCGGATACAACCAGAGTTCAGGTTGTCGACGCCACCAAACCGCTGAACCTTCAGCGGACGAAACGCCGATCACTCGCAAACCTTCCAACAGCATCAGGAATCCCATGAAGACTGCCAGGGGCGCAACATGGGCGAAGGTCTTGGGATTCGCCACGCGCGGCGGTTCGGACATACTTAGCAGTTCCGTAGAAGATCGTTCCATCAACCGTTGTGCTGGGGCAGCCCCTTCCGGACCCGCTCGAGTTTTTCACGTTCCAGAGGATGCAGGGCGTCGGCACGCAGGCCCAGCCGTTCCGCTTCTGCCATTGCAGTCGCGGCAGCGTCTTTGTCCTTCACCTCCAGATAGGCGAGTGAAAGATGCAAATAGCCAATGGCTCCATCGCTCCCTTCAAACGCTTCTTTCAAATCCTTCACGGCTTCATTCGGTTGCCCATTGTTGAGATAAATCATGGCCCGCGTATCCAGCAACGCAGCGTGTTCGCCGGCAATCTCCATCGCCCGATTGATCAGGTCCAGCGCCTGAGCCGAACGTCCCGGCGTATGTGCCAACAGCCATGCGAGATTGTTGAGAGCCACCAGATGCTTGTCGTCTTTCATCAGAATCATTTGATACACCTGTTCGGCTTCCTCGAAGCGATGTTGCAACATTCGCAAATCCGCAAGGGCGATGCCGCAGACAAGCGATTCAGGCTGCCGTGCCCCAGCCGCCTGGATCCATCCATCCACCTGCTGCAACTGTTCCGGAGTCGCGTTTCCCTGGCTCACCACACTGGCCGTCGCCGCGGCGATCAAATCTGGCTTTCCGGTCTCAAGCTGCTGCTCACATACGGCGAGCGCTTCCGCAACTCGACCTTGCCGTGCCAGAAACTTGGCAAGGATAAACGCGGCCTCCGGTTGTGTCGATAGCGCCGCAAACTGCCGAAACATGTATTCCGCTGCGTTAAATTCACCAATCTCTTCCAGCAGGTCTGCAGCGACACGCATGATGGCCGCGTGCGTCGCATCGCCAAGGTCTTCCTGATTCACGGTTTCGCGAAGAAGTGTGACCGCCTGCTCGGTTTGCTGTTGCTTGAGCAGTTCCCGCACCCTCATCAGGATGCGGGCAGAATTCGGATTGGCAGAATCGACCAGCCATGTCCGCATCACTTCCATTGCTTCATCGGCACTGCTTTGTTCCAGAAGCTCCGGCAGACCGAGAATCGTCTGACGCCGATCCTTGATGAATTCTGTCAACAGCGGCACTGCCTCAGCAGAGCGATGGAGCGCACCCAGCAGTTTCGCCTTGGTATACACCGTCCGAAACGCCTTCGGTTGCAGTTCCTCAAGCTTATACATCCATGGTTCTGCCTCCAGCAATTCGTCGTGCCGAATCAGACGCTGCACAAAATATGCGACGTGAACCGGATCGAGCGAATCGGCGGTCAGCAAACTGAGCATGACCTTGCGCGCGTTTGGCCAGTTGCCGGTCTCGTCATACAGAATGGCAAGACGGAACGAATTGGTGGTATCCAGTTCCTTCCTTTGATCGAGTTGCTCCAGAATCTTAATGGCGGCCAGTCGATCTGTTCGAATTGGCCGTCGCGACAGAATTTCAGCGTGTGTACGCAGATCGTCAGTCGCAACTTCCTTTCCCTGCCCTTCGTTCTCCAGCAGCATTTCCAGTGCGAGTTTTGTGTCATCGTAGCCCCCTCGAGTGGCAATCAACATCGCCTGGCGACGGCGCGCCCAGGCCATCGCAAAGTCCGGTGCAGCAGTCTTCGGATCCAGCAATTGCTCCAGATAATTTTTTGCCTTCTCAAACTCTGCATGCCGAATGTAGAAATCCGCAATCGTGATGACACG
>Ga0105044_10001740_pt1 | contig 29486 bp, 28 predicted proteins | sample MAT01_FD_78092 | JGI IMG/M metagenome (GOLD analysis project Ga0105044, IMG submission 78092) | Freshwater microbial communities from Lake Fryxell liftoff mats and glacier meltwater in Antarctica - MAT-01 | ecosystem: Environmental > Aquatic > Freshwater > Ice > Liftoff microbial mat | place...
AGTGACGAGTGAGAAGTGACGAGTGAGAAGTGAGAAGTCAAGTGAGAAGTGACGAGTGAGAAGTGAGAAGTCAAGTGAGAAGTGAGAAGTCAAGTGAGAAGTGAGAAGTGAATTGCCACCGTGAGAAAATGCTAGCGCATCAGCGTCGCACGCCGCACGCGTTCTCTTGTGTCGCACGCCGCAGGCGTTCTCCTACTTCTTCACCTTCATCCGAACGCGTTCAACTCTTCGCGGAGTGCTCTCGAGAATCGTCACGATGTAGTGTTCGAGTGTGACAACGTCGCCTTGTTTTGGGACGCGGCCGGAGTGGGCGTTGATGAGTCCGCCGATGGTCTCGTACTCACCTTCGTCGGGAAGGGGGATTGGGAGAACATCGTTGGCTTCGCCAATGTGGACAGAGGCGTCGAGTTCGAATTCTTCTTGTGTTGGCGTTGCGAGGATCTCGCTCTCGTCGTCATACTCGTCTTGAATGTTGCCAACGATCTCTTCCATGATGTCTTCCAACGTGACAAGACCTGCGGTGCCGCCGAATTCGTCGAGGGCGATTACCATATGCACCTTGCGACGTTGCATATCACGCAGGAGCTGTTGCAGCATGAGGTCTTCTTGCACGAATATCGCCGGACGGAGTATGTCTTGAATGATGATCAGATCTCGGTGATGCACCAGCGTGAGCAAGTCCTTTGCATAGACAATACCAACGATTGTGTCGATGGAGCCGCGGTAGACGGGAAGTCTGCTGTAGCCTTCTTCCATCACGTAGTCGAGCATTTCGCTGCTCGACATGCCAATCTCGAGTCCGATGATGCTGGAACGCGGAATCATCACCTGACCTGCCGTTGTCTCCGTGAACTCGAACACGTTCTTGATGAGTTCGCGTTCGGTGGACTCGAGTCCGCCTTCCGTTGACTGTTGGATCAGGAATCGAATCTCCTCCGGACTATGCACTTCGTGTTCCGGCGCGGGTTGGATACCGGCCATGCGAAGAATGGTGTTCGACATCCAATTCAAAGCAAGGATGATCGGACGGAACACGAACATGAAGGCGCGAAGTGGTAGCGCAACGGCAAGCGTTACGGCCTCGCTGCGTCGGATTGCCAATGTCTTTGGCGCCTGTTCTCCGAGCACAATGTGCAATACCGTGATAATCGCAAAGGCAATCGTAATGCTGATTGTGTGCAGCGTAGTGGCGCTGAGTTCCCACCCGGCGAACACCACGAACTGTTGAATGATGTCCGATACCACACTCTCGCCAATCCATCCAAGGCCGAGCGAGGCAAGCGTGATCCCGAGTTGTGTTGCAGAAAGGTAGGCGTCGAGATGCGACAACATGTGTCTGGCAACAACGGCCAGCACGTTGCCTTCGCGCGCCTTCAATTCAATTGCAGAGGCCCGCACTTTTACAATCGCGAATTCCGCGGCGACGAAGAATCCGTTCAGAAAGACAAAGAAGAGCGTAAGCGAGATGTTACCGAGCATGTACGAATATAGTTAGGGCGTCGTGCGTAGCATATCAAACGATGTTATGACGATCCGTCGTTCAAGGTGGTGAGAGTAGTATGCCGACAGAAATGCGTCGATCTCCACTCGGTTTGCATCCGTTACCGCGAGCGAACCCGCGTCTTCGGGCGACGATTCCATAAGCGTACGTAACAGCGCATAGGCCAGCGCGGAAATCTGATATCCTCGCGGCCCTGCCACCGTCATCATCCCATTCTCCATGGAAAGGTAGAGGGAGTTGCCCGCATCGTACGGTCCGCTGTCCGGAAGGCCAAAGCCCATAAGGGTGGCAAGGTGGATCCGAAACACCATTCCTATGGCAACGGGCTGGGATGCGCGCTCAAGGGCGTTCAGGGAGGCTACAAGCAGCGAGAAGAGCTCTTCGTTGGGTTCTTCGTCGCGCTGGGTGCGAACGACGGTCTCGCAGAGTGACAGGCCAAGCGTCAGATGGTCGAATGATTCGTGCAGCATACGTCGCTGGATGGTGACCTCGGCCTGTGAGATTGTCTGCAACTCACGCATCTTTTTGTGATAGACCGTGATCGCGCACTGCCGGAGCGGGTCGAGGGCGCTCCCGAACGGACTCTTCGGCATCCTTGCCCCCTTAGCATGCACGTGCATCTTCCCATGTGACCGGGTATAGATCACGGCAATGCGGGAAGTGTCGCCGTACTTGCGCGAGTGGAGAACGATGGCCTCTGTGTTCAGGATCATGGGTTCAAAATACGCCCAATAGAAGCATTTGGCGGAAACCGCCGCTCCACTTATCTTTGTGGCCCAGCGATTCCGAAGTAGCTCAGCTGGTTAGAGCATCTGACTGTTAATCAGAGGGTCCGCGGTTCAAGTCCGCGCTTCGGAGCACGCACTACCCGCATTGGCCAACGCCACTGCGGGTTTTTTTATATCACTGAGTCCCGCTTGATAGACTCTTGTAATCTTTCAATGGTGGTGTGAAAATTCCGCCATAATGGTTAACTGATCGATATTTGGGATCAGGGAACTTAACTGGTCTGCCGGGTCCGATTGACATTGCGATAATCCTCCAATCTTGTTAGTAATGAAGATCCTAGGTTCAAGGACGAAGTGCAACACGTCGTTTGTGTTGAGAATAGAGTTGATTAGGTGTTTTAAAGCCAAGTCTTTTTCGCGGTCTGTTGTTCAGTCGATCTTCATTTGTCGAATCTCTGCATCGGTGACAGTTACCATAGACCTGTACTTTGGAATGTATTGCCGAATGAGACGGTTGGTGTTCTCGTTCGTGCCGCGTTGCCATGAGGAGTATGGATCTGCAAAGTACACGAGGGTATTGAGCCCTTGTTCGATCTTCTGATGTCCTGCGAACTCCTCCCCATTGTCGGACCAATCCAGTCGTGCGCTCTACGAGCGTGACCAGAGCCTGCTTGTGGTTCTTGCCGATCATTGTGTCTGCTTCTCAATGTCCGAACTGTTTCCGATTCTCAACTGCCTTTGGTCTCGTGCCTATCGGTCGTCTATTCGGGATGATCCCTCGGCTGTTCTTGCTTCCATATCGCTTGCGACGCACTCGAGACATCCGCTTCGTAGATGCTTGAACAGCGTGCCACCGTTCTGCTTGTCCTGCCATATGTGCTGATAGATGCGCTCAATGCTCACGCATTCCGTCCCAGTCTGGCTACACTCTCCGACAATCTTCTCAGGCGAGAAGTCCTTCTTCAGAGTCTCCTCAACCACTCATTGAATCTCTGGTGTGAACCCACGCCTCTGTTTTCGGTACTGCTGTCGGTCTTCCGATATTCGATGCGCTTGTTGTTGTCGGTAACCTCGTCTGCCGAGATTGCGCCGCATTTCTCGACGTACCGTCGAGGTAGACACACCTATTGAGAAATCGATCTGACGCAGCGTAGCTCCGAGTCGTCGCATCGACCAAATGATGTACCTTTGTTCTTGAGTTACATGCTGATATCCACTTGCCATGTTTACTCAATGGTTGGTCTCTGAAAAAGAGATCGTTTCATCAGCAAGTAACCCTTCTCTTTTGACCTACCAATGTTGCACTACGAACTTGAATTCACCCTGTTAAATAATTAAAAAAATAAAATGAATTACATCGAATCAAACAATGATGCCACAGGCACACCAGTAAGAATCTATTACAACGAATACGGCACAGGCAAACCCATTATCCTCATTCATGGTTGGCCGCTTAGCAACGAAATGTGGGAATATCAAATTAACGATCTCGTAAATAGCGGACATCGTGTGATTGCCTATGACAGAAGAGGTTTCGGTAAATCGTCCAAGCCCTGGGACGGTTACAATTACGATACTATGACTGACGATTTATCAGCACTTATAGACGAACTCAAATTAGAAGACATCACACTTATTGGTTTTTCAATGGGCGGGGGCGAAGTGGTTCGCTATTTCAGTCGTCATGGCGGAAAAGGTGTTACAAAAGTTGTTTTGATTGCTTCAGTAACACCATTCAGGCTAAAAACAGATACCAATCCTGATGGAGTACCACAAGAAAAATTTGATAACACTATCGATAAAATGAAACAAGACCGCATTGGTTTCATAGATGATTTCGGAAAAACATTCTTTGGCGTATCTGAATCGAATAAACCATTAAGTACACCCTTGTTAGAATATTATCGAATGTTATGCTCGTTCGCATCTCCACGGGCTATGCAAGAATGTGCCAATGCATTTACAACAACCGATTTCCGTAGTGAAATGCACACTGTAAATGTTCCCACATTAATAATTCATGGCGATGAAGACAATACAGTTCCAATCGAACTCACATCAAAACAATCAGCCAAACTTATACCAAACAACATGCTCCTTATATATCAGGGTGCACCACATGGTTTGTTCTATACCGAGAAAGAAAAATTAAACGCTGATATCATTGAATTTGTTACAAATGGAATAGCAGGAGTAAAAAAATCAATGAGCAGCTAGACGAACAGAGTTTACTGGAATAGCAGAAGCCCTCTCTGCCAACGATACCATAGACAGAAAGTAAGCATACGAGCAAGTATTCCATGCCCTCGTGTCCCTTTCCGATATCTTAGCCTTCACGTTTTGAAAGGAGCGCACGCAGACTTTCTTCTTGCGATTGTTGCTGTTACTGCTCGTTGCCATGAGATCTGCGCCGCCGGTGTCCAAGTTCTGAATAGAGCCTACGAAGCAACAAAGATGTTTGCCGATGCGAGCTTAAGTTTGGCGTTGGACATTGCAGTTTGCGCGCTACTTTCCGCCGCCGCCCACGATCGCATCTACAACGGAACAGGACTTGTCCTTGCTTCAGTGGCGCTTGCAGATCATCCGGACGTCATGCTTCCGCTGATCATGTACACACTCATGCAGCATATCGTTGCGCCCCGAGTTGGATCGATGATTCATCGTCAAAAGTAGAGATCTACCACGTAGGGGTCAAGGCATCCGACGGTGTTGTCGAGTCCGATTACCGATTCCGCCGGGAGGACGCAAGGATGAGGCCAACAAGCATGGTGATTGCCGCAGATGCGAGTTTGCTATTCATGATGTGTACTCCTTGAGATCATGGCTTGACTACTCGTGCCCGCGCCACCTTGCTGCCTTGCCACGATGCTGTAACAATGGATACCCCTGAGGTCGGACTGTGGACCCTGCAGCACCCTGTTCAGCCATTCAAACTCTTGACATTCAAGAACTTGAAAGGAACTCAAGAGGGCGGCAAGGCAGAGAGCATAGAGTGAACGCATGATGAAACCTCCAGATCAGCGAAGAAGTAGGAAGCACCGATGCGTACAGTAAAGCACATTTTGTGAAAGCCCACAAATGTTGTGCTCATTACGGAATTATACTTAGTTTCTACGAGTACACAAACAGCCATGGCAGAACACCCTTTTCTTACGTTGTCGGACGAATTGCTTCGAGAAAAGCTCACGTCGCTTTTCTCGATGCCGGGGCTTGGTATAGCCATCTCCACAAAGAACAGGCAGTTCTATGATGTGAACGAGCGTTTTTGCGAAATCACAGGCTACTCGCTGCAGGAACTGCAAAGCAAGACGTGGGCAGATATCACGCATGCCGACGATATGGAGCAAGATGTTGCGCATTTCAAGCTTCTTTCGAACGAGGAGATCTCGGCGTATACGCTTGATAAGCGATATGTGCGTAAAGACGGTCATATCGTATGGGTTGAACTTACAGCACAAACGATTCGCAAGCCAACAGGAGAAATCGACTTTTACATAGCCTTTGTACAAGAGATCTCGCATCGTATCAAGCAACTCCACAACCTGCGTGAGCAAAACAGACAGCTCGAAGAGTTCGCCTTGATAACGTCGCATAATCTGCGCTCGCCTATTGGGAATCTGATAGGTCTGATCGAGCTACATAAACGTGAAACAGATGAAGAAGAACGTGACTTTCTCTTTGCCCAGATCGACACGGTTAGCACAACCCTTCTCGAAACGATCAACATTCTTGCACGAACACTGCAGATCCGCGACAATGTAAATCTCACACGAGAACACCTGTCCTTTGCTGATGTGTTCAACCGTGTACGGGCAACACTTCTGTCTGATATTGTCTCTTCGCAAGCAGTGATCGAATCCGACTTCTGCCAGAGTCCCGACATCGTCTACCCCGAGGTCTACCTCGATTCGATCTTTCTGAATCTTCTCACGAATGCCCTTAAGTACCGAAGCCCCGACCGTCAGCTCCACGTTATCGTGCGCACATGGCTAGAGGGTGATGCGCACATGCTCTCAGTGTCCGATAACGGCCTTGGCATGAACTTGGAACGCATTGGCAACAAACTGTTCGGCTTGAACAAAACATTCCACCGTCACCCAGACGCACGTGGTATAGGTCTCTTCCTTACGAAAAACATGATCGAGGCCATGCACGGCACGATCTCTTGCGAGAGCACGGAACACGTTGGGACGACGTTCACTATTCAATTCGAAGTTCATGAATAAGAGATTTCTCTTGGTGATCGACGACGATACCATCTACCACTATACGGTTCGACGGAACGTAGAAATTGGTGGCTTGGCAGATCGGATGATGTTCTTTCGCGATAGCGAAATGGCACTGCAATACTTGATAGAACATCAATTGAGCGAAGCTGATCTACCGGATGTGATTCTACTGGATGTTAATATGCCCGTTATGGACGGGTGGGCGTTTCTCGATGAATATGAAACGCTCGCTACGTTGTTCACCAAGCGAGTTTACCTCTACGTTGTAACGTCGAGTCTCTATGTAGACGACGTCCGGCGAGCAAGTGCGTCTGCACTCGTCGCCGGATATCTTGTAAAGCCTCTTGGAATAGAAGAGCTTCGTGCTGCTCTCGAGCGTTCTCTTAACGATTCAACATGAGTGGCTTTGTGTCGGTAAAGCCCGGTGCTGAAAGCACGTAGTAATACAAGCCACTGCTGAGTGTGAGAGCGCGTGCATTAAAGACCACTTCGTGATCTCCGGCAGGAAGCATCTCATTGACGAGCGTAGCGATCACATTCCCATTCAGGTCTACAACCTTGAGCATGATGTCTGCCGACTCGCGCGTGGTGAACCTGATCGTGGCCTTATCCGTGACAGGGTTTGGCTGACATTGCTTGAGTTCGAACGTAGACGTTGTTGTCTCTTGCACACTTCCACCAGCAACACCTTCAAGACGTGGCGTAATGTTCGTGTTGATCATGTGCACGTTTGGACCGATCACCACTTGCATGGGCTTACTCATTTGGCTACCACATGGGCTGCTGAGCTTAACAGTGTACACACCATTGAGCTCTGCCGTAGCGAGAGATCGGCGAAGGTCTTGACTCGACTCACCATCGATACGAACGCCGTCCTTATACCACTGGATTTCCATGTAATTCAAGTTCTCCCCCTTGTTCACAGACAAGAGAAACTCCTGTCCTTCCGGGATGCGCTTGATCATCATATCTGCGGCTTCGATGTTGGCATGCTGCACAGCAGGAAGAATACGGATCGTATTCCCAGCCATCACATTCATGCTCACGGCGGCAAGGGCAACACCAAGGATGATGGTTCTTTTCATGGTAGACTCCGTCACAGTTGTATGAACAATGGTCCAAATATCAGCATTTTTGTGGTATGCGCATCTTCATAGCAGCCGGCGAGCCTTCGGGCGACCGACATGCGGCACGCCTCATGGAACAGCTTCGACTGCTGATCCCCGACGTGATCTTCGAGGGAATTGGCGGTCCTGCAATGGAATTGCAAGGCCTTCATTCCATGGCCCGTATCGCAGACCTTGCCGTAAGCGGGTTCTGGGAGGTTGCAAAACGCTATTCCTTTTTCCGCTCGTTGCTCAAACGCTGCGGCAACGTGATCACCAACGCGCAAGGGTCGTACAGCAGAGGGAAGCCCGCGCTCCTGATCTGCGTAGACTACCCTGGCTTTAACATACGCCTTGCCGCCATTGCCCGCGAAGCCAGCGTTCCCGTGTGTTACTACATCGCCCCACAGTTGTGGGCGTGGGGTAAAAACCGCGGACCGAACCTTGCCTCTGTTGTCAACAAGCTCTTGGTGGTGTTCCCATTCGAGGTGGAGTTCTTCCGGTCGTTCGGGATCGATGTGCACCATGTTGGTCATCCGCTGCTGGACGACCCGAGTTACGCTTCCGTTCCTGATCACACCCACCACAGCGTTGCCTTCATGCCTGGAAGTCGCGCACAAGAATTGCACCGTCATGCTCCATTGCTTGCAGAGACGGCGCGTATTCTTCTGCGGGACGACTCAACACTTAGCATTTCTAGTGCCAGACCCAGCAATATTCCGCTTCAGGCCTATGCAGCCATGATCGACGCCGGGATAACTGTCTCCGACGATGCCCGGCAGGTACTGCGCACGTCCGGTGCCGGCATCATTAAAGCAGGCACGTCTACGCTCGAAGCAGCGCTAACCGCACTGCCGTTCGCTACGTTCTACCACACATCGGCACTTTCGTATGCGCTCAGCAAACGACTTGTCACGGTCAACTCCGTCACCATGCTGAACCTGTTGTTGGATCAACAAGTGATCAACGAGTACTTGCAACGAGACGCAACGGCCGTGAACCTCGCAGCCGAAGTGCGAACGCTTCTCTCAGATGCACCACGTCGGGCAGAGATCCGCGATGCCTGCATGACCATGCGCGCAGAACTCGGAGGTCCGGGCGCTTCTGCTCGCGCAGCCGCCATTGCCGCACAGATGGTGCAACGATGAAGCCCCGCCTCCTTTCATTCCTCCTACGAATTCTTGCCGCAACGTGGCGCGTGTCCATCCATGGATCGAAGCCCACAGAGCCATGTGTTGTTGCCTTCTGGCACGACGAAATGTTGCCCGTGTGGCATGTGTTTCGCAGTGGCCACGCCGCCGGACTCACGAGCTCCAGCAGCGACGGAGATCTCCTAGCACAACTGCTGCTCGATTGGAACTACACGGTCATCAGAGGATCTTCTTCGCAGGGTGGAAGGGAGGCATTGAATGCAATGGTAGGCGCTGCCACGAAGCATGTGGTGTTGGTTACGCCAGACGGTCCACGAGGTCCGCGCCACATCTGCAAACCCGGCGCTGTTGTTGCCGCTCAACGCGCCCACGTGCCATTAGTGTTGTGTCGTGTACGAATCCGTCGGGCAACGGTACTGCACAAGTCGTGGGATCGGTTTCGCATACCACATCCGTTTACTGCAATCAAGATCGTGTTCGGAGAACCGGCGATGATTCCCGCTACCGAACAACGAGAGCACATGGATAGAATCGTGCAACTCACATCGAAACACCTCGACGTGCTTGGGGGAGATTTGTAATGGGGTTGCTCTCTGCACTCTATGGATTGATGATCGCACGTCGCAATCGACGCTACGCAGACGGACGTGAGAACGTCCACCACGCATCCTTGCCGGTGATCAGCGTTGGGAACGTAAGCGTTGGTGGCACGGGGAAGACGCCTACGGTGCATGCCATTGCGAGAATACTGCAAGAGCATGGCTACAAACCAGCTATCGTGCTGCGTGGGTACGGACGTAGCACGCGTGGAGCTCGTATTGTTCGTACAGGAGCAGACATCGAGATGAATGCACGGCAGGCGGGTGACGAAGCAATGCTTCACAGCTATGCGTTGCAAGTTCCCGTTGTGGTGGCTGAGAAGCGTATCGAAGGAGCGGCGCTAGTCGCAGAGCACACGAATGCCAACGTGATCATTCTTGATGACGGATTCCAACATCGGTCGATCTATCGAGATCTGGATGTGGTGCTCGTGAACGAGGCAACCATTGCAGACCAACGATTGTTGCCGGAAGGACGTTTGCGCGAACCGCTTTCATCCCTAGAGAGGGCCGACGTGGTCATTCTCACGCAGAACGGCGTGAGCGAGGGTGATGTACGCCCGTTCATGCGTGCAGATGCGCTGTTGTTGCGCACACGCATAGAGGTGCGCAACGCGTATAGCCTTGCCACCCTTGCCACCCTTGCCACCATTCAACGAGGTGTGCTGTTGCTGGATCGTGTGATCGCAGTAACGGCCATAGCCAATCCTGAGCGATTTCGCTCGTCGTTGCAGGCGCTTTCAGAAAAGACGGCTCTGGTGCGGCACATAGCCTTTCACGATCATCATCGGTTTCGGAACCGCAACGTGACGATGATGATCAACCTTGCACGCAAGGAGAACGTACGCATGATCGTAACCACAGAGAAAGATGCCGTGAAGCTTCTGGAGTTTGCAGAACAATTTTCGTTGGCCGGCATAGAGGTAGCTGTGGTACCACTTCGATTTTCGTTTGACGGCGGCAAGACCGCCTTCGAACAACTTCTCCTTCAAAGGATCGCACGATGAAGATTGCCGTTTCTCGAGCAACTGGAACTGCCAAGTATGCATTGTATGAGCAGTGGCTGAAGGCCGCAGATGCCGACGTAGAGGTCGTAGATCTGTACACAGCGGCAACCCCCGAAGAGGCCGTCGAACGCATGCAAGCATGTAGTGGACTGGTGCTCACGGGCGGTCCCGACGTAGAAGCATCACGCTATGGCATGCCCGAACGCGCGGCATTGAGCGAGGCGCCCGATCTGCACCGCGATGCCATCGAGTTTGCGGCAATCGAAGCGGCACGCAACCGACGTATGCCCACGCTTGGCATTTGTAGAGGACTCCAGATTCTGAATGTTGCCTATGGCGGAACGCTCATTGCCGATATGCCAACGGAACGCCCGTCATCTATCGAACATCGCGCAGTTGGTGGAATTGATAGTGTGCACGGTATGGAAGTGGAACCTGGATCGATCCTCAAGCGTATGAGCCGCACCCTCGACGGCACTACGAATTCTGCCCATCACCAATGTATCGACAAGCTTGCGGGTCTCTTCACGCCGGCTGCCATTGCTGAAGACGGAACAATAGAGGCCTTCGAATGGGGTGATGCATCGATAGGTGGAAAGCCCTTTCTCCTTGCGGTGCAGTGGCATCCGGAACGACTCGACTATTCGAATCCGTTTTCCTTGCCCATCGCAGAACATTTTGTGAACGAAGTGGCAGCCTTTGATGCGCTGATGAAAAACTATGGCAACAGGCAGACGTAGAACATGTGTGATTATCGGTTGCGGATTTGGTGGACTGAGTGCCGCAAAACGTCTCCGCAATTCCAACGTTGATGTAATCCTCATCGACAAAACAAATCACTACCTCTTTCAGCCATTGCTCTATCAAGTGGCAATTGCAGCACTTTCACCAGGCGATGTTGCACAGCCCATTCGAAGTATCCTTCGCCGCAGTACAAACATTCATGTGCTGATGCAGACCGTGCTCCATATCGATACAACAGAGCGTTTGATCGTGCACGATGGCGGAGTGATCTCCTACGACCATCTCATTCTCGCACCAGGTGCGCGTCATTCCTACTTCGGTCATCCAGAGTGGGAGGCTGCCGCACCAGGGTTGAAAGATCTGAACGACGCACTACTGATACGCGAACGTCTGCTCACAACGTTCGAGAAAGCTGAGCGCGACCGCGACCTTACGGCTCGCAGACGTGCACTCACGTTTGTGATCGTGGGAGCAGGTCCAACGGGCGTAGAGCTTGCAGGTGCGATCGCAGAGATTAGTGCAAAGACGATGCTTCCGGACTTTCCCGCACTACGACGCGAAGACGTGCGCGTACTCCTTGTAGACGCAGGCCCTCGCGTCCTTACCACCTTTACCGAAAGCCTTTCTGCCAAGGCTCTTGCCTCGTTGCAAGACCTTGGTGTAGAAGTGCAGCTCTCAACACCAGTTACCGATGTTCGTGCAGATGGGGTGCAGATCGGCGATGAGTTCATCTATAGCACGAATGTGATTTGGGCCGCGGGGAATCAAGCGTCGCCACTGCTGCGCGATCTCGATGTTCCGCTCGATAGACAAGGTCGGGTGTTCGTGCACGACGACTGTACTATTCCAGGTCACGACGATGTATACGTGATCGGCGATGCGTCTAATCTTCGCGATCTCCCGGGAGTAGCGCAAGTTGCGATGCAACAAGGTTCCTATGCTGCAAGAATCATCAAGAACAATGTTTCGGCAGGGTTGCGTAAACCGTTTCGATATCGGGACCTAGGCTCGATGGCCACTATCGGGCGTGCACGCGCAGTGGCGCACGTGTTTGGACTTTCCTTCTCTGGGTTTTTGGCGTGGGCACTCTGGGCCGTCATTCACATTGCCTCGCTCATCGGATTCCGCAATCGAATCAAAGTGATGATCGAATGGCTGTGGTTCTACATGTCGTTCCAACCAGGCGCGCGTCTTATTGTGCATCGCGAGATCGTTACCAACGAACGTCCGTCTGAACAACAAGTGTAGCGTTCGGTGTGGTGATGCCAGCAGAGATCGCACACACGTCGTTTATCTTCCATCGAACAGAACCAATCAACCTACTGCCATTGTGCAAGAGTAAGGTGCTGCGCATCAGTCCAGGCACAAGATCTTCCACCTGATAGATGGCCGCCTCGAAATCGGAAACGCGATATGCCGTCCATCGCAACATGACGGAGAGATTGGCCACTACATGCCACCGAATCTCTGCAAAGGCCATGGTGCCTATCTCTGACGGACGTAACGTTCCCCACGATGCATGCTGAAGGTGAAGTCTGCAGCGAAGGCGAAGGGAGGCAAGGATCTGCGTTTCTGCATCAACGCGCACAGAAAACTTTCCGCGCGCGATCACCTTCGTTACCGAAGAATCGGGTGGCCGGTATCCGTCGGCATCGTGCAAGTAACGGAGTCTTGTAGTGAGCGATGAGCCGCGCTCAAGCAAATGTCTCCACTCTGCATACAGTTCTGTGGCATCACTCGGTGACGGAAGACCGTAACGCCGCGTCAAAGACCAGCGCACATCGCATGCAACAGTGAGTTCGTCGTTGCGTCCGTGCCACTGCACACCTGTATAGATGCCGGCCTCGTTTGCCACGGCAGACGATGCCGAGAACGTGACGGCATGAGGAGAGAGAAAATTCTCGGTGAACATGCGAGGAGCGATCACCACGCGACCTCGCACCATGGGGACCATGATGCTTGCACTTAGTGCAATGCCGGTATTCATGGCGGCTGCCTCCCATGCGAGCTCGGTTACTCCGATCTGCTGCGTTCCGTACACGGAGCCAACGGTGAGATCTCCATCGTGGAAGGCCGCAATGCCGATACTGCCGCGAGCTCGAGACCACTGCATCATTGCGCCCACACGACCCGACGCATCGAGCAGTGCCGTTGCGGGTCCAGACTGTAGGCTCAGGCCTCGCATGTATCCTGTGCGCATCGTCGACGTCCACGGCGCAATGCGAGCGTCGTGCATGACGGCAGCACTATTCACCACAGCAGTGCCGGCGAACGACGCACCGCCGAAGACAAGACCACGCCCGCACGATAGCCGCATGTCTCCTGCCATCATCGTCCATCCACCGAACGACGTGCGAAACGAACCACTCAAGAATCCATCCGCGATGTTTTCTTGCGAGGCGCGCACCGTTGTGGTGGTGAATGATCCAATTGGAGTGGTGACCATGGTGCGTTGCATCATAGACATCGATGCATCCAATCGCGCACGCATGATCACCCGAATAGGCACGGCCGCGGGTTGCATCGTAGCGCATGAGAAGAGCATCACGCGTTGGTCTGGTGAAAGGCACAGCGAGTCGGCGATCCCGTCGATCGACAGTGTAGAGTCACTCCTCGCCAATCGAATCACGGCACTTGCCGTTGTACGAGAAAAACCAGGAAGCACCAAGAGCTCGGTTGCCGTGATCGAACGCAACGGAAGCGGGTCTGTTCGAAATCGGTCGACCGCATCAACAACAGGTTGCACATCATTGATAAACAGATCATCTGCGTCGCCTGCAACACCACGCACTACCAGGCAACAAAGCACAGCGAGAGCGATGCAGACATGCCAAGCTGTGCGGTGTACTCCAAAGAACACCCGAGCGTAAAGATTGCCGACGTGGGAATCATTGCCGCGATGCGCACGCGCGTGGGTGCGGTTTCGATGCCAAGACCGAGCGAGATTGTGGAGTCTGCATACCGACCATGCAACACAACAGATGGTACGGTGGAAGCCGTGATGTGCAGCCCGGATTCTACCGTCCAGTTCGTGTCGATCCGCCTCGCACATGCCATGCGCACGGACGATTCCACGGTGGTGACCATCGCTGCCAGCGTCCACTCCGCATCGACGTATGCAAGACACGACAAGATCACGTCGGCCTCTACCACCGCAGGGAATCCTTGCGCCCCTGCCACCTTGAGAAGCATTGTACTGCCAACCGTCCATCGAGACGTGAGGACGTACGATGCCGTGGGACGGAGAGTGCACTCCGTCCAGCCACCACCAGATGTGCCGGCCACAGACCCTGCCACGCAGAGCGTTCCATTTTGAACGATCGACGCGTCGAGTCGCACGGATGAGAGCTCTGTAAGGCCAAAGGGGGCAGGGTCGAGACGTACCAACACTCGGTGAGCTGGAAATGAAGCGCACAATGTAGGTACATTCACTCCGTCCACCTCCACCATTGACGTCTGTGGTGTAAGTGGTAGTATCCCCACAAAGCAGAGCGACCACGTGTGTATGTTTGTACGGCATTTCGACACCAATCCGCGGATCTTCATGAGAACGACCTTTCGTATCGCCTGCATGACACTAGTGGCAGGGACCTTGATGAACGTGACAACGTTCGCTCAAGAGATCATCGCCACCGTGAACGTGAACATGGATCAGATACCGCTCGATCTGCGGTTGGAAGTACAGTCTATGGCCAACGACGTGCGCACCTACTTGAACAACCAACGCTATACATCGGGAGAGTGGGATGGCGAGAAGATCCCGATTGACGTTACGATCTTCTTGATGGGTCGGAACGAGAACACGTACTCTGCACGGTTGGCTCTTGTCTCAAAGCGGCTCGTGAACAATCAGCCCAATACAGGCGGTGCACTTCTCCGCGTCTACGATCAGAACTGGTCATTCAACTACACACTCAATCCAACGCTCACGTATCAGGCCATGCGCTACGATCAGTTTTCGAGCAGATTGGATTTTTACGTGCTCATGGCCATTGGGATGGACATGGATACGTATGAAGACCTTGGTGGCACATCGGTGTTAAAGGCCACGCAAGGAATTGCCCAGCTTGCATCTGCAACGTCCGAGAGCGCCTTTAACACCTACTACCAGCCGGGAGAGATCACGCCAATGTCGCGCATTACAGAACTGCTCGACATTCGATATGCGGATTTCCGTCGGCTGATCTTTGACTATCACGACGCTATCGATATCTACGGCAAGAACAAAGAGATGGGCAGAAATGCACTTGCAGCGGTGATCGGTGCGATCGCGAAGTTTAAACGAGAAAGAATCTCGAATCGAAGCGTGCTCCTGCAAACGTTTTTTGACGCAAAGTATCCGGAGCTTGCAGACGTGTTCAAGGGAACGAACATCGGCACCGTGTGGGCCGATCTTGGCTTCTTGGATCCGAGCAACACGCAAGTGTATGAACAAGCTCGCAATGGCAAGTAATCACGAACACTTCATGCGCTTGGCGCTGATCGAAGCGCAGGCGGCGGCAGATGCGGGCGATGTTCCTGTTGGTTGTGTGATCGTTAAAGACGACGTCGTGGTTGGCAGGGGTGGCAATGCGATTCAACAACGGCGCGACCCAACCCGTCACGCAGAAATGATGGCTATCGAAGACGCCGTGTCGGTTCTCGATACGAAGTTCCTTGAAGGGTGCACACTCTACGTTACTCTCGAACCCTGCTCTATGTGCGCCGGCGCCATTGTGCTAGCCCGTATTCCAACGGTGGTCTACGGAGCCTCCGACCCCAAAACTGGCGCATGCAGAAGTGTGTTTGAGATCGTAGACGATCCGCGCTTGAATCATCGGTGCATCGTGCGAACGGGCATTCTCGAAGACGAGTGTTCGGCCATGCTCACGGCCTTCTTCGAAGCCCGACGCGCAGAGACGGATGGAGAGAAGGAGTTTGTTCGGCAGCCAGTGCCGACGGATCGGCAGCCCCTGGAACCTGCTCTCTACCTTGTTCCTACGCCCATTGGAAACCTAGACGATATCACACGACGTGCAGAGCATGTTCTGCGAACTGCCGAAGTAATTGCCTGCGAAGACACCCGACATACTGGGTCGCTCCTGCGACTCTTGGGCATCCATGCTCCTCGCCTCCTTTCCAACCACGACCACAATGAACAGGAGCGCGCATCGCTGTTCGTGCAATTGGTGCGCGAAGGGAAACGTGTGGCACTTGTAAGCGACGCGGGCATGCCGGCTATCTCGGACCCTGGGTTTCGCGCTGTGCGGGCATGCGCCGAAGCAGGCATCTCTGTGATCGCACTGCCGGGACCATGCGCTTTTGTGACGGCTGCGGCGGCAAGCGGACTCCCAACGAATGCATTGTATTTTGGTGGCTTCCCTCCGCAGAAGAAGGGTAGACAAACATTCATGCGTTCCGTTCTTCAGCGACGTGAAACCGTGGTCTTGTACGAATCGCCCTACCGCCTTGGAAAACTCCTTGACGAAGTAATCGATCTTGGAGGCGCCAACAGGCAAGTAGTGGTGGCTCGCGAGGTCTCAAAAAAATTTGAAGAGTATTTGCGTGGCACCGCCACGGAGGTTGCCGCCACGATTGCTACTCGTGGTGGAGTAAAAGGTGAATGTGTTGTGCTCATAGCAGGGGCGCCATCGGAGGACTCGGATGTTCATCTCGTTTGAAGGGATAGACGGCAGTGGAAAGTCGACGCAGCTCACACTCCTTAAGGAAGTGTTGGAAGATCGCGGACTTCGCACCCTAACAGTGCGGGAGCCGGGAGCAACGGTGCTGAGCGAGGAGATCCGCTCTATCCTCCTAAGCAACAAGCAAAGCATAACCAGTACTGCAGAACTCCTCCTCTTCAATGCCGCTCGAGCCCAGCTTGTTGAGCGGGTGATCGTTCCTGCCCTTGAGCGTGAAGAGATTGTGCTGTGCGACCGGTATTCGGACAGCACCACGGCCTATCAAGGGTATGGTCGACAGTTAGATCTGGCAGAAGTGCAATCCTGTAACAACATCGCCACGCGCGGCATCATGCCGTTGGTGACGTTCTTCATCGACGTGCCGTATGAGGCCGCTCAGCAGCGTTTGAGCTTTCATACTACGTCTGGTGGCCCGGACCGAATGGAACGTTCAGGTCCGGAGTTTTTTGATCGAGTTCGAGCCGGCTATTTGGCCATTGCCGCCGCCGAACCGCATCGATTTCATGTGATCGACGGAGTTCGAGACCGCGATGTCATTCACGCAGACATTGTTGGTATCGTGAACGCTGCGCTTTCTGCCTCCTAAGAACGCTCCCCGAAAACGACGATTCCGTATCTTTATGACTCACCAAGAACTGTCCCCCCCGAGGAGATCTATGAAGTTGTTTTCTCTTGTCATCGTTGCCTGCCTGGTCACATTCAGCGCCATTGCGGGTACGCCAACACGTACCGTCGACGCTCGGTCGATCCTTACAACTCCTATGCCGTCGAAAGACATTCGTGCCCAGAGTTTTGAGTCCTATCGATTTGCGCTGAACGTCGAATCAGCCCGTCAGGCCTTTGCAGACGGTCCTGCGACGCTCCAACTGATGAACTTCCCCGTTTCTACCATGGGTGCACAAACACTCAACCTTGTTCGGACACGCGCCGTGGTAGATGCGAATTCAAAGATTCTGGTAGGGCGGAAAGGTGGCATGAAGCCAATCACGGTAGAACCTGTGATCTCCTATAAGGGAACGGTCAATGGCGACCCCGAGACCATGGTCTCGCTTCACTACACAAGGGGCGATCTGACCGGCTTCATCCAATTGTCGGATGGTCAAAAACTCAACGTAGGACCCGAGTACACATCGTTAGCAACGCCTCAGGCAGTGCCGCACATGGTGGTGCCCGAGAGCATGATTCTATCCAAGGGAAATCAGTTCACCTGCGGTGCGGAGTCGCTGCCTTCCAATCCTGCTACCGATGGAAGGCACATGCTTGAGTCGGCAGTCAAGAATGGCGAGCAAGCACAGGCGGAATACCTGCGTGAAGTCAAGCTTGCCCTTGAAGTGAACCAGGACCTTTGGCAGAAGATGCAAAATCAAGGCAAGTCGGATGAGCAGATCATGGGCTACTTCATTAAGGTTGTTGCCTGCCTGTCGCAGGTATACGAGCAAGAAGTAGATGCAACGTTCTACATCACGCTCATTCAGATGTACACCAAAGAGTTCGAAACGCCGTACACGAAGAATGGACTCGATCCTGGATCATTGCTAGGCGAATTCTCGCTGAACTGGTCGAACAACTATAACGACGTCGACCGCCACCTTGCCCACCTTTTCACCATGCAGATCCAACAAGGCGGATTGTTCATTGGTGGTATTGCCTACGGCGGCCAATCGGGTTCACGCCTCTGTAACAAGGGTGATCAGGGTGGATATGGCGTTAGTACGATGTATGGCGATCAAGCACCCATGCCGGGAGATCCTACGCGCTCCAATGCTTTCACATGGGACATCTTTGTGATCGCGCACGAAATGGGTCACAACGTTGGGGCTCCACACACGCACAACTGCTTTTGGAACCCTCCGGTAGACACATGTCAGCTCCAGAGCGACAACACAGACGCATGTTTCAACACAGGTAAACGTGTGCGCCCTGGAACCATCATGAGCTACTGTCACTTAGTGAACGGCTCCACCACACCGCTTACGTTCGGGACAAGGGTGGCCACGAGAATGAAGTCGTGGGTTGCGGGCTCGTGTGCACAGGCGCCCGCGAAGGCAACCGTGCGAATCACGTCACCTCGTGGAGCGCAGTCGCTTACGGTAAATGCGGACGTCGAGGTCAGGTGGGCATCCGCACGTGTAAGTGCGCTTACCATGGAGTATTCCGCAGACAACGGTAGTGCGTGGACAACAGTGAAGACGGGCATCAATGCTGCAGACCGATCCTACATGTGGAAGGTGCCTGCCATGAACACCTCGCAATTGCTTTTGAGGTTGGTGAGTGACGAAGATGCATCCGTGGCAGACACTACACTGGCTACCTATTCCGTGAGTCTCCCGCTCATCCTCATCACCCCAACAGGTGGAGAGCGTATTGCAGGCGGATCGACTTTCACCATTCGTTGGTCCAAGACCGCTGCTGTTGGCAATTGCGATCTGTTCTATTCGAAGGACGCAGGGAAGTCGTGGGAATCGATCACAACAGGCGTGCTTGGGGCAACCTTTGATTGGACCGTGCCATCGATCGTGTCTGACAGTGTGATGGTTCGCGTGCGTCAGTCGAGTGGATCGATCCAATCAACAGGCGGAACATTCTCGATCGGCGAACCGCGATTCTCCATGCTCATTCCAGTAACGAGCGGCACGTTGTGCAACAACTTTGTAAATCAATTCCGGTGGTCCGGAGATTTCATCGATCGGATTCGTATTCAGTTCACCACGAATAATGGTACAAACTGGCTGAATGCCGTTCAGGCAGTATCGGTTGATATGTACCCTGGCGAGACCTTCGCTCTTTCTACCTCGCTAAGGGCAGTTGCCACAGGAACGAAGATTCAGATGCGCGTGCTGAACGCAACCAGTGCTGCTACCTTGTTGGCAACAATGGACAACATCACGGTAGAGTCTTGTGCATCGGCTGTGTCGGTTCAAGAGTCTGATGTTTTTGAGAGCGACCTTCGCATTGTAGGCGTTTCGCCAAATCCTGCGAGCGCAGACGCACTACTTACACTTTCGACGGCACGTGCCATGAACGTCACAGTGATGCTTGTAGACGCTGCAGGTCAGTCCGTCACCATTCTGGACCGCTCAGAGGTTACCGGTAGTGGCGAACATCCCATCAGACTCTCGCTGCAGAATGTTGCTGCGGGCTCATATCAGCTTGTTGTTCGCGCCGGATCGGTTTCCACGACGTCAACATTGAACGTCGTGCGATAAGCACACATCAAGGGAACGCGCTGTGAGTCTGTTCAATTCGTTGGTCGTCGCGACCCTTCCGTTCATTCCGAAAAGTATAGTTAAAATCGTGGCCGGGCGATATATCGCCGGGCCACGACTAGACGACGCCGTAGCCTGCACACAAAGCTTGATGAAGAAGGGTGCCGCAAGTACGATAGATGTGCTAGGCGAATTTGTGAGCGATCGTCCTCGTGCTGTACACGAAACGACGATGGCCTCGTCGGTCATCGACGCCATACATAGCCATACACTTCATTCGTACCTGAGTGTTAAGCCTACGTCGCTCGGACTCGACATCGATCAAGACTTTGCTTTCGAGAATATCACGTCGCTTGTGTCGAAAGCACGAACATGTGGACTGTTCGTTCGGATGGATATGGAGAACACTCCGTACACCGACGTCACACTCGACTTCTACCGCAGGCTTCGCGCACTTGGCTACGACAATGTTGGCGTTGTGATCCAAGCCTATCTCCATCGGTCTGAGGCCGATGTACGGTCACTTCTTGAATACCAACCGAGCGTTCGTCTGTGCAAAGGCATCTACGTAGAGGACGCCTCCGTGGCCTTTAAGGACGCCGATGAGATCCGCAAGAACTATCGATCACTCGCACGAATTCTCGTAGACGGAGGAGCCAAGGCGCACTTCGCAACACACGACGAATCTCTGATCTCTGATGCTGAATCGATTGTTCGCGAACGCTCACTCACGCCCGACCGGTATGAATTCCAGATGCTACTTGGCGTTCGAGAAGACCGACGTGACAAGCTTCTGCGGGATGGTCACATTGTTCGCATCTATGTTCCCTTTGGAGAAGACTGGTATGGTTACAGCACCCGACGCTTGAAGGAAAATCCACAAGTGGCCGGTTACGTTGTGAAGGCCATGTTTACAGGAAAGTAGTATGCATATTTCACATCACTTCTCACTCGTCACTTCTCACTTCTCACTATACTCGTCACTTCTCACGCTACTTGTTCTTACTTCTTGCTCTTCCACGTCCTTCGACAACTCGCAGTTTGTGACTGTTGGTACGTTCAACATGGAGTGGTTGGGAGATGGGTCTGGAGACAAGAAGCAACGTGCTGATGCAGACTATCTGCGCATCGCAGACATTATCGAGAAGACTGGTGCCGATGTAATCGGTATTGAAGAAGTAGAGAACGAAGCTGCACTGAAGAAGGTGTTGAGGTACTTGGAAGGGTGGAAGGGCGTTGTAGGGACAACGGCACGCGAACAGAATGTAGGCGTGCTATGGCGCTCATCTGTAAACGTTAGCGTAGAAGGCGAGTACATGCCGGTGGCTATTGTGCCAGGTCGCAACCGTCCTGGATTTGTCGTGAACTGTACAAAGGGCGATCTCTCGTGGAAGATGATGGTCGTGCATCTCAAGAGCACGTCACGATATGATTCAACGTCAGAAATGCGCGAAGAGTCGCGTCGGGTACGAGCACATCAGGTAGATGTGATTGCCGCATGGTCTGATTCTCTACTGAACGTGGCCATGGCACAGAACGTCATGGTCGTAGGTGACTTCAATGATTTTCCACAGCGCACGAACAGCGCCACGTTGACGAGTCTCGTACAGTCTTCGAACATGAAGTTTGTAACGGAAGGTGTAAAGAGCTGTAGAGACAAAAACTACGTCACGATCGACCATGTGGTGGTGAGTCCGTCAATCTTTCAACGACTCATTAAGGGCACGGAACGTTCAGAGAATTTTCGTGCATTTCTATCTGCAGAGGATGCAGATATGGTAAGTGATCATTGTCCGGTGATCGCACGGTTCAGCACAGCACCACCAAGGGCGCGTTAAGCAAACACTGTTACTTTGTTCCCTTGCTTCACGCTGCGAGCAAGAACGGCATACGTATTGTCCAACAGTCGCTCGTGGTTTTCAGACGGATCGAATTGCGCGATGCCCACGCTTACCGTTACCGTAAAGCGCTTGTCGTCTACAGATATAATCGAGCTCGCAACCTCGCTACGAAGGCGCTCCATCCATAACTGCGTACGCTGTGCATCTCGTGCTACTAGTCCAATGGCAAGTGTATCATCGTCGATATGTCCAACAACGTCGTAGTCGCGAATCTGCTGCTGCACGATCTGCAATACGTGCAAGAGAATGCGTTCTTTGCTCTCAGAGCCGCCCAGCGCACGCTCGACAACATCGCTACGGTCTATGCGCAACAAACACAACGTAAATGGTGAATCGAAGTCGGTAGACCGGGTGCACTCTTCCTTCAGCCGCAGCATGAATCCGTTGCGATTCAAAATACCGGTACCAAAGTGTAGCAAGGCACTGGCGCGCAACATCTCGTTGTATCGCAATTGTTCGATAACTGTGCCTGCATACTCACCAAGCGTCTCAAGAATTCCGATGTCTTGTTGCGCGAGCGATGCACCCGGATTCTCTACGTAGAGAGCCCCATAGCTGTGCGACGCGCTCTTCAAGGGAACAGCAATGAACTGTCCGCCGTCCATGTGCGGCTCGCCCGCGATGGCTCGTACGGCCGTAAAGGAAGGTGTGCTGTGGATGGTTCTTCCAGACAGAATGCACTGTCCAACTTCAGATTCTTCCAACGACACCTGACGTCCAACCAGATGGTCGTACGCCTGTTCAACGCTTCGTGCCGCGCCAACTTCCCATTGTGCTCCGGCAGTATTGTACGTGCACACTCCAATCGTGCTGATATCCATTGCCTGAATCGACGCATCGATAAGTGCATTCAGGACAATCGGCGTGGTGATGGATGATCCGCGGATCTCGTTGCGAAAGGCATTCACTGCTTGCAGCGTACGTGCAGATTGCAAGAGGTCGAACTTGCCGGTGTACGATTGAACAAGTCCGCTAATGAGTTTTGTGAAGTGTCCAAAGAATCCCACCGTAATCGCATCATAGGCATCTACTTCTTGCGAGTCTGCACACAACACGCCAATCACGGCACCTCCGAAGATCACAGGAACACCGATGAACGAGACGGTTCCGGCGCGCCGTGAGTAGTACGGAAGAAGGTCGAGCTCTGCGGCAGGGGAAATGGCGGTAAGGATTTCGGGACGTCGGTAGGTAGCGATCTGACTTACCACGTCGTCACCGATCGACAGTTTGCGCTCTTCCGTGAATGCATCCGTCGCATCGGTGATGCGCGCTTCTACCACCAGTTGATTGCGCTCGTGATTCACCCAGAAGAAGGCCGCTGTGCGCGCACTTGTCATAGACCGGATTACCTGCAACACACGATTCAGCAAATGGTCGAATTCCTTGCGGGGCTCATCGGTGGCCACTGTCTCTTCATCGATGAAGTCGTTGATCGTGAAGTTGAGCTGACGTCGTTTATGACTTTCCTTGTTGGCGTCTTCCTCTTGTACTGACTCAGGAAGTGGCACCTCGGGAGACACATCGTGCGACACTTCGTGTATGACATCGCGAGGCGCATCGAGCAACACGTTGTCCGTGACTTCGTACGACACGTCGATCGCGACTTCTTGCGCGGCGTCGAGCGACACGTCGATCGGCGTATCGAGTAACACGTCGGAAGGCGCAACTTCTGGAGGAGTCTGCTCTACAGGTGGGGTTTGCTGAGTTCTGGGACGTATCGTGACGTCGTCTGAGAGTTGCCGTTCTCCTTCGGTAGTCTTTAGACGTGCAATGCTTCGTGCTGGGGGAGCCGATTGCATTGCCGCCTTCCGTTCTTCGATCCGTCTGCGCATGTTGCTACGCTCGTCATCTGCAGAAGTTTGTTCGGGTTCCGGCTCTTGTTCTACACGCGACGAGCGCAGTGGCCGAGTGTCGCGAAGAAGTGGTGTGTCTGCCTTCTTCTCTGAAGGCTTCTTCCGAACGATGCGAACGCCCGACGTTTCGTCTCCAAGATATTCAGTCGAGATAGCATCTGCGGGTTTCACGGTTGGCTTAAAGCCCATCTCCGCCGTAGGCACGATAATCGGAATCGGTGGTTTGTATTCTGTGTCTTCGAACAGGGGCTGCTGATGTTCATCGATGAACGACAACGTGGTACTTGCATCGCCTTCGGTTTCTGCACCAAACTCCTTGCGGAATTCCTCGGGGTCGAACACCGTACGCACGCCTTTGTTGTCTTGCTTTGTGGTTTGCCCAAGATTCGTTTGCTGCGAAACGTTGCGCTTACTCACGTTCAGGTCCAGCAAGCGCGGAGAGATCATCATGAACAGAGCCACACCACCAAGGATGGCAATGCATACTCCGATCAGGCGAACAGCCATTTCGTCGATGAACAGGGCTATGAACAAGCCCATAACAATCACGACAAAGGCGATTGTATCGCTTGGAGCAAAGATCTTACGGAGATCGAGTTGACGTTTCGGCATGGTTTAGCGGAGGAGTTCGACAGTATAGCGCATGGTCGTTTCCTGCGAGACATTTCGTTGCTCGCCGGTGGCAACAATACGAACATTCGCGGCAACGATAGTGTACACGTCGTTCTGTTTGTAGACGGTGAAGCCTTTGGCAACATCGATAATGGCCCGACCGGACCCTTTGACCACAGATTTGGAAAGGCTAACCTTCATCGGTGCATCCGTAGGGAGTTTCTGAAGGGTGATTGTTCCGTTCATCGTGGCCTCGACATCTGCAAGCTGACGGCCCTTCACGGCCTTCACTGCTGCAATATGGTACTTGACCGTGTTGCTGGCCGTGAAGAGGTTCATGACGGGGGCCGAGGTAGACGTTACCCACGAATTCGTAGAGTCGAGCTTCTCTGTGGGGAAACGCAGATACTCTTGTTCGGTAAACGTTGCGTACACAGACATTTCGATCTGCTTCGTGAGTTCCGCAGCATAGTCCTTCGGGATGCTAGGGCTGGCGTCCATGATGCGATTCACCACACTCGAAACGCCGGACACTTCCTGAATCTGGCCTCGCATGTTCGTTAGGATCGTGATCTCTTCTCCCAACAATGCATTGAAGCTGATGTACTTCACATCCTTACGCATGGCCGTATCGGTAGAGCGGTATTCTTGCTCTTCCAGCACTTTGCCTGTTTGACGGTTGCGAACGGTGGCCTTTACCTGAATGCTGTCGAAGCGCATGCCCACTTCATACGAGCCGTCGCTGCGAATAGACTTGATCCGTTTCGTGTACACGTGCTTGGTCTTTGTTGTGGCAACAACAGAATCAGAGCCACCTTCAGAAATTTGTGTCACCCGATACCGATACACATCGCCTTGCTCAAACCGTAGCCGCAACGAATCCAGTTGTGCGTCTTCGATGGCGATCACCTTCGCCCCACTCGTGTCGGCCGCCGATACGCCTGCGGTTCCAGTGTTCTCCGATGCTTGATCTGCCGGCTTGTCTGAAGAGCCATTGCATGCGATCAAAGTGATGCAGGCAAGAATAGCACAACGTGCTACCATTGATACTGACCGGTAAGCTTCCATGTGTTCTTTGTGGTAATGCGTTGCGTAAAGGTCTCATTCGCGGCCTTTCCGCGGAACCATGCGTCAACGTTTTGTGTGAGCGTTTGAATAATGCCCGTACTTGCAAGGGCAAGTGTTTGATCGACAGCGGCCTGACCTTCGAGAATTGTGGTCACGTATGGAATGCCATACACGTGCACATGCTGGTCGCGGCGCGCATCGCAGGTGTCCTTCGTGCGCAGTACGTAGAATCCACCGGAGTAGGACTCGAACTTGGAGCGCACCGTGTCGTCGTACCGAATGCCTTCAATGCGAAGCCCAAGCTGGTGCTTCCACGATGAATCCACAGCAACTTTCAACCCCGGGATCACGCGCTTCTGGAGATCTCCCAGTTGCAGCAGGTTCCCGTCGGCAACGCTTTGATTCCAAATCAAGGCGAGCACACTATCCATATCGGCGCTGTTGTCCTTGAGGTAGTCGCGAATCCATGTGATCTGTTCGCCACCGATTTTGGTGACCTCTGCATACGGACTATAGGTAAGCTCGAACGATCTGTTCAACGGACCCATGTAGGAGTTCAAGTCGGCAAAATTTTTCGGCGTAATGTCTTTCTGTGAATCGTACGACACGCTCAATCCATCCTGCGTGAACGAGTAGGTGAGCGAGTCGAGGTTTACAACCACAGACACGATCCCCTTCATGCTTTCCAAACAACGCACGGTCATGAAGTACTTCACGTCACGCAGATAGCTCTTCTTCGCACTATCGCTATGTGTGCGCACCACCTGTGTGCTCTCCGTGAATTCATAGCTCTGTGCGATACCTGCTCGGTACAACGCTTGGAGTCGGTACTCACGTCCACTCGGTGCTGCACCCGCCGTTGCTGGCTTGGTCTGCTGGGCAAACAAAGAAGTGGTTGTAAGGGCGGCAAGGAGGAAAAGGAAGGCGATCGATCGAATCATGGCTGTAGTCCGAATTGCGACGTGATAGTAAGCATCCATGCTGCGATGGACATTCCATCCCAGAGTGTACCCTGACGGATGGCATCCGAGATCTCGTGTTGGTGCAGCACCACGATCTCGAAATCTTCGGTTGGATCTGGAGCGGCCGTTGTCGCAGCGAGTGTTCGTGCGAGAAAGACGCTACAGATCTCATCGGTAAGTCCATTGCAGGGACTGAACTGTCCAAGGCGCACAAGATCTGCACTAGCAAACCCTGCCTCCTCGCTCAATTCCGCCCTAGCAGCTTCTTCCAGACTCATTCCCGGCTTGACTCCGCCACCGGGAAATTCAAGGCTGTCTTGGCGGTGAAGATACCGAAACTGGCGCACCATCACAATGCGACCGTCCTCCAACAGGGGTACTACCATAACGGATCCCGGCGTGTGCACCCAGTAATAGGTGCTTTGTACACCGGTAGTTGCCGTGTAGGGTTCTTGCCGAACGTCCCAAAAGGGATTGCTGTGAACGATATCCATGCTCGTCTGTTCCTAGAAACGACAAAGGGCAGGGGCTTGAGCCCCGCCCTTCATCAACATCAACTGCGTGCGTGCGTTACTTGGTGTTTGCGATCAGTTCGGATTCTGCAAAGAAGAAGGCAATCTCGTTGCGACCGTTCTCGACGCTATCGGAACCGTGTACGGCGTTTTCGCCCTTGCTTGTTGCATAGTTCTTGCGGATGGTGCCTTCGGCCGCTTCAGCAGGGTCTGTGGCGCCAATCAAGGCACGATAGTCTGCGATGGCATTGTCTTTTTCGAGGGCAATCGGGAAGATCGAACCGCTGGACATGAAGTTCACGAGTTCACCATAGAATGGACGCTCTTTGTGAACTGCATAGAACTCACCGGCTTGCTCCTTGGAGATGCGCGTGAGCTTGCATCCGAGCACCTTGAATCCGGCCGCTTGGATCATGGCAATGATGTTGCCAATGTCGTTGTTGCGAACGGCGTCCGGTTTGATGATGGCGAGTGTACGTTCCATGTGTTGTTCGTTGGGTTGTGTTCGTTCAAAAAAATGATCACTTACTTCTTCTTGGCAGCAGTCTTCTTTGCGGCAGGTGCAGCCTTCTTCGCAGCGGGTGCGGCCTTCTTTGCGGCAGGTGCAGCCTTGCTTGTTGGTGTGTTGCTCAACACTTCCTTCATCAGCTTGCCGATATGGGCGGGGGAATCTACAACGTGGATGCCTGCATCGCGCATGGCAGCGATCTTGTCGGCCGCCGTACCCTTGCCGCCACTCACGATGGCGCCGGCATGACCCATCCGACGTCCGGGAGGCGCTGTCTGACCTGCGATAAACCCTACAACAGGCTTCGTCACGTGATGCTTGATGTACTCAGCTGCTTCTTCTTCTGCAGTGCCACCGATTTCGCCGATCATCACGATCGACTTCGTTTCTGGGTCGGCATTAAACAATTTGATGGCATCGATGAACTGCGTTCCGATGATTGGATCGCCACCGATACCAATGCATGTTGTTTGGCCTAGGCCAACGTCGGAAAGTTGCTTGACGGCTTCATAGGTAAGCGTCCCTGACCGACTCACAAGGCCCACACTACCCTTGGTGAAGATGAAGCCAGGCATGATGCCGATCTTCGCCTCGCCGGGGGTGATGATGCCGGGACAGTTTGGTCCGATGAGCACGCTGGTTGACTGCTTGAGTTTTGCTGCAACTGGGATCATGTCTGCCACCGGAATACCTTCCGTGATGCAGATCACAACACCAATGCCGGCATCAATCGCCTCGAGGATGGCGTCGGCGGCCATCGGAGCAGGTACGAAGATGATCGACACATCAGCCTTCGTGGCCTTCACAGCGTCCGAGACGCCATTGAAAACGGGAAGCGGACGTGTGAACGTATCGTCTCCTTTACCGGAATACATTGTGCCGCCCTTGCCCGGTGTGACGCCTCCAACGACATTTGTGCCGTATTGAAGCATCTGACTGGTGTGGAACGTGCCTTCAGCGCCGGTAATGCCCTGAACTAACACTTTTGACTGTTTGTTGACGAGTACGCTCATAACGAGAGTTCTGTAGTTTGTGCTCGGAAATTGGACGACAAACTTACGGATTTGAGGCCGAACAATGGTAGAGATCAACATCAGGTACGACGGAGACCTTCGAAGTACCGCAACCCATGGTCCATCGGGAACATCCATGATCACCGACGCTCCCGTCGACAATCACGGAAAAGGCGAGTCGTTCTCCCCCACAGATCTCTTGGCCACAGCGCTTGGAACGTGCATGTCTACGTACCTTGGTCTGGCAGCCAATAAGCATGGGTACGACCTCGTAGGCACCAGCATTCGGGTTGCCAAGGAAATGACGGCCGATCCGCTTCGGCGTATCGGGAAGCTGGTGGTAACGATCACACTTCCACGAGCCATGGATGATAAAGACCTCAAGATCCTTACGAACTCCGTAACGACCTGTCCGGTAAAGTTGTCGATTTCAGATAGAATTGATGTGCCGATCACGTTCTTGGTGGCCGGGGAACGCGTGTAGTTCAGTTTTCATGAGTGCAATTGTCTGCTTTGAGATGGTCTCAAATCACACAGCTAGCGTCACGACAGAGCAAAGCCGCATAGGTCAATCCAGGAGGAGGCTAGCAAAAGTATTGCGCTATCCTAAAGTAAGCATACGAGCACGTGCATCTGTATTGAGTCTTACATCACACTATGCAATTTGTCCATCGTATCGTTGGCAGAGAGGGAACAAGCCGAGCGTTTCGTTGTAAGGGGGTACTGCGGTTTGGTAGCTGATTGAAACGGCAGCACATCGGCTTCATTCTGTGTCCAAGGCGTTCCAGGAAGTGCAATATTCTGTGTAGCGGTAGATAACAGCACCGTCTGGGTGAACGCCCCACGAAGCGAAATCTCGCCTTGTGTGTACGACGGCAGATAATGCTCAGGATGCACATCATTACCTGAGCCCTTTACCAGCTTCGAATACCCCTTAGATGCAATGCCCAGTCCTTTGACCACGCTGGCTATGCTCACATTGAGGATTGTCTTCACCCCGAATAAACCGGCAGCATCTCCGATCAGCGATACCACATCGAAGATGTCACTGAGAAGGGCTCCTGTGTTGCGATTATTGAGGGACGTCACCCACTGCTCGTAGTTA
>Ga0105044_10001742_pt1 | contig 29475 bp, 26 predicted proteins | sample MAT01_FD_78092 | JGI IMG/M metagenome (GOLD analysis project Ga0105044, IMG submission 78092) | Freshwater microbial communities from Lake Fryxell liftoff mats and glacier meltwater in Antarctica - MAT-01 | ecosystem: Environmental > Aquatic > Freshwater > Ice > Liftoff microbial mat | place...
GAAAACAACATCATCGACGGCAACAAACTGTACGGCATTTCCATCGGCCACAACGACACCGACAACGTGATGCGGAATAACCAGATTCGCAACAGCGGAAAGTTCGGCATCCTGTTTCGGGACGAAAATCGAGGCCTTGACTTCTGGGCGAATCGCAACGTGATCGAAAGCAACATTATTGAAAACAGCGGAGATGAAGATGGTGTCGGAATTGAAGTCACTGGTGCGACCAAAGATATCCGCCTCATCGGCAACACCATTACTGAAACTCGCGGACCTGCACGACGCGTCGGCATCCGCATTGGCGAAAAGGCTGGTAAAGTGGATCTCGCAGAGAATCAGTTCTCAGGCCTGGCGACAGAAATTGTTGACCGACGGACCAAAGCTTAGTGCTTTGTGAAGACAGCGAATTCCTTTAAACACCCACGCACAATTTATCGAGCATAATACGTTTAACGGCGAGCCGTAGGCGTAGGCGAATTACAAGTACACTGGTGCCATTTCGGCCCCACTGGCCATGTGCCAGTGGACCGCAGGTTTGGAAACTAATCAGGAGCTGCACGAACGCGACAAGTCTGTCCCCACTGGCTTTACGCCAGTGGAACAGAGGTTTATGGCCTGATCATCTTGTTCCTGTGCTGTTCATTCGCTGCTGAAACACTGGCGCGGGCGGATGAGGCGATCGAGAATTTTGTCAAGGACGTCAGACCGCTGCTCGCAGCAAAGTGCGTCTCCTGCCATGGTCCCGAGAAGCAGGAAGGTGGTTTGCGTCTTGACAGCGCTGCCACAGCAGCAAAGGGCGGTGAGCTTGGTCCGGCTGTGGTACCGGGAGATGCCGACCGCAGTCTGCTTGTGAAAGCCATTACGTTTCGCGACCCGGATTCGCAGATGCCTCCGAAGCAGAAATTGTCTGACAGGGAAATCGCCATCCTGACGGGATGGGTCAAATCCGGTGCCACATGGCCCGATACGGCTGCAGGAGCAGATCATCCCGACGACGATGGCAGCTCTATCGGCGATGCATTCACGGACGAACGCAATCCTGTGCGACGAGTTTTTAGCGGCGCGCGACTGGACTTGTGGTCGCTCCGAAAACCCGTCGCCGTACCACTGCCGGAAGAATTCGCAAACCTGCATCCGATCGACTCGTTTGTGCGAGAACGACTGCAGAACGCCGGGCTTGAGTTGTCTCCGGAAGCCGATCGCCTGCGTGCAGACATGATGTCCGATCTGACCAACACGACGGCGGCCGCCTTTCTGGGGCTGACAATGTCGTGCTGTCAATGTCATGATTACAAGTACGATCCGCTGTTGCAGGCCGATCATTATCGCCTGCGAGCGTTCTTCGCGGGTTTCACGCCCCGCGATGATCTGGCGATTTCGCTGGCTGACGAACAGGCAGAAATCGACCGACACAATGCCGAACTCGAGCAACGGATCACCTCGGTGAAGTCGGAGCTTGAATCACTGGATCGCAACCAATGGGCTGGGACGGACACGACAACAATACCGACTATAATACTCGCAACGCCGCGCAGACGGACCAACCCATCGCCGCGCTGCTGACGGATCTGAAACAGCGCGGACTGCTGGATACAACTCTGGTGATCTGGGCCGGAGAATTCGGTCGCACGCCGATGATGCAGGGGAACGGTGGTCGAAACCACAACCCCTACGGATTCACGATCTGGCTGGCAGGCGGCGGCGTCAAACCCGGGGCAGTCATCGGAGCGACGGACGAAATCGGACTGCGTGCGGTTGAAGAGATTCAGCCCGTGAAAAATCTGCACGCTACGATTCTCACTGCGCTGGGACTGAATCCTGATGATCTGTTTTCTGAACACAACGGGCGTCAGGAACGGCTGACCGGCGTTGCGCAAAGCTGGGGAACAATCCCCGGCGTATTTGGATAACGACCTTCAGCGGGCTCAATGACAAATGAAGTGCCTGAACGAATAACACCGGTTCCAACAGTTTCTATTCGTGGCGCAGGGCTTCGATGGGGTCCATGCGGGCGGCGGCGCGGGCGGGGTAGAGGCCGAAGATGATTCCAATGCCGACGGAAATCCCGAATGCCAGGGGTAAGCTGCTCCAGACGATCCGCGGTGTCAGGCTCAGGAACATCGTGCCGACTTCAGACGTCGCCTGACCACCTTCCATCATGAATTCATTTGCCAGCCACTTAATGCCATCGAATGCGAATGGCGTGAGCAATCCCAGGATGACGCCGATCAAGCCACCGCTTCCTGCCAGCACCATGGTCTCGGTCAGGAACTGCGCCGTGATATCGCTCTGCTTGGCTCCCAGCGCGCGACGGATCCCGATTTCACGAGTGCGTTCGGTGACGGTCGCCAGCATGATGTTCATAATGCCGATGCCACCGACAACCAGACTGATGGCCGCGATTGATCCCAGCACAACATTGAAAATGACCTTGATCTGCTCGGCTTGTTTGAGCAGTTCCTGAGGAACGACGACGCTGTACTGGTTGGAATTCTTGTGATTCTTTGCAAGGCTCTCGCGAATGACTGCGGCAGTGGGCACGACCTGATCCTTGTCGCTGATCCGCAGCGTAATCTGGTTCAATTCTACTTCTTCGGCGCTGAATGAGCCGGTGCGGCGATCAACGTCCAGATCTCCCATGCGCACACGCATGGTTTCGAGTGGAATATAAATGTCGTTGTTGTAGTCCTGCCCTGACATACTGCCACCAATGGCGGCACTCGCTTCCCGCGATTCTGTGACACCGACGATCATATAGCGGCGATCCGCAATCTTGACCGTTTTGCCCAGCGGATCTTCATACTGAAACAACGCTTGTGCCGAACCTGCTGCGAGAACGGCAACGTTGTCTTTGGTGCGACGGTCTTCGTCGGTAATGAATCGCCCCTGCGCCATGTTCAAATGATTAACGTCGCGATAGTCCGGAGTACAACCGACGATCCGGCAGTTCATTTCGCGATGAAGATAGCGGCACGGTTTGGTCAATTCCCGAATCGGAATTGCCTGCTCCACAGTCGGAATCGTGCGGGACAGCAGATCGTAGTCGGCCCGCAGCAAGCCGTAACGCAGCACAAAGGAACCTGGTGCCTGACTCCCGGCGGTTTCACGAGGCGGTTTGACGCTGCGGACGATGATATTGGTGGCTCCAAGCTTCAGCACCTGCTCCTGAGCCTGCTGGCTGGCACCTTCACCGATGGCCAGCATCGCGATGACCGAGAACACTCCAAACACGATCCCCAGCATCGTGAGGCCGGACCGCAGTTTGTGCAGCATCAGGCTTTTCAATGCCAGTTCGATCGTGCGGAGAAGATTCATCATGGGTCGGATTTTGCTTTATGATGCGGAACGACGTAGGCGACGTCGCTCCGCGACTCGCAATCTGTCGAACCTGCATTCGATAAAAAAGCCTGGTGGCTTATGGGACGGATATTTACTTGCAGAGATGTTCGGTTAAGGAAAGTGTGTTTACCGGCGACATTGGACATTGGAATCTCAGTCGGCGGAGCGACTGAGCTACGTGATTTACCCTGGAAATATGCCTTCACCGGCAACAACACCGTCACGCATAAAGATTCGGCGCTTGGCCAGTTTGGCGACATTGGGTTCGTGTGTCACCATGATGATGGTTCGGCCTTCGTGATTGAGTCTCAGCAACATTTCCATGATTTCATGTTCGGTCTTCGAGTCCAGATTTCCCGTTGGCTCGTCCGCCAGAATGATTTCAGGGTTATTCACCAGAGCCCGTGCAATCGCCACGCGCTGCTGCTGACCTCCGGACAACTGAAATGGGCGATGATCCATACGATCAGCGAGTCCGACCATTTCAGCAAGATGTTCAATCCACTTCTTTTCTTTGGTTCCGATTGAAGGATATCCGGCCCGATAGTGCACCGGGACTTCTATATTTTCCAGCACTGTGTACTGTGGTATCAGATTATACGACTGAAAAATGAAACCGATCATTTCGTTGCGAATCGATGACAACTGGTCGTCGGACAGAACCGAGACGTCCTTTCCTCCGATGATGTATTTCCCGAACGTCGGACGATCGAGTGCTCCCAGCAGATTCAGGAGAGTGCTCTTGCCACTTCCCGAAGACCCCATGATGGCCACGAAATCGCCCTTCGGAAACTCAATCGTCACACCGCGCAGGGCTTCGACGGTGACAGTTCCCAAAAAGAAGTGCTTCTTGAGATCCAGGACTTGAGCAGCCAGTTCCATGTGAATTTGTTTTCGAAATGACAAACAAAGCGATGGTGCGTCTTCGCATTCCAAAAGACACCGAAACGTTGAACTCCGAGTGGCGAGCGGCAGATTAGGAACTACCAAGCCGAACAACCGGACGCTAGCGCGTGGCGGCTGATTTTATTAGCCGCAGGGCGCTAGCCACCGGTTTTCGACGGTAACCAGAAATCTGCCGCGCTGCTATGGACCTTTGCCCTTTCCCTGACCACGCTGTTGGAATGCCTGCTGCAATTCTTCCAGCGTCAATTTTCCGTCTCCGTCCTTATCACTGCGATCAAAGGATTCAGGCCGAGGATGCTCGTCCTTGGTAACAACGCCGTCCTTATTCGCGTCCATGCCTTCGAAAATCGTTTTTGGATCCGGCATTCCGCCAGGAGCACCGCCGCCCGGGCCACCAGCGCCTGGTCCGCCGCCACCCGGTCCGCCTCCACCCGGTCCGCCGCCACCCTCTTCCTCTCCTTCTCGTCCGCCGCCGCCAGGCCCACCACCGCCGGGCCTACCACCGCCGGGCCTACCACCGCGATTTTGTCCCGGCGTGTCCAGCTTCTCGCGATTTGCTTCGACTTCAGCCGACAGTTGCCCCTCAAGCACACTCAACTCTTTTGAAAAGTGCGTGCGGGGATTCATGATGACGAACTCACCCTCCGCCACACCATCGAGAATCTCCATGTACTCGTCATTCGTATCGCCGATCCTGAGTTCGCGGCGTTCAGCTTCACTGCCAACGGCGACATACGTAAAGTAGTGCCCCGACGTGGCGATGACAGCCTGAATCGGAATTTGCAGAACCGGCTCTTTACGGTCTTCAACGATGATCCGGCATTCAGCGTTCATGCCTGGTTTCAGCATTCGCACTCGTGCGATGTCGTCTTTAATCTCAATCGCCGTTATGTATTCTTTGAGATCAGTATTTGGCCAGCTGCCCGGCGTGGGCACCGACGACACAGTTGCAAGCACTCCGCGGTAGGGTTGCCCCGGAAGTGCATCGACTTCGATCTCCACGGGCTGTCCGACGACGATGCGGCTGATTTTCGATTCGTGAATGCGGGCATCGATCTTCATGTTTTCGACGTCGGGCAGGTTGATGATGGCCTGCCGCTCACGCACAGCAGCCCCTTCTTCGATGACCACTGGTTCGCTGCCGCGTGAGTTATTCTGTGAAGCATAGACCACTTCGCCCGCCTGTGGTGCAACCAGGCGACAGGCCTGAATCTGCCGCTTAAACATATCCCACTTATCCATTTCGACACTGTAAGTCAATCTTGCTGCCTCAAGTTCCGCTTTTAACTGCGTCATCAGGGCTTCGCCTTCTTTTCCAGCCCGAATGGTTTCCTGTTTGGAGTCGGCGGCGGCCTGTGTCAGCTCGATCATCTTGCGCGCGAACATGAACTCCTGCAGCACCTTCAGCTTACCCTTGTTCACTCCCAGCACAATGAGCGAATTTGTAACGGCCAGCCGAGCGGTCTCCAGTTCATTGACATTACTATAACCAAGCCGCGCCTGACTGCGGACCTTGTCGTACTTTTCCATGTTCATCGACAACTCTTCTTCGGTCTTTTTCTTATCACCCTCAATCGTGGCCACTTCCTGCTCGTATTCTCCACCGGGGGCATTGTATTTGTTCAAATCCAGATCGGCGAGTTTTTCAAGGGATTTGGCGGTTCCTACGGCACTGGAGTTTGTCGTTTCCTGAATCTCGATATTGATCTCTGACTTTTCAACCAAAGCCCTCGACGTCGTGACTTTGATCTGCTGTTCTTTTTCTTTTTCAACAAGCGTTGAAGAATCCAGTTCGCAGACAACGTCGCCAGAGATGTAATCAAAGCGCCGAACGGCCTGTCGATCCTTCACAAGAATCTCTGAAAACTCACCCAGCGCGATTTCATAAATTTTTTCCTTGCCGTCTTCCGCGCGCAGCTTGATGGTCTTGGAAGATTCCGACGCCGTATCCATGAACTCCACGACGCCGTCGAATTCTGCGATGGCCGGTGCATTGACGCGACTGCCCTCAGGCACGAGCATGATAATCGTGGTGCTGCCCTCCACCCGGTTACTCAGCACCGAATTCTTCATGCTGTCGACCGTGCCGTTTTCGGTGATCATGATTCTGAAGGGTGCTTTTTCAGCCTTCTTCAGAATATACTGTGAGTTCAGCGTCGGCTTGTTCATACCCATCGCAGACAACAGTCTGTTGCGAGAATATGGCACGGCGTAAGCTGTGACCGCAGTGACGATCGTCAGCAGTAGCAGGATCATGATCGGGGACTTGCCCGAACGCGTTTGTGGAAATGGTCGGAGCATCCTCAGAGACCTTCTTCTAGTTCTGTGGTTGCGAATTGGGGAGAACGACACCGGGAGTCATTGCAGGAGAGACAGTGCCATCATCCTGCAAATCGTTCATCTGCAGGTAAAATGGATCGTCCCAGACTCCGCGAGGATCAAGCTGCATGATACCCATGTTTACGAAGATGTTAAGCCGATTTGTCTCATAAGTGACCCAATCCTGGGCAAGTGTGTTTTGAGCATTCAGAAGCGTATTCAGGGCCAACGTGATATTGACGGCGCCTTGTTGAACGACTGCGGTGGCGAGTAACGAGGCATTGTCGTACTGCAACGCTGCGGTTCTGACCGCCCTACGGTCGATTTCCAGCCGGTACTCCTGCACCTGTAACTGACGCCAGTTTTGGCGAATATTGAGCGAAATCGTGTCTTCAGACTGCATGTAGCTTCTTCGTTGACGCTGATAAGTGATCAACGACGTGCGGTAGGCGTTTCGCTCATCGATCTGATCCAATGGTGTCGTGAATTCCAGGCGGGCCGTTTGATTGCTGTCCAGGATCCTGTTGCCGCCGCTCAATCCTTGTGAACCCTGAAATGTCAGGTTGAGTGTCGATTCCAGGCTGTTAGCTGCGATTTCCATTCTGCGGCGAGCATCCATCACCTGCGCACGGTTGTTCATCAGATCGAGACGATTTTCAAGGCCGATTTCGACGACCTGCTCAATTTCAGGAAACTCCTGTGATTCAGGCAGAGTGAACCGATTGATCGCGATGGCTTCAACTCGCAGACCCGCCTGCAGAACCTCCAACTGCTGGGCCAGTCGGAGCAAATAATCATCACGCAGAATGCGGGATCCATCGCGGACTTCGGACAGGAATGCATCAACCGTGTAGGTATCTGCTGCCGTCTTTGTGCCCAATCGTGGCAGATCACTCCAGGCTTGCGGTAGCTCTGAACTTTCGATCATTCCGTTGGAATCACTGTCGAGCGTCTTCAGGATGTCGTCCTGAGTTTCGACGTCAATGAGTCGCAACAGCATGTCAAGTTGGTCGGACCCAAACATGAAGTCCCGCTCCGCCCGTTCAAACGTGGCCTTATCCTTCTGATAATTCTGCACAAGTAGATTTCGTTCCTCTTCGCTGCGGAAGAAGCGCTGATCGGGACGACTGGCTTTCCAGTCGTCCTGCGTGGTATTCAGCAGGTCCTCGATCGGTTTCAAGTCATTCATTACGACATTGATCCCTTTCTCACGGAGGTCGTTCCGCAATTCTACCAGTCCATCGACATACGCCCTGAGGGTTGCGAAGTCTGGCGGTGTGTCGGCCTGATTCTCACCAAGGTCCGGCAGCAGTTGTTTCCCCAGATTCTTTTGTATCTCCCGCATTCTCCGTTCAAGTTCAATCAGATCCCAGCTGATGATTTCAAAGGGGGCCAGCCCATTCTCGTTAATGTCCAGCTGGACATTGGGCGGCAAGCCCAAATCTCTCTTCAGGCTGTCCTGAGAATCCGCCAACACTCGTCGCTGAGTCGCAAGCGTGGCCTGGGCGTTCTGGAGCTGCGTCAGGAGCTGGTAAGATGCCAGGCTGGTCACATCCTGATTTTTCCATCCAATCAGCTGCTGTATGGCCGCGCGGTAGAAGTCGCTATCGGAGAGGCTCAGCAGTCTCTGTTCATCTTCTTCCGACATCGGTCCATCCCATTTCAACCACAGGTCGTCGTAAGTGAATCGCGCCTTCAGGTCGTCTGGAATCAGCTGCCGCAGTTGCGGAAAATTCTCGAGCTTCTCCGTAACAAAACCCGGAATGCGTGAGTCGAGCGCTTTTTGCTTCTCGTACTGCTCCTCCAGTTGCCGAATGTTGTTGAGCTGATTCAGGATGAGCTGTCGTTGCAGCAGCAGGTTCAGGTAACTTGTTGACACCCCTACGAACAGCGTTTGACGAAATCGCGCCATTGAGCGTGCATTGTAGAGGACATCCCGTTCGGCCTGGGTCAGTGGTTCGAGGACGACTTTGCGGCCCGCCCGGAACATCAGCGGCTGAGTCACACTGTAGCCGAGCAATGGTGCCGAAATGCTTCCACCCTGACCGAAATTCCAGGTGACTGCGTTGGCCAGTTCCACTGCGATCTGACCGCCGGAAGGAAGCAACTGACTGACTCCGAAAGCCGCAGTAGAAAACCCATTGGCTCGGCCATTCCCTAGTGTGGTGGCAGTCCCATCGACAAATGGTTCACTGCCATTGACCCCCAGATAGCGAACTCCAAGATTATAGCGTTGCTGCGTCAGCGCGAGTGCGCTGATGTACAAATCTTCGAGATTGGTCTGGTAGTCGCGACTGTGAATGTACGAGAGATCCACCAGTTCGGGTAAGGTCACCTTGAGCAACTTGACTTCGGAGTGTCCTGCGACCGGGTCCATGCCGTTCATGTCGATACCGTAGTTCTCCAGCCAGTTCGGATTCTCGATCGCAAACGAGGCTCCCAGCTTGTGCCAGCTCTTGTATCCTCGGCGTCCATTCACGCTGTGCATAAAGACGTGCGCAGCGGGATCGTCCGGGGGCAGCGGCTCTTTATCGGGATCGTACGGATCAAAAAACCGGCTCCGCCCGTCGGGTATCAGATCGATGCGCGGAAGTTCCCAGCGCGTGTCATTGAGTTTCTGACCAATATTGTTGTACGTATCTTTGTCTGCCTGCTTCCGCCAGAATTGGCGTGAACAGCCGGACAGCGATGAGATTCCCATCGCCGCCAGAATCAGACACGTGACATATCGGCGTGTTGTGAGATGTATTGATCGCACCAGCATCCTGCTGCTCTCCAAAATCCTCTGGCTGCTCTCTCTCGGCGATCGGGAATACTTCGCTCAGATTTCTGCAGGTCAATCGTCGCGAAGCCCTTCAACCTGGATTCTGGCCGCGATTCGGAAGCCGATTATGCTTCAGAATTGCGAAATGCCGTTTGTGACGGTTTGAATCAGAAATCACAAGTTGCCGAGAGAATGTCTTGTACGGACACTTCCGGTTTCGACAGTTAATCGTCCTGTGCTTGATATGCCGTCCGGTCTCACTATCAACGGCGTCAGAATCGCGACATCCCGCGCGAATGGACCCCTACAACCGGCAGAGTCGGCGCCGTGCGCCGAATCGGCGTTACCAGCACAATCGCTACAGATTCACGTCGCTCATTACCGGCGGAAAAGTCGCCGCAACCGGAACAACTTGAAATTCCCACAGAATCTGACCGCAAGGCAGTGTTCGCATGGCACTTGCCGAAAAAATGATCTTTTTTTTTGACTACCTGCCGTTGCACGACTTGAAAGAAACTCGATTTCACATAGTAGACCTCACTCTCCGAGTGAGGCAGGCCGCAAAACGCGGCCTTTGGCATTCGTCACTCAGAGAGTGACGACTAATTTAATCGCAAATCGAGTACCATTTGGAGTGCGGTCTCACCGAAATCAGCGACTGCACCCCCAAGAAGCCGGGCCTGGCGTTCGATTCGCGCCAGCCAGCCCGTCCACTACACTGTCCAGCCTGTGCAGGAGTTATCGCAAGCGGGAGCTGAATACGTGGATAGAAAATGGACGTTTCACCCTCACGATGAAGCGGGAATTCGTCGTCTGTGCGGACAATTGAAAGTTTCTCCGCTGCTGAGTCAGGTGCTGCTCGCTCGCGGCTTCTCCCATGTGGATTCTGCCAGATCATTTCTAGGTGCAAAACTCGGCGATCTGCACGATCCGTCGGAGCTTCCGGGCATCAATGCCGCAGCGGATTTGATAGTTCAGGCGATTCAGGACAAGCGCCGTATCACGATTTATGGAGACTATGATGTCGATGGCGTCACGGGCACGAGCATTCTCTGGCACTGTCTGCAGCTGAGTCACGCGACAGTGGACTACTATATTCCCTGTCGCCTGGAAGAAGGATACGGGCTGAACAACGCCGCACTGCAGCAACTCCATGAAGAAGATCCTCAGCGGCTGGTCGTGTCTGTCGATTGTGGCATCGCGAGTGTTGCCGAAGCCGCAATGGCCAGGCAGATTGGCCTCGACCTGATCATCACCGACCATCACCATATCGGATCGCAGCTTCCCGATGCTTTGGTGCTTGTGCATCCGCGCCTGCCGGGATCAACATATCCATTTGGTGAACTTTGTGGTGCGGGCGTCGCGTTCAAACTCGCGTGGGCAATCTGTCAGCGCCTGGGCGACGGAAAAAAGGCCAGCCCACGCATGAAGGAATTTCTCAAGCAGGCGGTGGGACTGGCGGCCCTCGGAACAGTCGCGGACGTCGTCCCGCTGCTGGGTGAAAATCGAGTCATCGTACGTTACGGACTGCAGACGGTTCGCGAACAGTCCTCGTTGGGCATGAAAGCATTAATGCGCGTGGCAGGTCTGTTCGACAAACCGGAACTCAGGGCGGATGATATCGGTTTTGGACTGGGGCCGCGAATCAATGCGGCAGGCCGACTGGGGCAGGCGCGCCTGGCGGTGGAATTACTGACAACCGAAAACGCGGAGCGTGCCACAAAGCTGGCGGAATATCTCGATACACTCAACAACAATCGCAAAACTGTTGAACGGCGGATTCTGAAGCAGGCCAGAGAGATGGTCGCAGAGCATCCCGCATGGGAAAAGCACAAGACGCTGGTACTCGCGCATCACGACTGGCATCCCGGCGTGATCGGGATCGTCGCCAGTCGCGTGAGCGAAGAATTCGGCAAACCGACCGTTCTGATTGCTCTGCGCGACGACGGAACCGGTCAGGGGTCCGGCCGCTCATGGGCAGGCTTTGATCTGTACAGTGGTCTGGAATCCTGTCGCGAACATGTCGTCAGCTTCGGAGGTCACAAAGCGGCTGCCGGGGTGCGGCTGAAAGCGACGGCAGTGGGTTCTGTGCGGGAAACACTGGCGTCCTGGGCAGCGGAGAATTTTCATCCGACGTCAGCGGACACGGAACTGCGAATCGATGCCGAAGTATTGCTTTCGGAGGTCACGTTTCCGGCCGTGCGTGAATTGGAACGCCTGGGCCCGTTTGGTCAGGAGAATCTTCCGCCTCGTTTCGTTGCCTCGCGAGTTGAACTGGCCGAACCACCGAAAACGATGGGGGAAGGTGACCGACATCTGGCGATCAAAGTCCGTCAGCAGGGAACAACCATGCGCGGTGTCGCGTTTGGCCGAGGAGACTGGGCCGCACAACTGCAGTCAACGGTGGGGCCGATCTCAGTGACGTTCGCACCCGTGATCAACACCTTCAATGGCTTCAATAAAGTGGAACTGCATCTGATCGACTGGAAGCCAGCCGCGTCGGCACAACAGGCGGCAGGTTAGACCTCGCGCATTCGTAAGTGACATTAACCCGAAGCATCAGCGAGGGCTGCAAATCCCAATCCCTCGCTGACGCCTCGGGTTACAATCCGAGGCTTTAAGAAACGGTCAACCCATGTCAGGTCTCCGTCGCGTTTGGCAGAAATCGGCCGCCGCTCATGAACATGCCGTTGTCGCAGGGAGAGCACCATTCAATCCGGACGTTGTATTGAAACTCGCGAGTTTCGCTGGCCATGCGGACGATCACATTGCCCGGTGTCACCGCTCCGCGATGCAGCATACCGATTCCGGTGCGGCTGATTTCCCGCGTCATCGCTGCAATCGTGTTGCCACGCTGCGTGCGAATTTCTGCGGGTACAGACAGTTCGAGACGTTCGTTCTCGCGGTTGTTCGGAACGTTCAGCTTCCCGATGCTCTCAAGGATTCGGCGAAGGTCATCGATCGTAGGACGGCTCCAGGGATCGTGAGTCATCAGGAAACTCCTGCTGCGATTCCGGCGATGCGGAATAGTTCATCAAGCGGTTGTTTGTCATTGTATTGCCGAGCGACCAAAAAGAAAGTCGCGGCTCGCAATGGCAACACTACGTCGTAACCTGGCTGTCAGTAGAGCGTCCTTATCACAATTCCCTGGTTGTCCTACCCGTTCGATGGTCTGCCATTCACAGTCAGTGGTTTTGTACGACCTGGCGCGAACAGCAGGGCGATGACGATTACGCCGCCAATCAGCAGCAACCAGTTGCGTGTCGAGAATGACTGCACGAGCCCCCGTCGGGTTGCAGCGGAGTCAGGTTCGCTGACCGATTCCTGTTGGGAAACCGGTGCCACAGGGGCCGCTGTAAACTGCGCATCGCCTGTCAACTGCGTATCGCCAGCCGTTGATGTTTCTGTTGCTGCCGAATGACGGACGACGTTTGGTCGAGCCGTTCCGTAATTTGCCGTAACAATTTTATGTTCGTTCGAAAATGCCGATGCATTGCTCAGACGAACGTCCGGCGTTTCCTCAGCCGGAAAAACATCGCCTTCAACACTTCCGGCCGAAGCCGGTGGTGCACCGAATGCTGCGTTGTGATTGCGCACTCTGCGATTGCCTGAATTGCCACTCAGATGGCGCGCAAAGGCACTTGCGATATCACCACCGTTGCCGTCGGGTTGAGATCCTGTTTTCCCTTGCCGAGAATCTTCCCCTTCGAATTGTTCAGAATTCTCTGCTGCGAGCGACCACACGCTGGAACGATCGGCGTGGCGATCTGACGAATCCGTGCGATTTGAAGTCCCTGATTGGGGCAGGCGCGCATTCTGCCGAGCTGCTGCTGCTCCAAAAAGTGCTTCTGCATCGGCCACATTGACGTCCAGCGCTTCGGCCTTTTTCTTTGGTCTCCGGCCCACGGTGTTTTTTACTTCAGTTTCATCGTGCGAAGTGACACTGCCATCTGTCCCCATGAGCTGATCAAACGCAGCAAGTGCGTTTCCTGATTTCTCAGACGTCGAATCAGCCCTGGTCGAAACTTTTTGTCGCATATCATTTCCGAATTCTGCAACTTCCGATTCGGTTTTCTCCACGATCCCGATGGAATTCAGCAGGAAATGCTGTTCAAATCGTTTTGAAAGCGCGCGATCTTCGTCGTCGCTGTCGCTGGCGGTTGAATCGCTTTTCCGAGATGCCCCCAACGCGACTGCGTGCGTTTCAACGTCTGTCGATTCTGATCGATGTTGGCCCTTCCTGCTGCCAGTGATTGCGTCTTTGGCAGATTTCGGCTTAGGGCCGCCCTCAAATGCGTATTCATTCTCCACCTTCTTCGACTCATCATCGATTGTGGCAATTTTCTTATGGGATACGGCATCGAGTGAATGAGACTTAGCCCCATCGGCAAGTCCTGGCTTCTCGCTCAAAAATGGATCTGGTTCGACCGATTCCTGCTTCATGAAAGCCCGACTCAGAAATCGTGGGCTCGAGCCGGCGTCTTCTGAGTCCCCATCCGAAGTATCTGCGTCACTGGCCACGGAGGGATCATCCCCAGTGGGCTCAGACTTACTGAACGGACGCCAGGAGGCGAGTCGATTCGCCATTGAAGGTTTCCGAACTTCGTCGCCTGAGGCTTCGGTTTCGGCGACTGATTGTTTATCGGTTTCCAGTTCGTCGAGCGAATGATACCCGTCTGTTTCATTCCTCGTGAACATATTCTTCAGTCCGCTCCCGGCACAGCCAGCATGAGTGGCCGCGAAGAATACAAACAGACTGCCGTAGACGAGTTTGTGATGCTGAGACATAGCAGACGCCCTTCAGAACTCGGACCTCACGCTCAGGTGAAACTGCCACACAGGTGTACGCGACAGAACGAAGCCCTTCAATCGTATCGACGAGAACGAATAGTTCTGAAGAAACAGTTGTGATGAAGAGTCCGATTCCTCCCGGAACGCAGGCTCGCCAATCCGGTTATGTCAAAAGCACAAGAGCGGCGGACTGCGAAAACTGTTCTGTGGCCAGCGGCAGGAATCTCGTTCTGGGGCAGCAATCTCGAAAGATTCGTTCAAGTTCCATCGCGAGAGGGGTTGATTGGTGTCGGTGTGACCCGTGGGCCCGACCGAGCAGCGCGACTTCCGGCAACGCCGAATTGCGGAATCTCAATCCGTTCGGCCTGGCCTGGCAAAATCCGAGACTCCGCCTCGTCGCCGGGGAACTGCTTTTCGATGAGCGGCGGATTAGCTACGCTTACCTTTTGAAGCAAGTAGCAGATGAGTCAGGTTTTGCGTGCGATGGCGGAACGATCGAATGTAGGATGGACATTCATGTCCGTCGCAGAAGCTCTTCGTCTTAATCATGATCTTAATCATAATCGATTCGCGGCTGGCACCGTCCCCATTTCCCAGTAACCTTGCACGACTCACTTTGCAATGTGGGATTAAGATTAAGATTAAGAATTCAACGAGACTATGGGGAGCTCTTCACCTGAGGCCAATATCTCGGACATGAATGTTCAAGGTACTCTCACGGCAGGATGCCGCGACTGCGATTCGACAGGATGTCCCCAAGCGAATCCTACTTACAATCCATCGGTCTGAGGCGAGCGGCGAAGCCGTGATGCCTCGCTGGATTCTTTCTTTACAACAGTCGCGCATTTTGCACGCATCTTTTGTGTTGCGGTTCGAACCCGCGCTTGGAACTACCGGACGCTAGCGGGTAGCGGCAGAGTTTATCAGCCGCAGGGCGCTAGCCCCGGTTATCGACGGTCACCAGAAATCTGCCGCTCGCTTTATGGCTCAGATTTGGGGGGAGCAACTTCGTACGGCTGCTTTGGATTCGTGCGGCGGGGTGGTTCCAGGTAGTGATAGCCGGTGTTCGGATTGTTGCGATCGAACGCAAATGCATCGCGGTTGCGGAGGAAGTGTTTCAGGTACGAAACCGGGATCGCGAATCCCAATCCTTCGCCAAAACTGAGCTTCATATTGATGACACCGACAACCTGCCCCTTGTCATTGAACAACGGCCCGCCACTATTGCCGGGGTTGATCTGGGCCGTCGTCTGAATGTAAACGATGCCGTTCATGTTGCGATTACGGGTACTCACAATACCTTCTGAGACCGATCGTTCCAGTCCCAGCGGACTACCGATCGCAAACACAGAATCGCCTTCACGATGGCTGTCGTCCTCAGCAATATAAACTGGCCGGAACGCCAGATTTTCCTGTGGCGGGATTTCCAGCAGGGCAAAATCGAAGTGCGGGTTGAGCGCCAGGATTTTGACGTCTCGTACGGAACGTCTTTCAAAGTCGCCGTTCTCGCTGCGATGAAAAATGGTCACAGCGACTCGAGTCTGCGTTTCAACGACGTGATAATTGGTGACACAGTAGCCACGATCATTGATGATAAAGCCGGAACCAAGACCATCCGGTGTCTCGATCAACACTACGCCTTCGCCGAACTTTGACACGAGTTCCTTCACTGTACGTTCCGGCAGATCGGCTGTCATGAAGACACCACTGTCAGTCGTTTTCGCTTCCTCTTTCGCAGGTTCCTGGCTGATGCGTTCCTGTATCTGTGAAACCGGAATCCGAATCACGTCCACACCAACATCCACGAACACTGTGTCCTTCTGGACTTTCAGGACTTCCCCTTCGACGCGCTGCCCGGATTTCATCACAATGATATCAGCGTCGGAACTCAACGTGGTGATCAACAGACATGAAAAAATGCTCAAAGCGATTCGCATGGATTTCACAAATATCTCCGGAGAAACAATGTTGTAGGGCGAGCGACAGATTTCTGGTGACCGTCGAAAACCGGGGGCTAGCGCCCAGCGGCTGATAAAGTCAGCCGCCACGCGCTAGCGTCCGGTTGTTCGGCCTGGTAGCTCCTGATCTTCCGCTCGCCTGGAAGAAGATCGGGAACATCGAAAATCCCGGTCTTCGCTTCAATACCTAGTTCTTCTTGTAATCGGAATGACAGTTACTGCATGTCGTCGATACTTTCGTAAGCGAAAGTTCGTAGGTGGCGAAGTCGTTGCTTTCTGCTGCCTCCTTAATGGCGAGTGCTGCCTTGACAACTTCATCGGCGTAGCCCTTGAACTTAGGATCATCTTCGTAACCATAACCCGGCAGTGTGACGATTTTTGCGAAGGTCGCCATCAGAGCCGCTTCGTGGGCGACCATGTCTTTTCGGGATGTCAGGGCCGTGTCCGTGCCTGCCTCGGTCTTCATGCGTTTTTCCGCTTCGTCCATGCGATGCATCAGCAATCGCATTTCAGCGACTTCCGCAAAGCCGTCCGAGTCCGGAGGTTCTGCCAGGTCCGCCGGGCGTGACCGGTTTAACGTGTCTGACATTGCTTCATACAGTTTCAGCATTCGCTTCTGATCTTTGGGGCCAAACCGCAGGGTGTCGGAGTTCATCTGCTTGGCAAGGTCACGGACGTACTTCGCATCGTCTTTCCATGAAACTGCGTTCGGGTGTTCCATCGCCACGCCTGCGAGCGCCGCCACGGCCGCGACTTTCGGAGGAATCATCAACATTGATGCATTGTAGTTGCTCACCGACTGCAGATTTTCGTTCAGAAAGTTGCGGATAGACTTCACTTCTTCATCGAGTTCGACCTCAGAAATCAGGTTGCCCCATGAATCACCGCCTGCGGTCGGAGGCGTTGTCTCTGTTCCGACCGGCACGTCGGGTGTTTCTGTCTTCGCGAATTCAGGAACATCGGTCGAGCCTGTGTTGGAAACGACGGCGGTTGTTGCACCGCCCCCAATCGGGGTGGCATTGCTGGCAACGGTGTAGGGCTGATCAAAAAACGCATCCATTGGGATGTCGCCGAACCACTTCTGTCCCTTTTCATCAACCCAGACTTCGCTTCGACCACGCTTGACTTTCGCTGCGGCTGACTTGCCACCTGTCCCATCGGAATCGGTGGTGCCTGTTGTTACAGTGCTCACCGATGACGCTGAAGTGCCTGCGGCGGACGAGGTGCTGTCCGTTGCAGTTGGATCATGCGAAGAATCTGGTGACCCACCACAGCCGGTGCAGAGAATCAGAATCGCGGACAGGGCGAGCCACATTCGATTTTGATCGGTACGCCCTTCCGCATCACTGGAAATTACTTGAAGCATCGGGTCCATCGTGCGTTCCGAATAGAGCCAAAAAGTCGTCCACGACATAAAAACAAACAGCGAACACGGATCGCTTTTCCGTCAGGCGAGCGGAAGATCAGGAACTACCAGGCCGAACAACCGGACACTAGCGCGTGGCGGCTGATTTTATGAGCCGCAGGGCGTTAGCCCCCGGTTTTCCACGGTAACCAGAAATCTGCCGCTCGCCCAATGACACAGCGTACAGGACAGGCGCATCCGTGACCAGGAAGAAAAGAGTCTTCGAGGGATTACGGGAGCGAAATTCTCTGCCATTGAGGAACAACGGCGAATTCGCCTTTCGGTGTTCGATAGTCTGGCGCCGGGCTTTGAATCGCCAACATCGCAAAAAAAAATCCCGGAAGCAACGAATCCCAGGGGGGCGGAGGACTCTAGCTGCTTCCGGGGGCGATTGGCTCGCTTTTTTGTCGGGTCCGCATACTTTTCAGCACTCAGTCCCAACGGCACGAACAGTACGAGGATTGGCAAAACGGGTCAAGACGTTTCCGCCGCGATTGCGTGTCCATTCTTCCGATGTAAGCTGTTTCACACGAATGACTTACAACACTTCGGCAGAATCCGCCTGAGCACGAATTCATGAATTCCGACAATTTCTGCATCTCTCACTGGACCGCAACTAGGGCTTTGTCAACAGTAAATCTTTTGGGTTGCGCCTTAAAAAAGGGGTCAGGAACCAATAGTGCGGAACACCCTCCGGGCCATTTGGCTATTGGTTCCTGACCCCTTTTTTAAAGCCTGACAAAGCACTAGTGCAGCAGCGGGCTACCGGGAGTCCAGATCCTTGAGAATGCGGAGTTTTCAGACCTGGAATCGGCAAAGGTCCGTTCAACTCGCCTGGCCTTCATCCGCACATACGGCGGCACAAAACGACCGCGGTATCCGAAATGTGAGACGTCCACTTTGTCGTCGGCCCGTTTCGGTTCGCGCAGATCTTCAATCACGAAACCGGCCAGACACAAATCACCGACGATCTGTTCCAGACGATGCAGATACTCCGTCGCACCGGATTCCCGGTATGAAGTATCCTGCTGTTGAGGCAGCGGACCTTCATGATAATATTCCACGCCGATCACAAACTGCTGGCGTTCGTTGCGATGACTGATCTGCAGGCTGACGGGCTGTTTGTGCTGGCTGATATACAGTCCATGACTGCGGAGCACTCGAGAGATGCCGGCATACACCGGTTTCAGATCCGGCACATAACACGTACTCACCGGCTGATGCACGATATCGAACGACTCATCCGCAAACATGCTAAGATCGTCCATCGAAGTATGGACGGTCTGAACCTGAAACCGACGGCGTCTGGCTTCACGTGTATCCAGCCGCAGCATTGATTCGCTAAGATCCACAACGGTGACATTGGCACCTGCAGCAGCATAGAGAATCGACTGCCAGCCGCCACCGGACGCAAGGCACAGAACATTCAGACCGGCGACACTGTCAGGCAACCAACCGCGTCCGTCGAGCGTCTGCATGGGTTTGCGGCATTCTTCGTCCGTTGCGACGCGAGCGAACAGACTGTCGCTGTCGGCCAGTTGGTTCCATGCCTGCTGATTTGCATGACGGTAGTCCACTACTTTTTGCCATCCCGACTTCGGAACGGCTGGCCACCACTGCCGTTCTGCGGCGGACGATTCCCCAGTCCGAAACTGATCGCTCCGATGATCCGCTGGCGCTCACGGGTGAAGGCGATAAATTTCACCAGCAGTTTTTGTTCGGGAGTTTGCGTCCGGCTTGACTGAGCCAGAAACTCCAGAGTTGTGCTGGCTTCGTCCGAAGGCATGACCATCAATGAATGCTGCCGGGACTTGTCTCCCAGATTGACAAACGCCGTCACGATTTCATCTTCCGAAACAGGAAACTGTTTCGTCAATCTGTTGCCAAGGGCCATTGTGGACTGATCAAGAATGACGAGTAGATTTCGCAGGATCCAGAAACTGAAGAATGACTTTTGGGAATTGCCGGCGATGATCTGTTCAAACTGAGCCTTCCAGGCGGCATCGCTTACATTCGCCAGCACTGCCTTCAGAATTTTCTCGCTCTGCACCGCCCGTGCTTCGCGATCCGGATCGATGCGGAACCGTTCGAACAGCCAAAGCGAAAGAGCCAGTGAACGATGCTCTGACAATTTCAGTTGCTGCACTTCGTCAGCGATTTCGAGCGGGATCTGCGTTTCCTTCAGAGAATCCGTGATGATCTGTCCGCATTCATCGATCGTCAGATGTAACGGTTGCAGGGAGGTTTGTCCCCAGTCGGCAAAATCAATGACGATGGTCTTTTCTGTCTCGGTCTGCTTGTTGATTCTGGCTTTTGCGAAAACTATCTGCTGTTCGCGATTCATTTGCGGAAAACTGTCCCATTCGGACTGTGATAACGACGACCACCACTCAAAATACCTTTCCAATCCATCCTTCAACTTCGGATCATTCTGCACCGCTCCGTGCAGCGCGATGATCTCGCGTTTGCGATCGTCCGTCTGGATTGAGAACTCTGCAAAGCTCGCTTTCACCATTTTCCGCTGGTCTTCCCCGAGTTCGCGATATTCTGCCAGGCGGCTTTTAAGCAAGGCGTGTTCCTCACTGCTGCTTCCCACGAAAGCCACCGCCGCCGCGCTGCCCAAAGCGATGCACACTCCTGGAATGACTATGCCCTTCAGAAAATCAGAAAGTGTCATCGATCCTCCTCAGTGACAGGCAAAGGCTTTGCGTTTTCGGAAACCTCTTTCAGGAATTCCACATCAGGAATGCGCCAGAGCTTTGGATACTGATGGTACAGCTCAAGATCTTTCAGGATCTGAGCAGCCGTCGGATCGGTACGTTCGCGGCGTGCCTTCCGCGACAGCAGCAATCCAGCGGAACACGCAATGAATCCGGCCAGACACCAGATCAGCCCTCGCGCCATTACAGACCAGAGCAGACGTTTTTTGAGCGACCAGCGGCGATCCATTGCCTGATCAGCATCGCTTTCGGCAGACACGGTAGAAATTGACGCCAGCGTTTTCTGAGTGAACTCACCGCTGGCTGTGGCTTCTTCGAGTGAATTCAGCAATTGCCACGTACGGTCCAGAGATTCTGCGTTCCTGCGCAGCAGCGGATTCGTGAGCAACAACTGTTCAACGCGATCAGCATCCTGCTCCGGCAATTCGCCGTCCAGGTACGCAACCAGTTCCGCCGTCTGAGGGTCTTCTGTTCCCTCGATCCTGTCGTGTTCCGGATTGTAATTTTGATCCGCCATCTGAGCTGCTTAAATCGATGTCCGATTCAATGAATGTCCGACACACAGGTTATGGCCATGGACGACCGGGTGTCACAGGAATTTTTCAAGTGATTCTTTGAGCTTGCCACGTGCGCGCGACAGCAGGGACTTGACCGCTACTGTACCCAGCCCCATGATTTCGCCGATTTCTTCATAACTCATTTCTTCAAACTTGTGCAGGATTACCGCCGTTCGCTGTCCTTCGGTGAGTTCTTCCACAGCGTTTCGCACGACATCTCGTATTTCACGGGAATCAAGCTGTCTGGTCGGCATAAGTGCCGACTTATCTGCCAGGTTTTGTTCCTGTGGACGAAAATCGTGCTCGCCCGAATGGCTTCCAAGAGGAATCTCCCGCCGCCGCGCCGCCCCGCGTTTCTGGTTGCTGGCAAGATTGTGCGCGATCCGGAAAAGCCATGTCGAAAAGCGGGCGGTCGGTTCGTAACGTTCGCGCGACTTATACACCCGGAGAAAAGTCTCCTGCGCCAGATCCTCACATGCAGATCGCTCGTGAACCAGGTGAAAGAAGAAACCGACCAGGCGATCCTGATAACGCAGCACCAGTTGTTCAAACGCGGCGCTGTCTCCCGCTGAGACCTTCAGCATGAGCTGAACATCCGGGTCTGACAGATACTGATTCTGGAAAGACTGCGAGACCAAACCGGTCACTCCGCCGCGCGTCGGGAATTCAGGAATGTACGACGAAGCGCATTCTGTGCTGTATTTGAGGACTCAGAAATCAAGCAGGCGATTTGCCTGCATTGTTGAACAATCCCGGGGCGGACGCAAGTAGCGAGAAAAGATCCCGCCTCCTTAGAATTAGCTTTCAGACATAAAAAAACCTCGGTTCATGTGAACCGAGGTATGACCCCAAGGGGATTTGAACCCCTGTTACCGGGATGAAAACCCGATGTCCTGGACCTAACTAGACGATGGGGCCGAACACTTTTCCGGAAGCCGGACAGAATACGACAAACGACGACAGTATTCAATTCAGATGACTGAAGAGCTCGAGGATTCTTCGGATGGATTTTCCGAAAACTTCAGCTTTTCGCTGAGAATTGCTTCGAGAACCTCCTGGCGATGTACCGAGACATCCCGCGGAGCCTCAATTCCAACCCGCACTTTGTCGCCGCGCACGTCAATCACAGTGACAACGATGTTGCCATTGATGACGACGCTTTCATTTCTCTTCCTTGACAATACCAACATGATCAATCTCCTTTACCGCACCGTCGAAGCGACTTAAAGAACCTCCTTAAACAGGTTAGTTGACAAGCGCGGAGCTTTCGTTCCACACATGTTAGACAGGATTCTCGCGCGGTCAAGAAGTGAACCGGCAATTGCTGCCAATTCGAAGCACTCCTGTCAAGTCAATTCAACCACCCCGTCGGAAAAACAGGAAAGGGTGATTTTTGCAGGATCACCCTTTCCGGAATTCAGTTTCGCCGTCTTTTGATACCGACTTAGATCAGGTCTTTCTTAGATCAGGTCTTTCAGCTTCTTCAGTGCTCGAACCTTCACAACCTTCTTGGCTGCTCGCGCTGCGATCTTGATTTCTTCGCCCGTTGCTGGATTTCGACCCATGCGTTCTTTTGTTGCCGGGCGTTCATGCACATAAATCTTCAACAGGCCTGGCAGATTGAAGACACCAGGGCCTTTGCTGATGTTCGCGGCAATCAACGCCTCAAGTGCGTCAATCATCCCGCCGACTTCCTTGCGGCTGTGGCCCGTGGCTTCCGCCAATGCGTTCAGAATGTCTGTTTTGGACAACGGCTTTTCGGCTTTCTTTGCCATCTGATCAAATCCCCTTCGCTTGAAAAAATTGTGTGGAATGGACTCTAGAGCAGTCGGGGAGCCCCCGAAGTTCGAAATCCCCGTGTTTTTGCAGGCCGAAGTAGAGTTCTGATTACCTGGGGTGTCAACACGACCAAAGTCGAATTCCCCTTATTTCCTTTAGTTTTCAGTGTTTCTGAGCCTCCATTGCCGTTTTCGGCAGGAAATTCACGTCCGATGCGGTGGCCACGCTTCGAGAAATGGACTTTTCGTCAGCGCAGAAACTGACCGAGTCAGAAATTGCCAGCCTTCCCGGTCGTCCCGCAATTGATCGCCGTGGTATCATCCCGGTTGTTCCAACTCGCCTGCATTCAAACGAGATGAACTGCGGCGTTTTTCAGCAGCGAACACAGACTCCGTTCCCGAGTCACCCGCGCTGTGCATTACCTTTCCCTGATTCACAGTATCGCCGATGTCACTTCGAGTTATCTCCGGTCAATACCGTCGCCGAATTCTGAAAACACCTGCCGATGATTCGACGCGGCCGTACACAGATCGTGTGCGCCAGATCGTGTTTGATCGCCTGCATGACTACATCCCCGACGCACGCGTGGCCGATGTGTTTTCCGGCGTCGGTACGATGGGTATTGAATCGCTCAGCCGCGGTGCATACTCCTGCGTGTTCTTTGAAGCCGATGCAGATATCCATCAACTGCTGGTAACCAACGTCAAAACCATTGCATCGGAGGCACGCACAATCTGTTGGAGAACCGATGTGCGCCGCACTTCGTTTCGGCCCCACGGCGGCGAAGACTTCATGCCATATAACGTGATCTTTTTTGATCCACCGTATCGACACGCCGACGAGATTGATCCGGGGAAACCGCTGGCCGCCAGCCTGAAACGCCTCGCTCGGGACACCATTTCCACGCCGGACGCCATCCTCATCCTGCGTACACCGGAACACACCGAAGCTCCGGAATTGCCATGGTGGCATGTCCACGACTGCTGGGAATTGTCTTCGATGATGGTCTGGATCATGGTGAAGCAACCAATCACGGGCCTTACTGACGCACAGGAAGCCGAAGAGTCCCAAGCGGAGTCAGGCGCGGACGCGATCGAAGATTCGAGCGAGACATAGCGACTCCTGTAGCTTGGACATTTGTATCCGAGTTATCGTCCCGGCAACAGCGCATTGTCCAACGGCTGCCGTGGCGAGCTTACCTTCACGTCGACAGTGTTTCGTGGCCATGTGACGGACGGCCCATTCACACACGTTCTAGTTTTGTGACACGTCCGGTGCCGACCCATTCCGCGACGTAGATGTCCCCGTTCGGCGCGAAGCAGGCATCGTGGGGATGCACGAACTGGCCATCCACCCATTTGTCCGGCTGGCCTCGCAGATCCTTGATTTCGTTCAGACGGTCCACGGCCAGGCCCAGTCGCGCGACGACTTGATTCTTTTCGTCCAGAAGCGTGACACAGGCTTTGAGTTCAGGGACCAGCATCAGGTTTTGCCACGTATCGATGTTTGCCGGCAGCCCAAACCCCCCGAGCGTTTCTTTGTAGACGCCGTCCATCGTGAAAATCTGCAGCGTGTCATGCGCCCGATCCGTGACGACGATCGATGGTTCGCGACCGGCACGCTGGTCAACCCACAGACCATGTGCGGTGTTAAACTTTCCTTCGCCGTCTCCCGCTCCTCCAAAACTGCTCACCCATTTTGCATCCTTGTCGAAGCGATGAATCTGGAACGTGCCATATCCGTCGGCGAGCAGAAAACCACCGTCGTCAAGGAAAGCAAAATTGGTCGGAAGAAATCCCTGCCGGGTCCAGGTCGCTTCTGTCGAAATGTTTTCACCTGGCGCATAGACGCCAGACTCCATCGGCGCCTTTTGAAACCAGACGGTTTCTCCGCTCAGCGTCATCTTCGCAAACGCTTTCACCTGCTGATACGCCGCGACGTAAAGAAACTCCTCGCTGCCTTCCTGACGCACTTCAATCCCGTGACCACCGCCCTGATACTGACATCCAAAGGCACGCATAAACCTGCCGGTCGGATCGAACACAAAAATCGATGGATGGTCTTTCAGCTCACGACGTCCTTCGTGAATGACGTACAGATTGCCGGCTTTGTCGAGCGCCACGTTGTGTGTTGTCTGCCACGAATACCTGTCGGGCAACTGAGCAAACGCATGATTCACACGGAACTGGTGCGCGCCTTCGCCGATGATGGTCTCACGCGATGTGCGGGAGGCCGTTGCGACTGCCGGAGACGCCATGATGGCTGCGGCCCCGGCAGCAGACGCTGCGAGGAATTGGCGTCTGGACGACGGAGGTGTCGGTATCTGATGCGTGGTCATAGGAGGATCCTGATGAGAAAGGTCTTGCGGCGGGGATTGGAATCGAATTCAAAAACTCGTCAACAGATCGTTACGTTTACCATCGTCGCGGTCGGGAATCCAGCGATGCGGGGATTTTGGCACGGATGGCCAGTTATCTCAGTGCGATCTTCAAGCCGTCATAGGCGGGTTCAATGCCGTCCGGAAGTTCATCTCGCAGTGCGTCGTATTCCAGATCGTGCGACATATGAGTCAGATACGCCTGCCGCGGCTGAAGCTGATGGATGAGTCGCACGGCAGCATTGACGTGCAGATGGGTTGGGTGCGGTTCCTTTCGCAGCGCGTCGATGACCAGAGTGTCGAGGCCATGCAGGAGTTCTTTTGAATCGGCTGGGATCGTGGACATATCTGTCAGAAATGCGGCGCTACCGATACGAAATCCAAGCACTGGCAAGTCGCCATGTTTCAGGCGAATTGGCAGGATTTCTATACCAAGCACCGTGAAAACTTTTCCGGGAACGATGCGTTCAAATCGCAGTTTTGGTGTGGCAAACTGATGCGCATGTGTGGCCGGGTCCGTAAAAGCATAGGAAAACACCTGCCGAATCTGTGCTTCGACCGGCTCTTCGCAGTACAACGGCACGGCGGCATTCATCTGGTAGCCAAAGATCCTCAAATCATCCAGTCCCAGAATATGGTCAGCGTGCGCATGCGTGAACACGGCAGCCTGAATGAGTCGTGCGTCTTCACGAACAAGTTGCAGACGCAATTCAGGACCGGCATCAATGATGAATTCTCCCTGCGGTCCACGAATCAATACGCCCGTGCGCGTTCTTTGGTTTTTGGGATTCTGCGAACGACACACAGCGCACTGGCAACCGGCGACAGGAACTCCGACACTTGTGCCGGTACCCATGATAATCATTTCAGCGATCGGCGGTTCCGGATTGATCATCTACTGAATGAATTCCGAAATGTCGGCCGTCATTTCGAAGGCCTGTCCGGCCACGTCCAGGTCATGCAGCAGACCATCCACGCTGCACGTGGCTGGCACTGCCAGTCGCAGCACCATCTCGAAACCCGTGCCGTCGGCGATTCGCAGCGCGTGCATGCCTGTGATGTCGATGCTGTGGAGTGACATGACCTGACTGAGTTTCCGCAGCGCGCCTGGCTGATTCCGGCCACCCAGTCTCAATCGGTATGGCTTCGTTTCTGCGGTCGCAGCGTTGTAAGCGGGGAGGTGAATCGACGGATCACGAAGGCTGATTTCGATGTTGAACGGACGACCTGCATCCTGCAGATGATCGCGGATGACCTTCTCATCCATCGTATCCGGAAATTCAGCAGAAAAGATCATCGTGAAATATCCACGAACGACCGTCTGACTGGCTTCACGCAGATCCGCTCCAAGTTCGGCCATCGCCTTTGTCACGGCAGACAGAATGCCCGTACGATTACCGGCCGTCATCGTGATGATATACTCTTTAGACATTGGCCTGCTCTTTTCAGCGTCGCGGGGACGTACAAAGTTCAACGACATGATGGTCGGGGTCTGCCACAAAGACCTGCACGGCTCCGTCGGGTCTGAGTTTTGCGTCATCAATCAAAGGGATCCCCTTCGCCTTGAGTGCCTCGGCTGCCGCATACGCATCATCAACTTCAAATGCGAAGTGATGATTGCGACTGGACTTGACCAGCACTTCCACTGGATATCCCGCCGGGCCGCTGCGATCATGTTCGGCGATCAGATGAATCAAAGTCGCTCCCGCCCGGAACCACGCTCCGCCAAAACTGAATGCCGGACGCGGAACCTCGGTCATCCCCAGCAATCCTACATAAAATCGGCGACTGGCCTCCACATCACGCACCACAAGCGTCACATGATCGATGTGACGAACGCGGATCTGAAATTCTGAATCGGCGGGCATTTCAAGGACAATCCCCGGAAAAAGGCGGTGCATCTGTTTACTCGCAAAAAGAGTGTAACAGGTCCCTCGCCAGGATTCTCCCTCCAATCGCCTCCGTTTCTGAGCGATATTGGCCGAACCGTTTGAAAATCCCGCCGGAGTGGCAAACAATACACTACAAGAACTGCACTTCCGTTGTTTACCTTTTATTCGGGACACCTGATCATGAAGTTTCCAAGCTGGACTCACATTGCCCTCGCGGCACTTCTCACGACCGGCAGCACCGCGATGATCGCTGCCTCTTCCGCAGAAGATGAAAAACCAAAGAGTGATAATGCCGCAAAAAAAACTGATCAGGCCAACAAGAAAGAAGAAAAAAAGGCGGAAGAAACTGTGGACGTCAAAATCAGCGAGCTGGACCTGAAGCTTCCGAAGTCATGGAAGCAGTCGGACGCGACTCGACCGATGCGGCTGGCCACCTTTGAAGTTCCGGCCGCCGAAGGCGACAAGGAGAATTCAGAGTTTGTGGTGTCCTCGTTTGCGGGTGGTGGTGGCGGGGTCGATGCCAATATCAGTCGCTGGGTCGGCCAGTTTGCACCAGAAGGACGCAAAGCGGTCGTGGTCCAGGGAAAGGCCGGAGAAAATGATTACTTCATCGCCAATGTCTCGGGCACCTACATGAAGTCTGCAGGCGGACCGGTTGGCGGAAAGACCACTCCCACGCCCGGCCAGCGAGTCATTAACGTCTTCCTGAATCTGGAAGGCAATGCCGTGTATTTTCTGAAACTCACCGGCCCGGATGCCGCCGTTGCTGCTCAACTGGATGCCGTTCGAGCTTCCTTTGGCGGCAAACTTGACAGCGAAAAGGAATACGAATTCTGAGACTGATTCAGTCGGCAGCGGATATCGACGATGAAGTCAACATTGTGGCAACTGGTCGATTTGTTGTTTCCGCCGCGATGTGCGTTGTGCGGCACGGTAGATCATGCAGCTTCGGACGGCGGGAGTGCCTACTGTCCGGAATGCATCGAAAAGCTCACGCCTGAGCCCCTCAATCGCTGCCAGCGGTGTGCAGCAGAAATCGGGCCTTATGCATCATCGAACAAGGGTTGTGCTCATTGTAGAAACCGCAGGCTGCGTTTTAACAGCGTCGTGTGCCTTGGAATGTATGATGGATCACTGCGAAAGGCGCTACTGGCTGCAAAGTGGTCATTCTCTGCCGTGCGGATGAGTTCGCTCGGCGCGCTCCTGGCGACCAGACGATCGGCGGAGCTGAACGCTGGGGCATTCGACCGAATTGTGCCGATCCCGCAACATTGGCGGCAGCGACTCGTTCGCAATTTTAATCCGACATGGATCATTGCACATGAACTGGCATCGCGACTGAACATCGACTGCGACGTTCATTTGTTGAGGCGAACATCGCGGACACGACCCCAAAAACGCATATCCGTCAAGCAGCGATTCGAAAACCAGAGCGGTACTCTTGCCGTCTCTCATCCGCCAACTGTCCAGGGCCAGCGCATCCTGATCGTCGATGATGTCCTCACCACCGGCGCAACATGCTCCGAAGCCGCCAAAGTCCTGAAAGCCGCCGGAGCCAGATCCTGCACCGTCGCGGTGCTCGCACGAGTGCTTGATCATTCGTCATAGCAACGTCTAAGAAATACGTATTCGTCTTCGGGATCTTCAGTGGCCAGTTGAGGCGGCGGATTCAGGATACACGGAACGTGGTCTGGTGGAATGCAATGGCTGGCGGCGGCAGAGACCCCTGAGAACCGCACGGCCGTGGAACAGATGCGAAGCAAACTGGCGGTTCTTGTGGAAGCGGGGGAACAATTCTGCGGCATGGGGCAACCATGAGCGACCAAACACCGGATAAGCTGACAGCACAGCAACGCGGAATGCAGGCGCGCGGCAACTTCAGGCGCTTAGGCGAGCGGCAGATGTCTGGTGACCGTCGAAAACCGGGGGCTAGCGCCCTGCGGCTAATAAAATCAGCCGCCACGCGCTAGCGTCCGGTTGTTCGGCCTGGTCGTTCCTGATCGTCCGCTCGCCTTAGTGCGCGGTCCAAAAGGATTCGGCCATTGCGCCGACGAACTCCGTGCCTTTGTTACCATTTCGCATTCATGCTCGTCGTTGCGTAGCGTCTGCCAGACTGCGGGATAGAGTCGGAAGCCCTACGATGGCCATTGTCGGCTCGCAAACTTGACGGCGAACACTGGCAATGGACCTGAACCACTCTCCGGCCCTTCAACCAGTGCAACCGCATGCCCGACACGAACCCAGAGCAACTTGCCCGTCAGCAGATTGATCAGCAGCTTAGCGCCTGCGGCTGGGATGTTCAGCTCAAAGACCAGATCAATTTGTCTGCGCAGCGCGGCGTGGCAATCCACGAATTGTCTTTTGGAACTGGTGAGCCGGACTATACCCTCTTCGTCGACGGCAAAGCCATCGGCATCCTGGAAGCCAAGCCGGTCGGCCACACACTGACCGGTGTCGAGGAGCAATCCAGCAAGTATGTCTCTGGTGTGCCGCCAGGTCTGCAAGCGTGGAAGATTCCGCTTCCGTTTTCCTATGAAAGCACTGGCGCTGAAACATTCTTCACAAACCGGCTCGATCCGGAACCTTACACAAAAGCGATTTGGAGAATTGATCGTGCCCATCCCTCCCCTTGTTGAACAGAAGCGAATTGTGGCGGAACTCGAGC
>Ga0105044_10001745_pt1 | contig 29467 bp, 26 predicted proteins | sample MAT01_FD_78092 | JGI IMG/M metagenome (GOLD analysis project Ga0105044, IMG submission 78092) | Freshwater microbial communities from Lake Fryxell liftoff mats and glacier meltwater in Antarctica - MAT-01 | ecosystem: Environmental > Aquatic > Freshwater > Ice > Liftoff microbial mat | place...
CCTCGACCTCGACCTCGTCGTACTCGGGCTCGTCGAGCACCGTCTCCACGCCGCCGATCTCCTCGGTCGCCATGCCGATCTCTTGCGTCGCGAGTCCAGCATCCTCGGCCAGGAGGACGTCGTCCTCGAAGACGAGGTCTTCCTTCACGTCACCGAGGTCGACGACCTCGCCGCCGGTCAGCTCGCTGCGCAGCGTCTCGACGTCCGTGCGCCGCAGGCGCATCGTGTCGCCTTCGCGGAAGGCGCGAATCTCGCCCTCGGACACGAGGCGCTTGAGCTCTTCTTCCTTGAGGCGCAGCTCCTTGAGGGCCTCTTCGAAGCTGTAGAACTGTTCCTTGTCGGCCACGGAGTTTCCTGCTGGGGGGGAGAGGATCGGGGGAGGCGGTCGGGGGATGACGGGGTGCGCGCGCCGCTTTCGGCCTCAGCGGGCGCTGGTTCGGAAGCCGGTCGCGATCACTTGCCGGGCGTGGCGGCGCCGGCGCGGATCTTGGCGAAGCGCGCTTCGAGCTCCTCGTAGGGATACTGCGAGCGGTCGTTGAAACCCTCGAGCTGCAGGTCGAGGTCGATGCGGCGCGCGCCCACGAGCTTCACGCCCTGCATGCTCTCGGTGCCGCCGGTCGCCTGGTAGATGGCCAGCTGCTTTTTCTGCGTGTCCACGAGATACAGGATCGACGAGCCCGTCAGGTCGATGCCCGTGACCGCGATCATCTGCTCGTTCGAGTCGGCATTGCCGATCGCGGCGACCGGCGTCGTGAACGGGTTCGGGTTCTGCGTGTTCTGAGTGCCCGTGCCCTGCGGCGGAAGAGCGAGCGACGCGCTGCCCGGGAGCGCGAGGCCGACGGCGAGCAGCGCGCTGCCGACGAGCAGCAAGGCGGCTTCACCGTTGAGGATTGAGTTTCGGCGCATGTGGGGTCTCCGGCGGGTGGACGAGCATCCTAGGGACGGCGCACGGCCGGGGCCAGTCCTGGCTGCCCCCCTACCCCGCTCGCGCGGAGCGGTGACACTCGACGGTCGCGCGCCGAGACTCTACCAGCGGGCGAGGTCGCCCGAGATCTCCTCGAGCAGGTCCTTCAGGGTCACGATCCCGACCGGGGCCTCGCGCTCGCCGACGACGGCTAGGCGCTGACCGGCCGCGCGCAGCCGCGCCAGAGCCCGGTCCACGGGCAAGTCCGCCGGGATCGCGGTGAGCGGGCGCAGTCGGTCGAGGACCGGGCAACCCTCGCCGTCGCCCAGGACGTCGAGTTGGTGCACGTAACCCAGGACAGCACCGTTAGCGCCCTCCATCGGTATGCGCGTGTGGACGGAGGCCGCCACCGCGGCGTACTGCGCCGCCGCGTCGACTTCGGTCGAGAGGCGGACCACGTCCTTCCAGGGGACCATGCAGCGCTCGACCGGGATCGAACGCAGCTCGAGCACGTTGCGCGCCATCTCCTCGGCGTGGCTCGGGATCGCGCCGCTCTGGGTGCCTTCGCGCAAGAACCCGAGCACGGTTTCGCGGCCCTGCACCCCGGCGTGGAGATCTCCGGCGCCGCCCGCCGCGCGCGCCGCCCAGCGCGCGACGACCGCGAGGACCTGCACGATCGGCCACAGGACGAGGCGGGCCCCTTCGAGGATCGGCGCCGTGAACCGCAGGCCCGCGTGCGGACGGCGGCGGAAGAGGTCCTTCGGGAAGAGTTCAGCCGTGAAGAAGAAGATCGGGACGAGCACGAGGACCAGGAAGATGTCGACGCCGATGTTCGAGAGCCCCAGCGCGTGCAGCACCGCTTCCGCGCGCCACGTGAGGATCTCGACGCCCAGGCTCACGCCCAGTGCCAGGACGATCACGAGCTGCGTGCGGTCGTGGCTCAACCGTTGGACGATCCGCGCCGAGCGGCTCCCCGAGCGCGCCTCCATGTCGATCCGCACGCGGGAGACGCGGTAGAAGGCCGTCTCTCCGCCGGCGAAGATCGCCGTGCCGAGGACGCAGGCAGCGAGGATCGCGAGCTCGAGCGCCAAGCTCATGCGCGTGCTCCCGCGCGAGGCTCGCGCGCGGTGGGCGCGACCACCGAGAGCTCCACGCTCTCGACGCGACGCCCGCGCACGGCGCACACGGTGATCGACAAGGCTCCGCTCAGGACCGCGTCGCCTTCGCGCGGAATTCGCCCGAGCAACGCGGCGACGAGACCGCCGACGGTCTCGAATCCGGCTGGCACGACCGCGCGGCCGAACTGTTCGTTCCAGTCGCGGATCGAGAGCTCTCCCGACACGCGGAATCGGCCGTCACCCAAGGCTGTGACCTCCGTCGCTTCGCGCTCGCCCTCGACGCGCAGGTCGCCGACGATCTCCTCGAACACGTTCTCGATCGTGACGATGCCGGCCGTCCCACCGTACTCGTCGACGACGACGGCCTCGGCGCTCTGCTCCGCGCGCAGCGTGCGCAGGAGATCGAGGACGCTGGCGATCGCGGGCACGAAGACGACGGGTTGCACCAGGGACTCCAGCGACGCGTCAGGACGCGCGAGGACGTCGCGCAGCCGCACGAGACCCACGACTTCGTCCGCGCCGCCGCGCAGGACGGGCATCCACGTCAGACGCTTCGCGAGCGCGCGCGCGACCTGGAACCAGCGCCGCTCCTCGTCGCGGTCGGAGAGGTCGAGCGCGATCATGTCGACGCGCGGCGTGAGGATCTCGGCCACGCGAATGCCCTCGAGCTCGACGACCTCAGCGAGCAGGTCCGCTTCGCGCACGTCGATGAGACCCGTGCGCGCGCTGTGCTCGAGCACTTCGGCCAGCGTGTCGGCGCTGACGCCGCTCTCGTCGCGCGCTGCGTCGCCGAGCGCGCGCATCCCGAGCGCGAGCGCGCGTTGGAAAATTCGCCGCAGCGGCCTGAGCAGTCTCACGAGCCCGAGCAACGGGCCCGCTGCGAAACGTGCGATCCGCTCGCGCGACTGCAGAGCGACGGCCTTCGGCAGGAGCTCTCCGAAGAGCACCAGGACGAGCAGTGCCGCCGCGGCGAAGAGCAGCGTCTCGTGCGTCTCCGCCTCCGGGACGAGATCGCCAGCGAACGAGAAGAACAGCACGTTGACCGCCAGGTTGCCGAGCAGAACGGTCACGAGCAGCGCCTCCGGATCCGCCAGGAGGCGCGTGACCTTCGCGCTCGCCCGGCGCCGCTCCGCGTCGGCCAGGGAGAACAACGCCGCCTCGCTCGCGCTGAAGAACGCCGAGGCGAGCAACAGGATCGGCATCACGAGGTAGGCCGCGTTCACGACTTCGCGCCCGGCCGTGAGAGTCCGGGTTTCCAGGCCGGCAGCACGATCTCGACGCGCAGGCCGCGGCCGGGTTCGCTCGCGAGATGGACCGTTCCACCGTGCTGATGGACGACCCGGTGCACGATCGCGAGCCCGAGTCCCGTCCCCTTGCCCACGTCCTTCGTCGTGAAGAAGAGGTCCGCGATGCGCGGCAGGTCCTCGGCGGCGACTCCGGGTCCGTCGTCATCGACGACGACCTGCACGGAATCCGAGTCGCCGGAGAGGCGCACTTCGATCCGTCGGCCGCGCTTCGCGTTCGCCGGATCCTCGAGCGCGTCGAGTGCGTTGACGAGGAGGTTCAACACCGCTTGTCCGAGCTCGTGCGCCTCACCGAGGACCGGTGGCAGCGCACGCAACGCTTCGACGGACGCGTCGCCAGTGCGCCCGGCCGCGTCGGAGATTCGGATCGTCACCCCCAGCTCCGCCGCGCGGTGCTGCACGAGCGCGATCGCGTCGGCGACCGGCTCGACGATCGAGAGCGGCACGGCGCGCGCCGTGCGCGGTGTGAAGCGCAGGAGCTGCCCGACCGTGGTGCGGATGCGTTCGAGTCCGGAACGCAGGAGCCCGTGGTACTGCGCGCGCTTCGCCGACGTGAGCTGCCCGCCTTCGAGCGCATCCACGGCGTTGAGGAGTCCGCCCAGCGGATTGTTGATCTCGTGCGCGATCCCCGCGGCGAGCTCGCCCGTCGCCGCGAGCCGCCGCTGCGTCATCGCCGCGGCTTCGGCGCGCCGGACTTGTTCCGTCGCCTCGTGGACCTCGCGCGCGCGGCGCGCGTCGAAGCCCTCGATCTGGCCGGCCATCACGTCGAAGGTGCGGATGAGGTCGCCCATCTCGCCGGCTCCCGGTCCGGGACCGGCGCGCGCCGAGAGCTCACCGGCGGCGAGTCGTCGCGAAGCCGCCGCGAGTCGTCCGACCGGATCGAGCACGGACCGCCGCAGGATCCAAGCCGTGGCCAGCGTGATGAGCGCCGTCGAGATCAGGAAGCCGGGCAACAGGAGCTCGAACGGGCTCGCGGGCGGCTCGAACGGCGCCAGCGCGAACCAGCATCCGCCCCACACGACTCCGTCCACGTCCCGGATGGGCACAGCGGTCCCGCCCTGGCTGGGACGCGGCGATTCGTCCTCGATCGCGCGCGCGATGTCGGCCAGCACCGTCTGCTCGTCCGTCGACTCCGATCGCCGCAAGCGCCCGAGCGGGTTCAACCAGGCACCGCGCGGCTGGATCCGGCCGCGTCCGTCGACGCCGAGGTTCCGGCCGACGATGAGCGCGTCGTCGAAGTAGCGCCACAGTTGCCAGTCGAGGATCGTCGCGACGCGGATGCCGCCCTCCTGGTCCACGGTGGACTGGAGCCGCTCGAAGAGGACGCGCGACGCCTCGGCCAGGTTGCGTTCGTACTCGACGCGCAGCTGGGATTGGATCTCGCGGGTCGCGATCCAGAACGAGGCCCCGAACACGACCAGGTTGACGGTCGTCACGATCGCCAGCACCCGAACGCGCAGCGAGAGCTTCATGCGGGCTCGCGTTGCGGTTCGAGGGGCGGCTGGGCGACTGGTTCAGGCATTCCCGATGGTGTTCATGATCTCGAGGAGCGGCAGGAACAGCGCGACGACGATGAAGCCGACGAACGCGGCGACGACGATCAAGAGCAGCGGCTCGATGATCTTGAAGATCGAATCGATCTGGCGGTCGACTTGCACTTCGTAGGCGTCCGCGACCTTGAGCAGCATGCGGTCCAGCTCGCCGGTCGCCTCGCCGACGTCGACCATGTTCACCACGAGGTCGTCGAAGAGTCCGGTCTCGCCCATCGGGCGCGCGATGCCTTCGCCCTCGCGCACGGTGCGACGGATCGACTCGACGCCCTCGGCCAAGACTTCGTTGCGCGTCGCGTCGCGCACGATGCCCAGCGAGTCGAGGTGCGGCACGCCGGCTTGCACGAGCGTGCCGAAGTTGCGCGTGAACGCCGCGATCAAGGCCTTTTTGAGCAGTGGACCGAACAGCGGGAGTTGCAGGTAGATCTTGTGGACGCGGTAGCGGTAGGGCTGACTGCGCCGAACCGCCAACACGTGGGCCACGATCAGGACGAGGGGCAGGCCGAAGACCACGTACCAGCGATCGACGGTGAAGCGCGACACGTCGAGCAGGATCTGCGTCATCCGCGGCAATTGGATGCCGAACGAGCTGAAGATCTCCTCGAAGCGCGGGATGATGAACACGATGACGGCCGCGATGACGAGCACGGCGACCGACACGATCACGCTGGGGTAGATCGTGGCGTTCTTGATCTTCGCCTTGATGTTCTCGACGGACTCCTGGTACTTCGCCTGGCGCTCCAGGACGGTGCCGAGCACGCCGCCGGCCTCGCCGGCGCGCACCATGTTCGCGTAGAGGCGGTCGAAAGCCTGCGGATGCTTCTCGAGCGCTTCCGACAGCGGCGTGCCCGACGTCACGTCCTCGACGACGTCCTGCAGCACGGCCTTGAACGGCCCGGGCCGCATCTGCCCTTCGAGGATCGTGAGCGCCTTCACGATCGGAATCCCCGCGTCGATCAGCGTCGCGAGCTGCACCGTGAAGTCGGTCACCTGACGCGGACGCACGCGGCCGCGCGGCCGACGCGGCGCGGCCGCACCGTCGTCGCCACTGGCGGTGTTTTGGGCGGCGGCGCGCGGTGCTGCTCGTTGGATCTTCTTGGCCATCCTGAAGTGGTTCCGAACTAGCGCGCCGTCTCGCGCAGGACTTCCTCGATCGTCGTCTTGCCTGCGAGCATCGCCTGAACGCCCACGTCGCGCAGCGAGCGCATCCCCGCGCGCACGGCGGCGGCGCGGATCTCCCCCGTCGACGCGCGCCGCAGGATCGCGGCCCGGATCTCCTCGCCGACGTGCAGGATCTCGAAGATCCCGGTGCGCCCGCGGTAGCCCGTGTGGTGGCAGCGCGCGCAACCCTTGCCGAACCAGAAGGGCTTGCCGCGCACGAGTTCGGCGTCGGGCCCGAGCTCCATGATGAGGTCCTCGTCGGGCTCGTAGCGCTCCTTGCAGCCGTCGCAGATCGTGCGCACGAGCCGCTGCGCCACCACCGCCTCGAGCGTCGCCGTGATGAGGAACGGCTCGACGCCCATGTCGACGAGGCGCGTCACCGTGCTCGGCGCGTCGTTCGTGTGCAGAGTCGAGAACACCGTGTGCCCGGTGAGGCTCGCTTCGACCGCGACCGAAGCGGTCTCGCCGTCGCGGATCTCGCCGATCAGGATCTTGTCCGGGTCCTGGCGCAACACCGTGCGCAACACCGATGCGTAGGTCACGCCGATGTCGTCGTGGATCGGCACCTGCACGACGCCTTCGATGTCGTACTCGACCGGGTCCTCGACCGTGATGATCTTCAGGTCGGGCTGGTTCGCCTCCTGCAGCATCGCGTAGAGCGTCGTGGTCTTGCCCGAACCCGTGGGGCCGGTCACGAGCACGATGCCGTGCGGCAGACGCGTGAGCCGCGTGAGCTGTTCGCGGTCCACGGCCTCGAGGCCCAGCGCCACGAGGTCGAGGCTCACCGCGCTGCGGTCGAGCACGCGCAGCACGCAACCTTCGCCCGAGACGCCCGGGATCGACGCGACGCGCAGGTCCACGGGCCGACCGTCGATCGCGAGCTCGATGCGCCCGTCCTGCGGCATGCGTGTCTCCGCGATGTCGAGGTCGGCCAGCACCTTGATGCGCGCGATCAAGGGCGAGGCGAGGTGCGCGGGCGGCGCCTCGATCTCGTACAGCGATCCGTCCACGCGGTAGCGGATGCGCAAGCTGCCCTCGAAGACCTCGAAGTGCACGTCGCTGGCGCGGTCTTGGATCGCGCGGTGCAGGATCGAGTTGAGCAGTCGCACGACCGGCCCGCTCTTCGCGGCCGACTGCACGTCGCCGCCGGACACGGCGCGCGCGGCGTCGCGGATCGCGTCGGCGAGCGTGCCCTCGGGTCCGTAGTGCTCGAGCACCCGGGCCTTGATCTGCGCGGCGTCGGCCAGCGCGGCGCGCACCTCGATCCCCTTCTGGAAGCGCAAGTCCTCGAGCACCGACGTGTTCAGCGGATCCGCGATCGCGACGACGAGGGTCTTGCCCTCCATGCGCAGCGGGAGCACGCCGTACGCGTGCGCGGAGCTCGCGTCCACGAGCGCGAGCGCGGCCTTCTCCGGCACGACGCGCGACAGGTCGACGGCCTCGAGCCCGGCTTGCTCCGCCAGCGCGCGCGCGATTTGCGCCGTGGTCGCGTGGCCGAGTTGAACGAGGCACTGGCCGATCAATCCGCCGTGCTTGCGCTGCTCGGCCAGCGCTTCCTGGACCTGGCCCTCCTTGACGACGCCCTGCCCCTTCAGCACCTGGCCGAGGAGTCGCCGTCCCGCGCCGCCCGCGGGCCCGGAATTGGAGGGCGCGCCCGGTGTCACAGCCGCGCCTCCAGGTCCTTGTCGTCCTGCGCCGCGTCGATCGCGATCTCGCGCGAGATGAGGCCCTTCTTGTGGAGCTCGAGCAGGTAGTCGTCGAGCGTGACCATCCCGAGTTTGCGCGACGTCTGCATCGTCGAGCTGATCTTGTTCGTCTCGTTCTTGCGGATCAGGTTCGCGATGGCCGCGTTCATGATCATGATCTCGAACGCGGCGATGCGGCCCGTGCCGTCCTTCTTCGGCAGGAGGACCTGGCTGATGACGGCCAGGAGCGCCACCGAGAGCTGCGCGCGGATCTGCTCCTGCTGATTCGCCGGGAATGCATCGATGATGCGGTTCACCGTGCGCGCGGATCCGGTCGTGTGCAGCGTGCCGAACACGAGGTGGCCGGTCTCAGCGGCGGTGATCGCGGCCGAAATCGTCGCGAGATCGCGCATTTCACCGAGCAAGATGACGTCCGGGTCCTGGCGCAGGACGCGGCGCATCGCCTCGGGAAAGTCGGGCACGTCCGTGCCGACTTCGCGCTGGGTCACGAGTCCCTGCTTGTGCCCGTGGAAGTACTCGATCGGGTCCTCGATCGTGACGACGTGCCGATCCATCGTCTGGTTGATCCAGTCGATGAGCGTCGCCAGCGTCGTCGTCTTGCCCGAACCCGTGGGACCGGTCACGAGGATCAGCCCGCGCGGCTTGCGCAAGAGCGGCTTGATGACCTCGGGCAGCCCGATCTCGTCGAACGTGAGCAAGCGATTGGGGATGAGGCGCAACACCGCCGACGTGCGGCCGCGCTGACGCAACACGCTGACGCGGAACCGGTCGCCACCGGTGTGCGGGAGGCCGAAGTCGGTCGTTCCGATCTCCTGCACTTCGGCCCAGTTCGCGTCCGAGCACAGCTCGCGGCACAGCGCGAGGCACGCGGCGTCGTCTAGGACCTCTTCGGAGAGCGACACGAGATCGCCCTTGATCCGCGCCACGGGTGGCCGGCCCGGGTTCAGGTGCAGGTCGGAGGCTTTCCGTGCCACACACAGGCTCATCAGTTCGCGCACGCTCTTCGTCACGGTCGGGGCATTCCCTTCTCAAAGATCCTCGCCCGCGGCGAGCCTCGTCACACGCACCACCTCGTTCATGCTCGTGTCGCCGCGCAGCACCTTGCGCGCGCCGTCCGTGACGAGCGGCCGCAGGGCGCCGCTCGCCGCCGCACGCTGGCGGACCGCCTCGAGTCCCCCGCCTTCGAAGACGAGCTCGCGGATCGCGGGGTCCATCTCGAGCAGCTCGAACACCGCGATGCGGCCGCGGTAGCCCGAACCTTCGCAGGCGCGGCAGCCGCGAGCGCGGCGGAATTTGCGGCCGGCGACGAGCTTCGGCTCGAAGCCCAGCGCGCGCAGTTCGGCTTCCGACGGCACGTATTCCTCGGGGCATTCGCGGCACAAGCGCCGCACGAGGCGCTGGGCGATGACGGCCTGCACCGAGGCGGATACGAGGAACGGCTGCACGCCGATGTCCACGAGGCGCGTCAACGCGGATGGCGCGTCGTTCGTGTGCAAGGTCGAGAACACGAGGTGTCCCGTGAGCGCCGACTGGATCGCGATCTCGGCCGTCTCCTTGTCGCGGATCTCGCCCACGAGGATGACGTTCGGCGCGGCGCGCAGCATCGCCTTGAGGATGCGCGCGAACGTGAGCCCGATCTTCGCGTTGACCTGAACCTGATTGATCCCGCTGATGTGGTACTCGACCGGATCCTCGGCCGTGATGATCTTCACGTCGGGCCGATTCAGCTCCGTGAGCGCGCCATAGAGCGTCGTCGTCTTGCCCGAACCGGTGGGCCCCGTCACGAGCACGATCCCGTTCGGCCGGCGGATCTGACGCCGGAACCAGCGGTAGTCGTCGTCCTCGAAGCCCAGCTCTTTCAGGCTGATCAGGGACCGCGAGCGGTCGAGCAGACGCATCACGATCGTCTCGCCGTGGCTCGAGGGGAGGATCGAGCAGCGCACGTCGATCTCGCGGCCCTCGATCGTCAGGCCGATGCGACCGTCCTGCGGCTTGCGGCGCTCGGCGATGTCCATCGAGGCCATGATCTTCAAGCGCGAGACCAGCGGCGCGTGCAGGTGCAGCGGGTGCTCCGCGATGTCGCGCAGCATCCCGTCCACGCGGAAGCGCACGCGCACGGCAGTCCGGCCGGGCTCGATGTGGATGTCGCTCGCGCGCGCTTCGAGCGCCTGCTGGAACGTGCGCGTGACCAGGCGGACGATCGGCGCGTCGCTCTCCGCGTCGCCATCCTCGACCTTCATCGAGCGCGCAACCGACGTGTCGGTGGGCGCCGCCCCGTAGTACTTGGCCAACGCGCGCTTCAGGGCTGAGGGCGTCGCCAGCGCGGCCGCGACGTCGATGCCGAGCGCGAAGCGCAGCTGGTCCACGAGGATGCGCTTCGTCGGATCCTCGATCGCGACGACGAGACGGCCGGCCTTCTCGAGCACGGGCACGAGCCCCTGGTCGCGGGCCATCTCGGCCGGGACGCGCGCCAGGACCTCGGGCGCGATGCGGCCCTTGTCGAGGTCGACGAAGGGCAGTCCCTGTTCCTTCGCGAAGGTCCGGTAGAGGGTGACCTCGTCGACCAGCGCCAGCTTCACGAGCGCCTCGACCAGGCTCAGACCGCCGTTGCGCTGGTAGGCCTGGGCTTCGCGCAGCGCGGCTTCGGTGAGCGCGCCCGAAGCGACCAGCATCTCGCCGAGGGTCTGGGACACGTGGGGGGGCAGCTTCGTGCGGACGTGCGGGACGGGCAGCCCGTGGAAGTGGTCAGACCACGACTGCTAGGGCCCGACACGCGGGTCGGTAACGTACAAAACGAGCGACCGCCGCGCGCCTGTGGAGGCGGGGCACTCCGGCCGCGGAGGGGTCGGTGACGAGTCGTACGGCGCCTCGGCTTCCGGCTTCGAGTCGTACGGTGCCTGGAACGACCCCGACACTTTCCGCCCGGAGCGCAAGGCGCTCCGGGCGGAAAGTGTCGGGGTCGTTCCAGGCACCGTACGACTCGAAGCGCCTTGCGCTCCGGGCGGAAAGTGTCGGGGTCGTTCCAGGCACCGTACCCGCTTACGCCTTTCGACTACTTGGGCGCCGGAGCGCCCGCCGTCGGAGCAGCCGACGTCGCGGCGCCGCCGCGGCACACGCCCGTGATCGGAATCTTGATCTCGGGCTTGTCGGGGTGGCCGAGCTTCAGGACCAGCATGCCGCTGAAGCTGCCCGAGAGCGTGTCCGGCAGGCCGTTCAGCGTGACTTCGACGTCCACCGCGTTCTCGTTCGCGACGGGACGCACGACGGCGGTGAAGTTCTTCGAGAACTCCCACTCGGACGTGTCGCGGCCCTGGATCGACACTTCGGGCGCTGTCAGCTTGAAGTCGCCGTCGTGGCTCGTGACGCGCACCGTGCGCGCCATCGTCTGGCCCGGGCGGATGAGACCCAGCGAGACGAACTGCGGGTTGAACGAGATGGCGCCCGTGACGCGCGCCATGATCGTCGCTTGCACTTCGTACGCCGGCATCGCGCCGTTCGGCATCTTCTCGCCGCCGGGGATCGCCATGTCGCTCTTGAGCTGGACCGAGTAGGCCAGGCTGCCTTCGACGAGGCCCGGGCCGGCGGTCGCGACGAGTTCCCAACGCGTGGCCTTGCCCTCGGCGTCCTCGTCGAGAGCCTTGAGGTCGACCTTCAGGCCTTGCGGCATGTTGTCCTTGACCGCGTCGAGCTTGACGCGCTGGCCCTTGGCCGTCGTCACCGTCAGCTTGTCCGTCGCCGTGTCCTTCTGCGACAGGTTCTGGAAGTTGATGCTCGGCGGATTGACCGTGAAGAACGGCTCGACGTCAGCTTCCAACGACAGGATCGTCTGGCCGCGCGGGTCGTTCGTGAACATGTTGATCTTGCTGCCCGCGTGACCGCGCTTGTTCTGCGTGTGCAGCGTGGCCGCGATCTCGATCTTGCGGCCGGGGGGCAGGGGCTTCCCGTATTGGTAGGGCACCATTTGGCCCTCGCCGTCCTGCGCCATGATCTGCGCGACCGTGCAACCGCAGGTCGGCTTGGCCTGCTTGATGATCAGGTCCTCTTCACCCGAGGACTGCATCGCGAACTTGTGGTTCAGGACGTCGCCCTGCATGACCTTGCCGAAGTTGATCGTGTCCGATCCGAACTCGTAGGTGATGCGCGCCTTCGAGTTGGGGTCCGTGTCCATCAGCGGATCGGCGGCGCCCTTGGCGGCCAGAGCCTTGGCCTCCATGGCCTTCTGCGTCTCGGCCTTGATCTGCTCGGGGCTCTTCAGCTCCGGCTTCGGCGCTTGACCGGCCTGCGTGGCAGCGACGTCGGTCCCAGCCTTCAGCGCGGATTGCGTAGCCGCCGCGGCCGCGGCGGAAGAGGTGGCGGTGGCCTGCTCGACCTTCTGCCCCGCATCCTGGGCGACGGCGGCGGCTTGCGCGCTGGCGCTCTGCACCGCGCTGGCCGTCTTCTCGGCGGCTTGGTTCACGGTCCCGGCTGCTCGGTCGAGGGCGGCCTGCGCCTCCGACTTCGGCGCGGCCGGCGCGCTGGCCGTCTGCACGGGGGTGGCGGTCTTGGGCGATTCGCTGCACCCGGGCAGCAGGGCGGCCACGGCGACAAGCGCGCCAGCGGCGAGGAGGCGGCGCGTGATGACGCCTTGCATGAGGGCTTTGAGCAGCATGATTCGTTCTCCGGTGGAGGGCCGAGGGTAGCCCGGCTGGATGACGCACGCCACTACGCAATGGCCGGGTAAGGGTTGGCCCGAAGATCGTGCGCGCCTGGAATTCCTGGCCATGAGAGGTGCGCGGAGCGCCTGGAGCCGCGGCGCGCGACGAGCACACTCGGGACGGCCGCTTGCTAGGCTCCGCGCGTGGGGCGATTCCTCTCTTCGGCCGCCGGCGCAATCGCCTGGACCCTGCTCTTCCCCGCTTGCGTGTGCCCGCCCGAGGCGGCCGACGTACTGGCCGTCGGTTTTCGCACGCCCGAACAGGCTTTCCGGACGTTCCAGACCGCCACGCGGCTCGACGACCCCGACCTGGAGCTGCGCTGTTTCTCGCTCGGTTTCCGTGAGCGCAATCAGATCTCGCAGCTGACCTGGCGAGAAGCGCGCGCCGAGCTCTACGCGAAGAAGCCCTGGCTCCGCGCCGGCATCGTCGGGGCCGAAATCGTCGACAGCCAGCCCGAGGGCGGTGCGGTCCGCCTGCGCGTCGACACGGCCGGTGGGGACTACGTCGTCGTGCTGGTGCGCGAGGACTTCGCCGAAGCCTGGACCGGAGCCGAGCGCGTGCTCGATCAGGAGCTCGCCTGGCGCACGGAAACGGGGGTCCAGAAGGGCGAGGGCGAGGGACGATGGGTCTTCGGGCGCACGAAACTCCCGCCCGGGATCGCGGCCGCCGAACTCACCGAAATGCGCTTCGGGCGGGAGTGGAAGATCGACGAGGTCGGCGAGCTCGCCGACCTCGGGCAGCAAGAATCCGGAAAGGCCCCACCCCATCGTGCCCAAGCACCGCGCCCCGTCGCCGAAGACTGAACGATTCCCCGCGCGACGCGCGGCGAGCCACGTCTATTCCTTCGGGCCGGAAGGCGCCGACGGCGACCGCACACTCAAGGACCTGCTGGGCGGGAAGGGCGCGAACCTGGCCGAGATGTGCAAGCTCGGGCTTCCGGTCCCGCCGGGCTTCACGATCTCGACCGCGGTGTGCACGCACTGGTACGCGCACGGCCGCAAGCTTCCCGACGGTCTCGAGCGCGACGTCGAACTCGCGCTGGCGCGCATCGAGAAGACGGTCGGGCGCAAGCTCGGCGACAGCGCGGATCCGCTGCTCGTGTCGGTGCGCAGCGGCGCGCGCGTTTCGATGCCCGGGATGATGGACACGGTCCTGAACCTCGGACTCAACGCGCGCACCGTCGAAGCCTTGTCGCGCACGTCGGGCAACCCGCGCTTCGCGTGGGATGCGTACCGACGTTTCGTGGGCATGTACAGCGACGTCGTGCTGGGCCTCAAGGCGCACGGCGAGAAAGCTCAGGATCCGTTTCGCGCCGAGCTCGAGCGCGTCAAGCGCGAGCGCGGCGCGAAGCTCGACACGGACCTGTCGGCCGAGGATCTGCGACAGCTCGTCGCGCGCTACCTCGAGATCGTGAAGGAGCGCACGGGCCGGTCGTTCCCCACCGATCCGCGCGAGCAGTTGTGGGGCGCGATTTCGGCCGTTTTCCGCTCGTGGAACAACGAGCGCGCGATCGCCTACCGCGGCCTCAACCACATCCCGTCGGCGTGGGGCACGGCCTGCAGCGTCGTCGCGATGGTGTTCGGCAACCTCGGCCCCGACTCGGGTACGGGCGTCGCGTTCACGCGTGACCCGGCGACGGGCGAACGCAAATTCGTGGGCGAAGTGCTCATGGACGCGCAGGGCGAAGACGTCGTCGCCGGGTTGCGCACGCCCGATCCGCTCGCGACGCTCGCCGCGCGCTCGCCCAAGGCCTGGAAGGAACTCGTCGCGATCCAGGCGCGGCTCGAGTCGCACTACCGCGACATGCAGGACATCGAGTTCACGATCGAGCGTGGGCGCTTGTGGGTATTGCAGTGCCGCAGCGGCAAGCGCACGGGCACGGCCGCGGTGCGCATCGCCGTCGACCTCGTGGGCGAGAAGGTGATCACGAAGGCGGAAGCGCTGCTGCGCGTCGAGCCGGCGTCGCTCGATCAGCTCTTGCAACCCGTTTTCGACACGGCGGCGCTGACAGCCGCTCGATCCTCCGGACGCCGGCTGACGAAGGGGCTCAACGCCGGTCCGGGCGCCGCTTCGGGACCGATCGCGTTCACCCCGACGCGCGCGATCGAGCTCGCGAAGCGCGGACAGCGCGCGATCCTCACGCGGATCGAGACCTCGCCCGACGACATCCTGGGCATGCAGGCGGCGACCGGCATCCTGACGGCGCGCGGCGGCATGACGAGCCACGCCGCGCTCGTCGCGCGCCAGATGGGACGCGTGTGCGTGGCCGGCGCGGGCGAACTCGAGATCGACTACGGCGCGGGCACGATGACCGTGCGCGGTCGCACGCTGCGCGAGGGCGACTGGATCAGCATCGACGGCTCGACGGGCGAGGTCTACGAAGGCCAGCTCCCGACCGGCTCGTCCGACGTGATCGCCGTGCTGCTCGACGGCGCGAAGCCGAAGAAGAGCTCGATCTGGCCGGCCTACAAGCAACTGCTCGCGTGGGCCGACGCCGCACGAACGATGGGCGTGCGAGCCAACGCCGACCAGCCCGATCAGGGCCGCGCGGCCGTCGCATTCGGCGCCGAGGGCATCGGACTGTGTCGCACGGAGCACATGTTCTTCGGCGAGGGCAAAATCGAGCTCGTGCGCGAGATGATCCTCGCCGAGACTTCCGAGGAACGCGTGCGCGCGCTCAAGAAGCTCATGCCGCTGCAGCGCGCCGACTTCGCCGGTCTTTTCCGCGCGATGGCGCCGCGGCCGGTGACGATCCGCAGCCTCGATCCGCCGCTGCACGAGTTCCTGCCGCACGACGACGTGGCGGTCGCAGCTGTCGCGAAGCACCTCGGCATCGCGACCGAGCGCGTGCGCGACAAAGCGGAGGCGTTGCGCGAGCAGAATCCGATGCTCGGCCTGCGCGGCTGCCGCCTCGGGATCCTGTATCCCGAGATCACGATCATGCAGGCGCGCGCGATCTTCGAAGCCGCGTGCGACGTCGCCGCCGAGACCGGCAAAAAGCCCAAGGTCGAGATCATGATCCCGCTGGTCGGCACGCGCGCCGAGCTCGACCTGCAAGCCGAGGTCGTGCGCACGACGGCCGAGGAAGTCTTCGCCGCGCGCAAGCAGCGCATCCCCTACCTCGTGGGCACGATGATCGAGCTCCCCCGCGCGGCGCTCGTCGCGGGCGACATCGCGAGAACGGCCGAGTTCTTCTCGTTCGGCACGAACGACCTGACGCAGACGACGTTCGGGATCAGCCGCGACGACGGCGGCCGGTTCGTGCCCGAATACGTGGAGCGCGGTGTCCTCGACGACGATCCGTTCACGACGCTCGACCGCGACGGCGTGGGGCGCCTGATGCGCATCGCCTGCGCCGAGGGCCGCGCGACGCGCGAGGATCTCAAGCTGGGCATCTGCGGCGAGCACGGCGGCGATCCGCGCTCGATCGAACTGTGCCACGAACTCGGGCTCGACTACGTGTCCTGCTCACCCTTCCGCGTGCCGCTCGCGCGCCTCGCGGCGGCGCAGGCAGCGTTGAAGTCGAAGGCCTGACCGAAGCTGCATGGACATCGGTGTCAGTTGGATCCGTCCGCGCTTGGACGGATCCAACCGACACCTTCATCAATGCAACGTGCGCTTGTCTTCGAGCCCGTCCAGGATCCGCAGCACGAGCCGCGTCACGCGCTGGATTTTGTCGTAGTCGAGCTTCTCGGGGTCGTCGCCGGGCTGGTGGTAGTCCTCGTGCACGTCGGAGAAGAGGAACATCACCGGGATGCCGAGCTTCGCGAACATGTAGTGGTCGCTGCGCTCGTAGTACTTGTCCGCGCTCTCGAGCTTCGGGAAGCCTTCGAGCGGCGCGAGCTTTTCCGCGATCCGGACCAGGTCGTTGTAGTCCTTGGGGCGGTCGTTCGTCGGCGTGACGAGCAGCTTCTCGGGCCCGTTCCGGCCGACCATGTCGATGTTGATGTTCGCGACGGGCCGGACGCCCTCGGGGAACCAGGGATTCTCGCTGAAGGCCTTCGAGCCCCACAGGCCCTTCTCCTCGCCCGAGACCCAGATGATCATCACCGAGCGCTTGAGCGGCCCGTACTCGGACAGCGCCTCGGCGACCGCGAGCATGAGGCTCGTCCCCGAGCCGTTGTCGTCGGCGCCGTTGTGGATCTCGCCCTTGCTGTTCGTGCCCACGTGGTCGTAGTGCGCGCTGAGGATGATGCACTCCTTCGACAGCTCCGGGTCGCTGCCGGGCCAGAAGCCGCACACGTTCTCGACCTGGATCTTCCCGCCGTCCCCGGCCAGCTTGCGCGTCTCCGTCAGCGCGAAGCCGAGTTCCGCGCCCTTCGCCGGCACTGCCGGCTTCTGCACGGCGCTCAGCAGCGATTCGACGGCGGTGCGCGTCATCAGGACCGTCGGGAACGGTTCGCGCGGCGCGCGCTCGGCCTCGTCGTCCTTGTCCTTCGTGCTGGGCTTCGCCGGCCACGCGATCGAGCCCTTGCGCAAGCGTTCGAGCGTCGGCGCGAAGCGCTGCGCGTAGTCCTCGCCCGTGTAGTGCGGCGCGGGCGTGACGATCACCCCCTTGGCCTTCGCTCGGCGCGCCGCGCGCGACACCTCGCGCACTTCCGCGCCGTCGTCGAACACGAGCGCCCACTTGCCCTCGACCTTCGCGGACTCGAGATCCGACTTGGAGCCGTCGCCGGCGAACACGACGGGCGCGGAAGCACTGAGCTCGGTGACGTCGAAGGGCGACGTGAGGAAGTAGTCGGTGCCGAGGCGCAGGGATCCGCCGGCGGCCTTCTGGGCGTCTCCGCCGACCGTCCAATCGATGCGCGACGCAGTCTCGTCGAGCACCTTGTGCTCCAGCGGGTACTCGTGGAAGTAACCCTCCTTCGCGCCCGGCTTCCACCCCAGCCGCTCGAGGCGCGAGCGCAAGAAGCGCGCGGCGACCTTCAAGCCCTCGCTGGGCGTGTCGCGACCGGCGAGATCGTCGCTGGCGATGAAGTAGACGTCGGTCTTGATCTCGTCGGCGCTGACCGTGGCCAGCGCCTTCATCATCCTCGGACTCGTCGGATCCGCGCGGTTCGCGGCCGGTGCGCCGGTGACCGTCGTGGTCGGCGCGGAGAGAAGGAGCGCGGAAGCGACGAGGAGAGAAGTCGGAGTCAGCATGGAGACAAGATAGGGGTCCGACGCGGCCCGGGCCGTACGAATCCGGTTCAGCGTGCTTTCCCCGGCCCGTCGAGGCTGCGCGAACGCAAGAGCTGGATCGTGGACTGCCCGACCCGCTCCAAGAGCGGCGCCAGACCCTGCTCGCCCTCCAGGCGCTCGAGGTCGTCCAAGTTCGCCCGGCACCACGGGCAGCGCATGTCGTCGAGGTGGAAACGCACGAACGACGACGGTCCCTCGGGCAGGGTCGAGGCCAGGTAACGCGCCAGCCAATGTCGGGCGGGACAGCTCGCGCGGCCCTCGACCCAGGCCGACTTCACGTCCAGATCGAGGCCCTCCTCCTGTTCCAGGGCGACGCCGACTTGCGCCATGAGCTCGCGGTCGTCGCCGCGCTCGAGCGCGATCTCGCGCAGGCGCTTCAGCGCGCGGAACTTGATGCCCGCGACCGTCGATTCGTCACGCAAGCCGAGCCGCGTCCAGACGTCGCGGTTGCGCCAGCCCGCGGCGAGCAGCGCCTCGACCACGATGAGGCGTTGGAATTCGCCCTGGGCCCACGTCTCCTGCACCCACAGGCGCACGAGCTCGCGTAGCACGCGCGAGCCCTCGCGCTCGAGGTCGTTGCGCCGGGCGATGCGGCTCGGCGTTTCGTCGTCGATGACGAGGTCTTCGACGGAAGGCCGCGCGTCGTCGCCGTCGATCCCTCCGCCGAGCGTCAGCGGCTTGTGCTTCCGCTGGTGATCGATGACGCGGTTGCGACAAATGCCGAAGAGGAATTGCTCGAACGTGTAGGCCGGATCGTAGAGCCGGATGCCGCGCACCGCTCCGAGGAAGACCTCTTGCACCACGTCCTCGCGCGCGTCGCGATCCGGGATGCGTCGCGCGACGTACGCGAGGAGTCGGCCGCAGAAAGCGCGCTCGACCGCGAGCCATTCGGCGTCGTCGAGCGCGACGAGCCGCGCGATGTCGGGAGTCCAGTCGCTCACGGTCGATCAGCCTCCCTGCGAGCCGCTCAAGAGGAAGTACGCGATCAGCGTGGTCACGCCGCCGAGCAAGGCCAGGAACACGGCGAAGAGACCGAGGCGCACGGCGCGCCCGAGCAAGCGCCCGATCCCGCTACGCACCGGATTGCCGCCGCGCACGACCGCTCTCTTCGCGACGCCGAACAGCCAGCGCGTGAGCGACAGGAAGACTTCGAGCGCGAGCAAGGCCGTCGCCGCCAGAGTGCCGAGCCAACCTCCGGGTACCGGCGGCGGCACGGGGATCGTCGCCGCGAGGTCGGTGGCGAGCGCGAGCTGCGGCGTTGCGTCGTTGAGCGTGTGCAGGCTCAAGATGTCCGACTCGGCGCGCTGCCTCGCCTCGGTTCGCGCCAGCGCGAGCGCGTGGCGCACGAACGCGGTCGACTCGTCCAAGGCCGGGTCCGCGGCGTTCGCCGCCGACGGAGCGGCCCACGATTCGACGGGGTTCGCAGGCGTGGGAGTATCCGCGTCGCGCGCGGCCGCGCTCGCACTCGACTGCGGCGCGCGCGCGCCGGGAACCGGAGTCTGCGCGCCGCTCGACCGCGGCGGCGGCGAGGCGCTGCTTCCCGACGCGCGCGGCGGAACCGGCAGAACCGGCGTGGGCGGCGGAACCGGCGTCGTGCGGAGTCCGTCCCACACGCCGCGCGCGACCTCGACGGCGCCGCGCGTGAGCTCGGCCGCGGTCAGGCGTGCTTCGCTGCGCGGCGTCGGCGGCTCCGCCGCGCGCGTCGGCGATGTCGGCGGTGGCGAGCCGCCCGTGCTGGGCGGTATCCGCGCCGAATCACCGATGCGCGCCGTGTGCCCGAGCGCCGTGAGTACGTCGGCGACGCTCGCGTAGCGGTCCTCCGGCTTCAAGCGCAGGCATCCGATCACGATCGGCTTCAAGCGCGCTGGAAATCCCGCCGGAAATGGCGGCGGACGATCGTCCTCGCGCACATGGAACGCGCCCGGGATCGGCGCTTCGTACGGGATCCGCGCCGCGAGGCACTCGTACAGGATCACGCCCAGCGAATAGAGATCCGCGCGATGGTCCGCGCGATTCTTGAGCATCTCGGGCGCCATGTACTGCGGCGTCCCGCGCCCGAACGAGAGCGTCGAGCGCCCGTCGGTCATCATCTTCGAGAGTCCGTAGTCGCCGACGCGCGCGACGTCGCCCTTCAGGAACACGTTGCTCGGCTTGAGATCGAAGTGCACCAGCCGCCGGTCGTGCAGCGCGAGCACGCCGCGGCACACCTGCACGAAGTAGAGCAGTGTCGACGCCTCGTCGAGCGCGCCCTGCTTCAAGCGCCGCGCGAGCGTGTCCTCGCCCGCGTAGCCCATGATCAGGTACGGCACGCCAGCCGCTTCGCCCATGTCCTCGATCGAGACGAGGTTCGGATGGTCGAGCGCGGCGAAGTGGCGCACCTGCTCGAGCTCGCGCATCGCGGCGTCGCGCTGGTCGTCGCCGTCGATCTTCAGGAACTTGATCGCGTAGCTCTTGCCGATCGAAGCCTTGCGCGCCTTGTAGACCTCGCCGAACGCGCCGCCGCCGAGCCGGTTGTGGATCTCGTATCCCGGCACGAAGTCGGGTTCGCGAAAGCGCGCGTAGAAGACTTCCCAATCCATGGCGGGGGCCGAACCCATCGTAGGGTCGCGCGGTCAGTGCTCCAACGACGGCTCGGCCGGCCGGAAGATCAGAGCGAACGGCGGCTTTCCCGCGCCGCGCGCGCGCGCGACGAGCGTCGCCTGGAGAGCGAGCGGGAGCGCGAGACGCGCCTCGGGCTCGCCTCCCGCGCGCGGACTTGGGCCGACGCCGGCGAGGCAGCGCACGCTGAGGCTCGCGCCCAGGGGCACGCCGTCGACGGCGAGCTCGATCTCGTGCTCGAGGCCCGCGACCGGGATCGTGCGCGCCGCACTGGCGCCGATGCGCGCGCGACCGCCGGGTCCGGGCGGAAGGAGGAGGACGCGCGGCGCGCCGAGACACTCGATCTCGCCCGCGAGCTCGAGTCGGGCCGCGCTCGACCCGCGCTCGCGGGCGACGAAGCGGAACGCGAGGTTCGCCGCGAGTCGCACGACGTCGCCGTCGGCGAGCGGTGCGCCGTCCAGGCCGACCGCGTGCTCGTTCAGGGCGACGTGCGCACCGGGTTCGGGCGTGATCCGCCAGCGCGCGCCGGCGTGGAAGTCTTCGACGAGGCGCAGGCGCGCGTGGTGCGCCGCGACGTCGGCCAGGAACGGCAGATCGACGTCCTTCGCGCGCACGTGCCCGAGGCGGACGTCCAGGCCGACGACGACCAGGAACTCGCCCGCGTCGTCGACGGCCAGGAGGAAGCGCGGGTTCGTTCGCGGCGCCATCACGGCGGGCGAGGATAGTGCGAGACGATCACGCCGCGTACCGTCGTGACCCGGGATACGCGACGGTTCCACCACCGTCGCCCGGGCCGATCCGATCGCGATCGGACTCTCGACCAGGCGCGCCGTCGCCACGTTCGGAGCGCCGAACCCGCGCTGTACCCCGGCTGGCTCGATCGCGCGGAGGGCGCGCCACGCCGCGCGCAGGCGCTCGAAAATTCGCCGAGGGAACACGCGGGCGCTACGCGACGTCGAGTGGCGAATTTCGCAGTCGTCGAGGCTCGAACTCGCACGCTCGTGATCGACGGAGCCGCCGAGTGGACCGGCAAGGACGTGCCCGTCTCCGCGTACCACTGGGAGGGCGACACGCTCTTCGGCCTGACGATCCTCGCCGCGAACGAGGAGGGCGTCGCGCGCGTGCCGTCCGTTCCCGCGGGCAAGGGACGAATCGTGCGCCCCGACGCGACGAACTTCGACTTCGCGAAGTGGCCGACCCTGATCGGGGTCGAGGTACCTGCGGGGGGAGAAGTGCGCCTGAGGTTGCCCTGAGCGCATCAGCACTCACGGGCCGAAGATCGAAAGAAGGCGGGCAGCCAACGGGCTTGCCCAAGGCCTACTTCGGCCGGTAGACCGCGAACTCCGCGACCGGCTGTTTCAGCTCCTCGTCGAGGCGACCCATGCGGGCGGCGAAGAAGCGGCCGCAAACCGTCGAGCAGAAGTAGAGCTCGAATCGACCGTCCTGGCTGTCGCGCACGACATCCACTGACATCGACGGCGCGCTTCCGGCCCTCGCCCCCGTCCTGAGCACGACGTCTTCGAAGGTCTTCATACCGCCGCGGCTACCGCACCCGCGCTGTGCGGCAGTTCGTAGAAACCCGGCGACGAAATCGATGTTTCGGCCTTCCAGCTCCCTGTGCGGGGTCGCGCGAGCCCGTTGTATTGGCTCCTCGTCGCGGCACCGAGCTTGCATCGCTGAGCTTGCATCGCTGATCGATGACCGGCGAACGGCCACTGTCGAGCACACGTCTCCGTGCTCGCTGGGAGCGAACACCTTGCGGGACGCACACAGCCAATCGGGATCAGCCCCGGGAGTCGTCATGAAGCACGCAATCCAATCCCTCGTCCTCGCCGGTGCGCTCTGTGCCTGCGGAGATCAGTACGCGAACACACTCGCCGCCGCGAGGGAGTCCGAAGACCGCAGGCTGCCGTCGATCGACGAACTCGAGCGCGAGGAGGCCGCATCCGAATCGACGGCACCGACGCCCGTCGCGGTCGATCCGACTGACATCGACACGCGGGACACGAGCCCGCAGAGGACGGACGCGACGTTCGCGGGACCAGCGAACCCGAACGGCAGTTCCAACAAGGACAAGGACAGCGCCGCGATGAACCCGCCGGGTGCGATCCCTCCGCACACACCGGGCGCGACGGACGCGAGCAAGCCGGGCTCCTCCAACGCCGTCCCGCAGGACGCCGCCAAGGGGCTCGGGCCGAGCGACATGGACTTCGTGTCGAAGGCCATCCTCGGAGGCCTCTTCGACGTCCAGTCCTCGGAGCTGGCTGTCTCGCAGGCAACGACCCCGTTCGTGCGTGAGTTCGCGCAGATGTTGGTCGTGGATCACGGCGAGGCAAACCGTGAACTCGGCGAGATCGTCCGCGGCAAGGGGGGCTCGGTCCCGACAGAGCTCGACGCGGATCACCAGGGCCGCCTGACGACGCTGAGGGATCAGAAGGGCGTGGACTTCGACCGCCAGTACCGCGACATGCAGGTCTCGGCGCACAAGGACGCGATCGTGCTCTTCGAGAAGGCCTCGAACGAGTGCGAGGACGCGGAGCTCAAGGCCTTCGCGACGAAGGTGCTGCCGACCCTGCGCACGCACCAGGCCAAGCTGAACGAGATGCCCCCGACGCAAGGGCTCTGAAGCGCCGCCGTTCGCAACCGGGCGCGAGTCAGGACGCACCGCGTGGGTAAGCCCGCGCGGTGCGTCGCGCTTGCGTCCCTCGCCCCTCGACCCCGAAAGGGCACAGCCGGAGAGGAGCGCGAACGAGTCCGGCTAGAGCACGATGCGCTGGCGACAGGGACAGAGCGCCCGCTTCGGATAGTGCGTCTCGTTCGGATCGACGACGGGGAGGCGCTGCAACGACGGCTTTTTCCGCGGACGCCGCCCAGCTCCTGCTCGGCTGGATGTCGGCCGCTGACCGCTCACGCCGCGACCACGCCCCCTCCTTCGGCGCGCGCTTCCAGGAACGCACGGCGCGCGCGGCCGAAGAGGTCTTCGCGGCGCTTCACATCGGTGTGCGGGCACGTGCTGATGCCGACCGAGATCGCCAGCGGATCGCCGACGAGGTCCTTGAGCCCGCGCTTCTGCGTCGCTTCGCCCACGCGGCGCGCCATCGTCGCGGCGCCTTCGGGTCCCGTGTTCGGCAGCAAGAAGAGGAACGACGTCTCGTCGAAGCGACCGAGCACGTCCGTGTCGCGCGAGGTCTCGAGGAAGATCGCGGCGAGTTCGCGCAGCACCGGTTCGGCGACCGAGCCCTCGTAGCCGAGCAGCACGCACGAGAGCGGCGAGCCGAATCGTTGCGCGCGCTTGTACTCCTCGTCGAGCTTGTACGAGAGGAACGCGAAGTTGAAGAGGCCCGTCTCGCGGTCCGTCAGCACGGCGACGAGGTTGTCCTCCGGCTTGCCGGCCAGGCTTTGGAGCAGCTCTTCGGGCGCGAGCCCCGCGCCGGTCTTGCCGCGCGCTTCGGAGGGCAGCGCGGGGCGCGGACCGCCGGCGCGCGACAGCGCCTCGCGCAGCTTGCTGGGCACGATCGGCCGTTGCAGCACGCCCGTCGCGCCGCAGAAGCGCGCGATCGGTTCCGCCGACGCGTTGCCGTTCTCGACGACGACGAACGTGCGCGCGCGTGTGCGACCGGCGAGCTTGCGCGCGCCTTCGTACACGTTGCCGCCGCGCGCCCAGGCGTCGAGCAGGATCACGTCGCCAGCCGCCGGCGCGGCGCGCAGCAGCTCGTCGACGCTCGCGCGTTGCGCCACCTCGAAGCCCTCGAGGGCCGAAGCGGCGGCGCGCGCCGACGCGAGCAGGGATTCGTCGCTCGTCACGACGTGGATCGTCCGCAGTCCATCGCCCATCGTTCGTACTCCGCTTCCTTCGAGGCCGCGCCGGGGGGGAATCCGGCGCGAGCATGGTCCCGTCCGAGCCCGGGCCGATCAACCGTGCTCGATCAGGATCCGGCGAGTTCCGCGATCCACTCGGCCGGGATGTCGTAATTGGCGTACACGTTCTGCACGTCGTCGTTGTCCTCGAGCGCGTCGATCAGCTTGAGGACGCGGCGCGCCTCGTCCTTGTCCGTGAGGGCGACGAGGGTGCCGGGGACGAAGCCCATCTCGGCCGAGAGCAGCGCGACTTCCTTCTCCTCGAGCGCCTTCTTCACGGCCAGGAAGTCCGTCGCCGGCGCGGTGATCTGCACGACGTCGCCTTCGAGCAAGACGTCCTCCGCGCCGCATTCCAGGCCCAGCTCGAGCCACTGGTCCTCATCGCGTTCGCCGCGCTCGGCGACCACCAGCGTCTTGTACGAGAACAGGAACCCGACGGAGCCGGGAGATCCGAGGTTGCCGCCGCCCTTCTCGAAGGCGTGCTTGATGTCGGGCGCCGTGCGGTGCCGGTTGTCCGTCAGGCACGTGATGATCAGCGCGATGCCGCCGGGCGCGTAACCCTCGTAGTTCAGCTCCTCCATCGAGTCGGACTTGTCGGCCGCCGACTTCTTGATGACGCGCTCGATGTTCTCCTTCGGCATGTTGCCGGCGCGCGCCTTCTCGATCGCGTAGCGCAGCTTGAAGTTCGCGTCCGGATCAGGTCCGCCCTGTTTGACGGCCGACATGATGTTGCGCGAGAGCTTGCTGAACGCGTTCGAGCGCTTCTTGTCCACCGCGCCCTTGCGCGCGGCGATGTTCGAGGAGTGGCTGTGGCCGGCCATGCGTGGATCGTCCGACGGGGCGGTGGTCGCGCGATAGGGTGTGGAAGCGGCGAGCCCCCGAAGCCTCGTGGGAAGCTGCAGGGGCTCGCCCAGGCTCTCTTCGCGTGGGAACGCGGCGGATCAGCATTCTCTCTCCGTCGGAATGCGGCGGACCCGCGTCCCGACAGTTCGAACGCGGCGATATCAGCGCTTCGAGAACTGGAAGCCGCGGCGTGCGCCACGACGACCGTACTTCTTGCGCTCCTTCATGCGGCTGTCGCGGGTCAAGAGGCTCTGCTCGCGCAGCGCCGGCTCGAAGCCCGGGTTCAACTTCTTGAGCGCGCGCGCGAGGCCCAGCGTGACCGCTTCGGCTTGACCCTGGGGTCCGCCACCGTCGCACGAGCACAGGATGTCGTACTGGCCTTCGCTGCCCGTCGCCTTGAGCGGAGCGAGCGCCTGGCGCTGCATCTCGAGCGTCGGGAAGAAGACCTTCATCTCCTTGTCGTTGACGAGGAATCCGCCGGCGCCGGGGCGGACGCGGACGCGGGCCTTGGCGCTCTTGCGACGGCCGAGGCCCCAGGTGTAGGGCGTTTGGGTCTGCGGGCTCATGAGCGGATCTTCTCGACGACGACGGGCTGTTGGGCAGTGTGCGGGTGCTCCATGCCGGGATAGACCTTGAGGCGGCGCAGCATGTCGCGCCCCATCGTGGTCTTCGGCAGCATGCGCTTCACCGCGAGGCGGACGATCTCGTCGGAGCGGCGCGCGCGCAGGTCCTCGAACGCGACCTCCTTGTGACCACCCGGATAGCCGGTGTAGTGCGCGTAGGTCTTGACCTCGCTCTTGCGGCCGGTGGTCTTCACGTTGTCGGCGTTGATGACGACCACGAACGCGCCGTTCTTCTCGCTGGCGGTGTAGTTGGGCGTGTCCTTGCCCATGAGGTTCATGGCGATCTGACTCGCCATGCGCCCGAGCGTGAACTTCGAGGCGTCGTAGATGAGCCAGCGCGGCGGCAGGCTCTGGGAGCGGACGTGGGTGGTCGCGTGCATGACTGGGTATCGCCGAAACGTCGGGCCGCGCGTCGAAGAGGCATCTCTCCCGCGCGGCGGTCCGAACCGGGCGAGAGAAGGTAGCGGCGGCCCCGTCGGGCGGCAAACCCTTTCTCCGCCTCAGGGATAGGTGCAGCGGACGTGGGAGCGCGGCGCGCCGCCCATCTCCCCCACGACGATCTCCACGCCCTGCGGCAGGCCGGCGACGAGCCACCCCGGCGCCGCGGGACCCGCGACGGCCGGTCCGAGCGCCGCGCCGAGCGGCCAGGCGCCGTGAAAGGTCCAGTTCCCCTCGACGCGCCGCCAGGCGGCCGCGAGCGGAGCCAGCGCGTTGGCCGTTCGATCCAGAGCGTCGGAATCCCACGGTTCCGACCAGTGGGCCGAGAGCTGCGCGCCCGAAGCCCGCGCCACAGCCGGCCGCGACGGATCCAGCGGCGCCTCGATCCGAATGGCAGCATGCGGCGGATCGGTCACGACGTCGAAGGTCGGTCCGCGCCCGGGCAGCTCGAGGCTGTCGCGCGCCGCTCGCGAACGCTGCCAGGCCGTGTGACCGGCGATGCCGTCGAGGACTTCGACCGGCGCCGCATCGCGCTCGAGCGACCTTCTCGCGAGCGCGTAGACCACGACCGCCGCGGCGACCGCCAGCGCCAGCGCCACGAACGGCCGGCGCGCGCTCCCGAGACCCGCGATCCCGGCCGCGGCGAGCACGAGGAGCACGCCGATGCCCACGCGCACGCGCGTCGCGGACGCGACGGGCACGGGTCGCGCCCGCAAGCCCGCGGGCAGATCGGTGAAGCGCGCGGCCGGCGGTTGCCAGGCCAGGAAACGCGCCGGCACATGCGCGTCCGCGCGCGCTTCGACGCGCGGCTCCAGCGGCCGCGCGCCGGGCGAGGTCGGGATCGGCACGACGACGCGTCGCGTCTCCCCCGCCGCGAGGCGGCCCTCGATCCGCGTCGAACCCGCGCGACCCAGGTCGAGCACGACGACGTCGCACGGTCCCGTGAGCTCGTACTCGGCGAACGCGATGCGGCTCTGCGCGCGCGCGGACGCCGCGCACAGCACGCACGCGAGGAGGAGCGCGAGCCGGGTCCAGGAACGGCGGCCGCCGATCGCGCTCACGCGGCCTCCGGCGCGCGGCGGCGCCACGCGGCCGCGGCGGCGACGATAGCCAGCACGAGAGGTCCGCCGACCGACGGTGCCACGGACGCGGTGACGTCGGGGACGTCGCGGGCCAGTCCGCCCAGCGGGCTGGCCCGCGCGAGCCAGGCGACGAGCGCCGGCGCGCGTCCGAGGAACGGACCGCCGCCGGACTCGAGCGCGTAGTGGAGCAACGGCGGCGCGGCCACGAGCGCGGACCACGCGATCGCGTGCGCGCGCGCGCTCCAGGGCGAGCGCGCCGCGCGTCGCGCCGCGTCGGACAGGACGAGCGCCGAGATCACGACGCCCGCGACGAGCAGGCCCGTGCGCGACGGCTCCGCGCCCTGCGCCGCGTCGAGCCCGGCCGCGGCCGCCAGCGGGACGAGACCGAGCGCCGCGCCACCGAGTTCGTCCGCGAAGGACGAGGCGCGGCCGATCGTGCGCGGCAGGCCCATCACGAAAACCCACGGAATCCCGCACAGTGCGACGAACGAGACGCCCGCGAAGCGATCGATGCCGGAGTCCGCGATCCAGCCCAGGACGAGCGGCGCGCCAGCGAGGAGCCACGCCGCGGCGAGTCGCGCGCGCGAAAGCCTCGCGCTCGAACGCGGCGTATCCACGCGCGTCAGGTCCCGCGCGGCGCGGGCACCTTCGCCTTCGCCGGCGCGTCCAGTGGTTTTTCGGGATCGGGCGGAGCGCGCCAGGCGATGTCGGCGACATCCCAGCGCGCGTCGAGCAGCGCCCAGTCGCGCGCGCCGTTTTCGGGCCGCAGGAAAGCGAGCGCGCGGCGCACGTGCTCCCACTTCTTCTCGGCCGGCAGCTCGCCCGGCGCGCCCGCACCCGGCGCGCGGCCGAAGTGCACGACGCGCCGACCCTCGAAGAGGACGCGCACACCGGGCTCGTCCACCGTCGTCTGCCGCGCGCGCGTGGCGTCGACGAGCGGCGGGCCGGTGAGCTCGAAGTCGGAGGCCGCGAGCGCGTCGCGCAAGGACAGCGCGACCGCGAGGCCGTCGACGTCCACCGGCGCGCGCAGTTTCTCGCCTGGCTGTACGGTGTCGAAGCGACCGTCGTTCGGACCGATCACGGCCAGGAAGCGGCCCTCGACGAGCGGCGGTGCCGGCCAGCGGCCGGGCAGAACGACGCCGTCGTCGGACACGGTCAGGTAGTCGGTCCCCGAGAGCACGCACGCGCCCGGCTTGCGCAGGAGCAGCGGGACCTCGATGCCGTCGGGCCAGACCACGCGCGGCTCGAGCACTTCCTGGACGAAGGGCAGGCGCGCGATCTCGATCGCTAGAGCGCGGACTTGCGCGTGGTCGCGCGCGTCGACCGGCGGCAGGCTCGCGAGGCGCAGCGCGAGGTAGTCCTGCCAGCGCGGATCGCGAAATCCGGCCGGTGAATCGAGGCGCGAACGGCGCACGTCGACCAGCGCGAACCCGGCCGCGTCGACCGAGCTCTGCAGACCCGAGCACAGCCAGACCGCGGCGGTCGCGAGGCACGCGAGCGGGATCCAGACCGGAACGTGACCGGCTCGAGAGGCGGACGCGCCGCTCCCTCGATCCGAATTCCGACGGCGGTGGTCAGGCCGGGCTGCGGCCACGGGGGCTCCTAGTTCCGGGCCGGGATCAGCGTCGGCTCGCTGGTCGCGGGCTGCGTGACGGAACCGCCGTGACGGCGCGCGATGTCCTCGATGAACAGATCGAGCGTGGTCTGGATCTCGACGACTTCGTCGCGCGAGAGCTGGATCGTCTTCGCCGTCGATTGCGCGTGCAGCTCGTGGCCGAGCAGGCGCGAAACGATCTTGAGGGAGGCCAGCTGGCGGACGGTCGGGTTCTGGGACTTGGACGGGCTCAGGATGTCCATCGGAAGCTCGCGATCGCGGAAGGTTCTCGTCGGGCAGAGTCGTCCCCGGAACGACGCGCGCTTCCGTCGGCCCCACCCCTGCGCTTAGATACAGATGCGGAGGGACCGTCTCAAGCGCGAGTTCTGGGTGCTCACTCGATCCCTCTGCATCCACCACGATGAGCCGAAGACAACGCGAGCGCGCGGCGGGCGAACCCGCCGAGCCGTCCCGAGTCCCCGACGAGGACGGTCGCCGCGATCCGGGCAGTGAAGATTCAGCGGCGCGAGCCGCGCGCGATGAGCCCCCACTCACGAGGCCGCGCGGAGCGCAACGGAAACGCGCGGCGGCGTCGGAACGCGCGGCGCCGTCGGAACGCGCGGCGGCGTCAGGGCGCGCGGCGGCGTCAGGGCGCGCGGCCCCGATCGACCGCGCAGCGCCGGAGGACCGCGCAGCGCCGGAAGACCGCGCAGCGCCGGAAGACCGCGCAGCGCAACTGGACCGCGCAGCGCAATTGGACCGCGAAGCCGGGCCGGAAGTCCGCCGCGGGAGCCCCTCGCGCCGCGCTCCCCC